>Ga0272441_10000704_pt1 | contig 74481 bp, 75 predicted proteins | sample SSMProp6N_FD_193582 | JGI IMG/M metagenome (GOLD analysis project Ga0272441, IMG submission 193582) | Marine sediment archaeal communities from Little Sippewissett salt marsh, Falmouth, MA, United States - SSM-Prop-6N | ecosystem: Environmental > Aquatic > Marine > Wetlands > Sediment ...
TTTTCTCCTGCACTTTTTCCTGACCTTGATGGCCGCCTCGCCGCCTTTTGAGACCGACTGGACGTCCTCGTGGTCCACCTGCATGGAAACTATCTTCTCCTTGAGATCGGTGGTATGCCCTTTTATCTTGATAGTGTCTCCCACGGAAAGTTTCTTCTTTTCGACCTTCACAACGGCGGCTTTCACATGCGGAAAGTAGTGCACGACCTTCCCTACAAGGGTCCCCTCGACCTTGTCATCCTTCTTTTTCCCGAACAGCCCGAATATCATCATTCACCTCCTTCTGCCTTTTGCGCATGTTTCCAAGCGGGCAATCTCCGCATAGCGGATCCCGCTTTCTGCAATATCTCTTCGCCGTTTCCACCAGAAGGGCGTGGAACTGGTTCAGCTTGGCCGCGTCTTCCGGGAAGTTATCCCGCACCAGAGACTGGACAAGGTCATAAGAAGCTTCCCCGGGGATCAGGCCGTGGCGAAGGAATATGCGCTTCGTGTAAGCGTCCACGACGAATACCGGCCTCCCAAGGGCGTAGACCAGTATGGAATCGGCGGTCTCCGGCCCGACACCTTTTACTGAAAGAAGTTTTTGCCTGAGCTCGGAAGTTTCTTGTCCTTTCAGCTTCTTAATGTCCCCGCCGCACTCCCGCCTGAGGAACCGGCTTATCTCTTTGAGGCTCCTTGACTTCGCCTTGTAATATCCCGCCGGCCTTATGATGCCCGCGAGCCGTAAAACATCGACCTTCTCTATCTTTCCGGGATCCATGAGCCCCCGGAGCTTCAAGTTCTCGACGGCTTTTTCCACGTTGGCCCAGGCCGTGTTCTGGGTAAGAACGGCCCCGACCATCACCTCAAAAGGACTATCGGCGGGCCACCAACCCAGGTCCCCGAAATGCTTTTCCAGAAGCCTGTATATCCTTCCGAGCTTACTCCTCAACCCCCCGCTCCCAGCTCACTGCCCCATTTTCCATGCTTGCCGCTATCCCTGAACGCTTCCGCCATCCGGATCCGCTCTCCGACCGGAGGATGGTCATAAATGAAGACCTTTTTCACCGGCGAAGGATCTGTATCGGCGAGATTCATGGCGGCCAGTTTGTTCATCATCGATATGAAATTTTCCGCGTCTTCTGTCGCGCTGAGAGCGTAACGGTCGGCCTGTCTTTCAAGAGCGCGCGAATACAGGTTCCTCGCGGGCAGCAGGATAATGCCCCCCAGGACCGCCAGCAGCATAAAAAGGGGTAGAAGATAAAGGTCCGTTATCCCGGAGGACCCGGTGATATCGACCAATGCGGGCGCCGCCAGAAAGAGCAGGAAAAAACCCGCCAGGGTAACAACACCCCCGAAAGCTATCAGCTTCCACATGTGCCGGTGAAGAAAATGGGCGAATTCATGCGCCACTACCACGATCACCTCATCAAGCGTGAAATTATCCGTAAGCGTATCGGCCAGTATCACCTTCCGCGTCTTCCCGAGCCCCACCAGAGCCGCGTTGGCCTTCGACGTTTTGCGGCTGAGGTCTATCCGGCACACGTCCGTCAGGTCTATCCCCGTTCTTCGCGCGAGGCCCATTATCCGGTCTTTGAGTTCCGCGTTCCCGATCGGCAGATATTTGAAGAATAAGGGTATGATTAGGACCGGAAACAGGGAGGCCAGCGCCGCGGAAAAAAGCGCCCAGGCCGTACCCGCGATAAGCCACCAGAACACGGGAAAGTTCCTGAGCAAAAGGTAGAACACCTGAACGCAGGCCAAAGACAACGCCGTGGAGAGAAAGAATGATTTAGCCTCATCCGAGAACCAGGCGCCTAAAGTCTGCCTTGATAATCCGAACGCCCGTTCAAGGAAAAATGCCCCCGCGATGCGCAGCGGAAAAGATACCGCGTAAAGGTAAACCATCAGAAAAAAGCTGAAAAAAAAGCAGGACAGGTAAAAGTTGCCGAAAGAACCCGTTATCCCCCGCGAAAGCGGCCTTGAGATGAACACCTGAAAAACGGCGAGAGAAACGACCATCAACAAGAGGTCCGCGATAAAGATCCTCGTCTTTATCGCGGAATACCTCTTTGACCTGGAGGGGTCCCTGCCGACTCTCATGTCTGCGAGGGTTCTTGTTCAAGCACCTCTCTGGCCTTGTTCCTTACCTTGCTCGATTCCGCCTGCATCATTGGTTTCAACAGCTCCCTGTCGCCGCTTTTGCCCATTCGGCCCACCACCTCTATGGAAGCCATCTTAACGAGCATGTGCTCGTCATCGAGGTGCTGCTTGGCCACTTCAAGCGCCTGGGGGCTTTTTCTGCTCGCCAGGCCCGTTATCGCCCTGCTCGCCACGCGCGGATCCGGGTTGTCCGATTCCTCGACCAGGATGGCGTCGACCCTCTGGTCTTTCACTTTGGCTATGCTCTCCACGGCCGTTATCCTCACCCCGGTATCCGGGTCATTGATAAGCCACTCCATGGGCTGAACGCAGTCGGGCGTGTTTATCTCGCCCAGGGCCTTGACCAGCTCCATCCTGACCTCGGCGGCGGGATCGCCAACCATCTGCGAAAGATAAGGAACGGCCTTCTCCGCCTTGAGCTTGCCGAGGGCAACTACGGCGAACCTGCGTATGCGCGCGTCATAATCGCCCAGCGCGGATATGAAAAGGTCGGTCTCCTGCTCCGGCGCGAGCTTGGCGAGGGCCTTAATGGCGTTGTACCTGACCTCTGTGTGATAGTCCTTGAGGTTCCTTTTCAAGGGTTCGATGGAGGATTCTTTTTTGCCTATCACCGCAAGCGTCTGCGCCGCCTCGCGCCTGACGCGGGGATCCGGGTCCCTCAGCATCTCTACCACTTCATCCTCCGCGGAAGAATCCTTGACCCGGGTGAGTATGTTAAGGGCCGCGACACGGACCGCGTCATTGTTCTTGTCCTTTAACAGCGGCAGGACATAAGGCGTTACCCGCTTGCCGTATGATACCAGCTGCCTCTGCGCGTCCATCCTCTTGCTTCTTTCGTAAAGCTGGTTGACAAGCCTTTTGATCTTGTAGTCGCCCAGATCAGGCGTCTTGAAGTATCCATATGACTCCGGCGCCCTTATCCCCAGCACGGAATCCTCAGCCGACGCCGCAGGCGACCGCGCCTGCAGGGCGAACGCCGCCAATATCAAAAACAAAAAAACTTTCCTTGCCATCTCGATCTCCTTTCAGAAATTTACTGCTTCTTTTTAGCGGATGTATTTTTACGCGCTTTACCGACCCTTGAGAGCGTCTTCCTGTCTTTTTCCTTCTTGGTCTCCAGGCTGGAAAGCCGTTTTCTGTATTTATCGAGAGAGGGGGCCTCGATCGTCCCTTTCATTATCTTGTCGGCTACCTCCTTGCCGATATCGTAATAGAGCTTCTCCTTCTGCAGGGCCAGGGAAAGTATGTCCATCTGTATGCCCACCAGCTTAGACATCTTTATGACCTCTTCTTTGCCCCTCTTCGCGCCTTTATCAAGGTCCTCTCCCAGTTTTTGCAGCATAGGCCCGTACTTCTGCATAAGATCTTTCTTTCCGCCTTTTTTCGCCATCTTTTCCCCTTTCTTATTACTTACCGCCGCGCGTCACTCAAAATATTCCTCCCGGGAATATCTGTAACGGCAGATACCCCTTTTAGAGGATTCTATGAACGAGACCATGTAAGCGACCTCTTCCGAATCGATGGAGGTTTTTATTTTTTCAAGCGCTTCCTCGAACGAGAGGTCGGAAATGTAAAGAAGTTTATGCGCCTCTTTAATATCTTCTATGGTCTTTCTTGTGCAACCGGCCCTTCTCAATCCCACCAGGTTCACGCCCCTGACGGCCGAGGGGCCTCTTACCACCAGGTACGGCGGAACGTCCTTATTGACCCCCGTGAACCCGCCTATCATCGCGTACCTGCCGACACGGCAATACTGGTGGAACACCACGTTACCGGATATGAAAGCGCCCCTTCCCACCTCGACATGGCCCGCCAGCAGCGCGCCGTTGGCTATTATGACGCCGTCCTCGATCAGGCAGTTATGTCCCAGATGGCACTGGACCATCAGATAATTATCGTCGCCGATTACCGTAGACGAGCCTTCATCCGTCCCGCGGTGTATGGTAACATACTCCCGTATGATGTTGTTTTTGCCTATCCTGGTGAACGTGGGCGCCCCCTTGTAAGCGTGATCCTGGGGCTCGTTGCCTATCACCGCGCCCATGTGCACTACAGTTCCCTCGCCGATCTGTGTGCCCTTGCGGATGTAGGCGTTCGACATTATCCTTACACCTTTAGCTATCCGGACGCCTTCCTCTATCACGGCCCAGGGGCCGATATCGGCGCCGGGATCTATCTCCGCCGCTCCTGAGACGATCGCGCTGGGATGTATGCCCATTTAGATTACCCTCTTCTCTTATCCAGCTGGTTTACAAGGTCGTTTATCACCCCGGCGACAGGAGCCAGGTCGTGGTCGTGGCTTATCTGGAGCCTTACCGAATAATCGCCCTCGTCTATCTTTTTAAGGTCCTCCTCGAGGCGCTCCAGCGGGCCCACGAACCTGAAAGACAAAAGAACGGCCCACGAGAGCAGCACGATGAAAACCACCGGCAGGCCGACGGCCAGGATGAAATTTATCCTTTGGATGACCGGGATAAGGTCCCTCGCTATCACGTCCGGCAGGGCGATCTGCTCAGCCATCACCGCGAATATGAGATAGTAAAGGCACCCCCCCACGAATACCGTGGGTATTATCATTGAAAGGATAAGTATAAAAAGGTAACGCGACTGTAATGACCTGTTAAGATACTTTATGGCTTCTCCTTTCGTTCCGGGATCCCCGCGAGATACCCTATCTTTATTCTTCTGTAAAAAGCCTCGGCTGTAGAGTCCGTCGAATCGGCATCGGTCATGAACGATACAGCCACGACGTCCTTTTCAAGCTCTTTGCCGAAAAGCTCCCTGAAATCCTTCCTTATATCCCGCTCTTCGCGCTTCCATTCCTCAGAAGATCCGGATTCCAGCACCTTTATCATCACGTTCTTGGTGTACGGGCTCTGCGACACGGTGCCGGCGGGAATGCCCTCTGTCCAGACATACTGTATAGCCTTTGAGTTCAGAAAGAACCGCGCGTCGAATATAACGTATACTTGTGCGACAAAATCGAAATTAGCCTTCTTGTCCAGCGCTTCGGCCCCGCCGAAAGATGGGAATTTTTCAGCTTTCCATTCCCATGAAATGAACGGGTTCCTTTCACGGGAAAGCCGCTGCTTATGATACAGGGCGGACGCGGAATCTTGGCTTGCTCCCCTTACGCATCCTGCGCCTTCAACTTCCACAAAACCGTAATCCGTGCTTCCCTCAGCGAGTATCTTCTCGTCCCACGCCGCGAGGTCTTCCGGGGACGAGAACGGGAATTCACTGACGATCACGGTCTCTGGGGCCTCAGGCGGTTTTTCCTTTATTACCTTTTCCCTTAACATGAGGAAAAGCCCGTAACCCGTTATATAAGCGGCGGCGAACAGGAAAACGATCTTTATTAATTTTCCCGGTCGCTTCACGGATATTTATACCTTTATTTTTTCCGCCCAGTCGCCTATAAGGGGCATCTTCCATTTGTTGCCCATGAGGACCTGGACAATGCCCGCTATGGAGAGTATCGCGCACGCCACTATGCCGATCGTGCTCAAAAAAGGCCCGATGAACGGGATGATGCCTATAACGCCTATGGCTACTTCCACGATGAAAAGCATCAGCCCCTGTCGCGCGTGAAAGCGCACGAACTCTTCCTCTTTTTTCATCAGGATGGGTATAAGACAGAGGATCCAGAGATATGACAGGATCGCGTAAACATTGTCGCCCGAGACAGGCATCTTCTTTTCTTGTTCCATTGTCCCTCCATTTCCTGTTTTAACGGTATTACTATTATAATCATTTTATTATGTTAATGTGAAATGTCAATAACTAAAGACGCGCGAGGTCGCGCGGGGAAGCATAAAAAAAGGACCCGGGCCGCCGAAGCGGTCCGGGTCCTTTTTTATCGTGTAGAGTGTTAACTTAGAAGCTGAGCTTTACGGTGCCGACCAGGTCAGTGGCAGTGTCATTACCCTGCCCGCTGGAGAAATGGTCGCTGGGCCAGAAGAAAGCGGCCAGCATGCTGAACTGCACATCTTCCGTGTAGTCCCAGGTAACCTTCAGGTCGACTTCGTCTCCTATGTCCCTTTTCCCGTTCTCAGGTATACCCATGGTCGATTCGCTGGCCCATATGTCATCAAGCCAGAAATGAGCATAGGAAGCTTCGCACGTCAGGCTGTCGGTCGGTTCCACTGAACCTCTCGCGATCACCTGGTGCTGGTTGGTATATGCAGGAGATGATACCATGCCAGTACCATAGAACACGTTCTGGAACTCCCTTATAGCCGTGTCGAACTTGCCCCTGTACATCGGGTCCCACCCGTTGTAGGTGCCGTTCTGCGAAATGTTCCTGTTGCCCATATCCTGTTCACCGGAGTAATAGATGTACTCGGCTCCGATCACAGGCCTCCAGGCGAAATCATCCTGCCAGTAACGGCATTCGATCATCGCGTCGATCGCCCAAGCGCTTCTGCGGCGCCTGTCGATCTGGTTCGCTATGCCGACGAACTCGCCGAACTGGTAAGCGCCTTCAACGGCTATCGTCCAGTCCTCTATCGGGTCGAAGCTGCCCCTGCCGCCCACGGTGTGTATGTCGTTGCTGTCAGCGCCGTTCCTGACGCTGAGGGTGCTGCCTGCCGTCGCGGTCGTGCCGACGTTCCTGTCGTTCTTGAACCACCAGTAGGCTTCGGCTTCGGCGTTGTACTCGTCGAAGACGTAGCCGACGTTCGCGCCCCAGAGGTTGATGTCGTCATCAGCCTGTATCTCGTACTCACCCATCTTCGCGAAAACGAAGTCGATGGTCCAGGGATCATAGTCCAGAGTCGCCCTTATCGCGTCGAATGACGTGATGGCGGTGTACTCCGGAGCCAAGAGATCACCAAGGTTGGTGAGCGAGTTGCCGATGATGAAACCGCGGCCGAACCAGAGATCCTGGCGGCCTATCCTCAGCGTGAGGGGCGAGTACAGGAACTCTTTCAGTTCGATGTAAGCCAGGTCGACGTCGACGGCGAAAGCCTGCCCACGGGCGTTACCGTAAGCAGCCTGAGCGTAAACATCGGTGGTCCTGGCCACCGGGGGAGATGTCCCACCCATGTGGTCCTGCGCACGGTACATACCGTCGCCCCATACCCTCTGGTTTACGAGCCTGATCACACCGGACACGTTGTCCGTGAGATCCGCGTCTATCTGGACCTCGGCCTGGCTCTGCAGGAACGTGCACCAGCTGGTCGATTCAACACCGGTGTTGCTGGCGGCGCCAGCTATCGAGGGAGCATCGTCACGGTTGAGGTCGTAGTTGTTCCTCGCGAAAGACTGCAGTGTGATGTCACCGCTTACTTTCACGCTCTGCGTTTCGGCGTAAGCTATCGCGGATACCGCGAAGACCAGCGCCACAACGCATAGAATTCTCAAAAATTTCATTTTACCTCCTTAAAGGTAATTTTTTTTCAAAATTATTACAACGGGCGTTCATGACGCCCTTTTGTTTCTATGTAAGTATCGCCTCAAATCGGTAGTTCCAGACAGTTTTTTGAGAAAATTATTTCCTCCCCCCTTTCTTTGCCGGAATCGAAACCACCTCGGCGGTACATGCGATGTAAAAGAACTTTGAACTTATACCTTATATATAGAAAGGCATAACTTTTCCTGAAAGTATATCATGAAAAGAATAACAGTCAAGGGTAAATATTTAAAAAAATTAAGTGTTAAGAGTATAAAATTCAGCTAAATTCGCATTATAGGAAGTTAAATTTACTTTGATTTTAATTATGCTCTAGCTGATAAATTAATTAGGGACAACTCCCTATTTTTGCATTTTCTAAAAATAGGGAGTTGTCCCTAATTTCGCGGGCGGTCATTTGATCTTATCGAGAAGGGTCTGGGAGTTTTCCAGGATATGGCGTTTGATATCGTCCGAGTCGGTAAGGGCGCTCAAAGTATCATCCGCCTTGCCGGGCGTGAGAAGGTCCTCCGGCGCGTGAGAATCGGTATTCAGGACGAGTTCCGCCCCGCTCTCCATCGCCGCCTGGAAGACATGTTTGTTGGTGTCTGAATGACCTTTTCTGGTCGTTATCTCAAGATATACGCCTTTATCAGCCGCCAGCCTGGCGTCCTCTTTGCGTATGAACCCGGGATGCGCCAGTATGTCCGCCCCGGCGTTGATGGCGGCGGCATTCGTCCCGGCGACCACAGGCTCTACCGGAGACTCGCCGTGGGCCACGATAATACGGGCGCCTTTTCTGCGGGCGAACCTCACAAGCTCGGGGAAGACTTCAACGGGCACATGGGTTATCTCCACCCCCGGCATGACAAGTATATCCCAGTAGCGGTTGAGGACCCTGGCGGCCCTGACCAGCGCCGGTATCACCTGGCCGATATTCGAATGGTCAACGTGGTCCGTGATCCCGATAGCGCTGTATCCCGCCACGTAAGCCCTCCTGACGAGCTCGCTCGGTATCAGGTCCCCGTCGCTCAGTATAGTGTGCGTGTGAAGATCTATCATATTTTCCTCCGTTAGTAACGAGTTCTGGGTATCGGGTATCGAGTATTGAGTCGGCAGCTTTGGGTATATGGTATCTAGTCCAGACACCATCTACTAGATACTGAACACTGGATACTAGATACCTTAACTGCTTCCCTCCCTTAATTTCCCGATCCACCGGTTGAACTCCAGGGTGAACCTGGAAAGTTCGAGCTTATCAGTAAGGCTGTATGATCTAAACTCGGCCTTGATGGCTTTATCCTGCTGCTGTATATCCGAAAATTCCACCGGCCTTCCAGCAGCGACGGCAAGGGCGGTATCGCTTTTCCCGTCCCATCTCGCGTTGACGGGGAACCCGGCCTTCTCCATCTGAGGGTCCCAAGTCGCGTCCAGAAGCACCCATTTATCCTCAATAAAGACGCTGTTCGCGTGATGATATGTCACGGGTATCCGGAGGGCCGTTTCCCGGACCGCCCTGGGGCACTCTAACCCCATATCTTTCCAATGAAAAGGATATGAGATATATTTGACCGGGAGGCCGAGCTTCTCCAGCATCATACCGAGTAGAAAGTGCTTCGGCGTACAGGAGCCCCTTCCGGCCGAAAGCATGCCGGCCGGCCCCTTCTTGAGGCTCAACAGCCTCAAGTCGATATAATAAGCTATATCGCGGATCTTTTCAAACACATTTATCCGGGCCTGTTCCGGCGGCAGGCCGCTTGTCCACTCCTCGTATTTCTCCTGAACGATATCCATTACGCAAGCTCCCAGAGGAACACCTTGTCCTTCGGCCTGGCGGTGAACGGCAGCTTTACCCCGACGGAGTTCCCCTTCTCCACCAGTTTAACCGGCTTGTGGTCTATTTCCATGCGGCCGACCTCGGCAAAACCCGCCGGCGTGTTCTTCCCCGATACCAGGATCCGCTGGCCGGTCCTCAGGCGCCCGCTGTTGACGGATATTTCCGCCACGTTTATCTTCTTGTAGAAATTGACGACCTCTCCTATATAGGTCTTCTTGTAGCCTTCACGCGGCGTCCCGCGGAAATGCGCGGGCCTGCCGAAATAAAAACCCTCGTCGAAACCCCTGTTGTAGACAAGCGACAGATCCTCTTTAAGTTTTTGTTTCAACGCGGGCGTCAGAGCCCCCTCGAGATAAGCGTCGATCGCCCTCCTGTAAACACCGGTGACGATCTTGACGTATTCCGCGGGCCTCATTCGGCCCTCTATCTTGAAGGCGGTTATCCCCGCGTCTATCAATCGATCTATAAAGCTCACAGTGCACAGGTCCCTGGGGCTCAGGAGATAGTCCTCGCCCAGGATATATTCGCATTCCCCGCCTTTTTCAGGTTCAGCGTCCTTTATAAGGAATTTCCTCCTGCACGGCTGAAGGCAGTCCCCCCTGTTGGCCGATCTGCCGTAGGAATGCTGTGAGAGAAAACATCTGCCGGATACGCTGACGCACATGGCCCCGTGAATGAAGACCTCTATCCCGCAGTCAACGTTTTCCATGGAACAGCGGTCGATGATATTCCTTATGGCTTCAAGCCCGCACTCACGGGCCAATACTATCCGTTCCACCCCCATCTCGCGGTAAGCATTGAGCGCGCGGGTATTGGAAACGCTCGCCTGGGTCGATAGATGCGTTCGCAGGCCCCTTTCCCTCGCCATGGACAACAGGCCCATATCCCACAGGATAACGGCGTGAACCCCCGCGTCCTTCGCCTCGTCCATTATCCTTCCCGCTTTGCCCAGTTCATGGTCATACGCGATGATATTCAGCGCAAGGTACCCTTTCTTATCAGCCGAGCGCAGGTAGTCCATCACCTTGCGTAATTCAAGTAGATCGAAGTTACCCGCGGCGCGGCGAAGATTGGTCCCTTTAACGCCGAAATAAACGGCGTCGGCGCCCGCCTCCACGGCGCTCCGCAGCGAGTCCCACCGGCCCGCCGGGGCCACAAGTTCCGGCGCGATGCTCACCGGTTCTCCCTTAATATCTTTCTGAGCTGTTTTTGGAAGGAGGGCGATCCGATTATTTCCTCGATGAATGTCACCGACCATACCTTTGAAAGTCCCGTGTTCTCCTCGAACACTATGCGGGGAGCTCCCGTGTGCGCGCTTACCGCCACGTCCCTGTAGGCGACATAGTCGCCGATGATGCCTATGAACTTGCCGCCCAGGGGGTCCTTTCCGTACAACGAGACACCCTGGCCTTCACGGTTATACCTCATGGGCGAGGGCCTTAAAAAGACCGGGCTGCCGCTGTTGCCGGGGAAAGCCGCGGCGTCCAGGTAGAACGATCCGTCGTCGCCGATCATGCTTACCACTCCGGAGCGTATGATGGGCTCGATCTCCGCTTCAGATTCCAGGCCCGGCTGAAAAGAGAGAAAGAACACGTCGTTGAGCTCAAATACCCCGTCAAGGGCCAGGAAAAGGCTGTCCGGTATGACCTTTACGTCATCCTGGGACGGGACCAGCCTGAAAGGTATTATCGCTACGTCGACGTCCTTGTTGCCGTGGAATATCCAGTTAACTCCGTACTGGTCCTTCAGATCCTTTATAGAGCGGGAGATTATGCCGCCGCCCTTCCTGTTCAAGGAGACTACCAGGTCCTCGTCCTGCATCCTGCCCGTGAGCTTGTTGACCACGACATGTTTCGCCGTCACAAGATGGAAGATGTTCTGGACCTGTATAAGGAAACCCGTGGCGAAATACTGCACGTCGCCCTCGGGGCCGGGCCTGCCGATGAACACAACTGTCTTCTTTATGTTGTTGATGAGGTTCGTGAAATAATCGCCTCCTGTATCCTGCGCCTGCGTGTCCCTGCTGCCGCAGGCCGTGGCCAGGAAGCCCAGTATGAGGAAAACTGCCATAACGGTCCTTATCGTCCTGTTGAACATCTTAAAACCTTTCTTTATCAGGAAAGCCCTTCCGGCCCTTCACATAATTTTCCGCAGAGATAACCGACCATGAGCCTTACGTGTTCCTTTTCTATAGTGAGGAACTTAACGCCGGACTCATAAAGGTCCTGGCCTCGCTCGTCGATCCCGGAAAACAAGCACCACCGGACCTCGCCTTTTATGTTGAAAGCGCTCTTTCTTCCCGGCAGGCTTATCTGGAGCTCGAGCATGTCCCCCTGCTTCAGTTTTTTGGCGGAAGCCAGGCATATGCCCTCTATCCCTATATTCTTACCTGCCGCCGGGAAAATATCCGAGACCGCGCTCAGCAGGTCCCGCGCCAGAAGACGCGCCTCCACCCTGCTCTTAAGGTCAAGCCTGGCGTATTTTCTCCTGTCGTCACCTCCGCCGCCCGTCATTTGCCCATCATCCTGTCTATCTCTTCGAACAATTCCTTCAGTTTCGCTGATTTGGGCACAAACACGCATCCGGAAATACTCGTCCCCCTGGCCCTGGCCTCCTCCCTTGAAAGAAGGCCCGTAAGGAATATGATCGGGATCCCGCGCGTATTGAGGTCCTCCCTCAGCTTCCTGGCCACGATATTCCCGTCCATATCCGGCAGTATTATATCCAGCAGGATTATATCCGGGGTCTGCTTCCTGGCCTGTTCAAGGGCGCCCTTGCCGTCAAAGGCTTTAAACACTTCAAAGCCTTCTTCCTTAAGCCTCTCCCCGAGCACCATGGCGAATTCTTTCTCGTCGTCCACAAGAAGTATTTTCCGCATATCCGCCCCTTATCTTACTTTTTTCACTAACGATAACAACAACTCGGAAAAGGACATATAGTTGTAAGCGTCGTCCAGCAGCCTGCAGGAAAGGTCGATCGCCTCCGCGAACCCCTGCCTGAATTTTACGCCCGCGGCGGATCCGCCGCGGGCGCCCTCAAAAAGTCGTCCTTCCGGGACTTGATCCGCCCCCCGGCCGCGCAAAAAGGAGATGACCTCGTCAATATCCCCGTCGGCGGGGTCATGCCTGTACTTCGCCAGGAGGTCTTCCTTCGCGGGCGCGCTGAGGTCCCTTCTCCCTGCCTGGGCGAGAGCATAAGAAAAGCCCAGGCAACGCCCCTTGTGATAAGCCAGTTCCCCCCGGTCTTCATCGATCTCGCCGGGATCTTCAGTTATCTGCTTTTTGGAGGTCCTGTAATATCCTTCCAGCCTCCTTAGGGCCCTTTTTGTCCTTATCCATCCGGTTATGCTTATCATTTCGCGTCCAGGCGTCCCGTGACCTCATCCACGGTGTTGAAAATGCATTCATCCGGCAATATGTGGATCACCTGAAAAATATCCCTCAATCTGGGCCTCAGGCCCGTCACGAAAAGCCGGCCGCCGCTCTCCTCTACGGTCCTTCGCTGCCTCATAACTGCCGCCAGGGCCGTGCTGTCTATATAGCGCAGTCCGCTCATCTCCAGGATCATGACCTTTACCGTACCGACGAGAACCGGCAGGACCTTCTGCTCAAAAGAAAAAACGGTATCGGCGTTGAGGCTGCCTTCAAGGGACGCCACGAAAACCCCCTCACCCCGCTCGTTCATCTCTACCTTGAAATCCATGGAAGCCTCCGTTCTCAAGCACAGGATCCCCGCCCCGGCGCGCCTTATTCTATCCCCAGTTTTTTCCTGTAAACGGTCCTTGTCATATTGCTCGTCGCGGTCACGCTTATCGTGTCACCCGCGCCGGCCTCCGGTATCTTGTAGACCAGCGAGAGCCCTTTATCGTTATCCTGCCTTGTAAGGTACTGCACGATCTTCTGGTCATTGTTCAAATATACCGTGACGTGGGGAATATATTGATACCTGGGGTTATTTACCTGGTGTGGTATGAATATCGAAAGCTGCCTGGTGGCGCTGTCGAACTTCATATCCATATCGCTGGAATACCTGGTGCGGGCTCCCGAGTTGAAGGCCATTCCCGACACCATAAAAAAGACCACAAAAAAATACACTGACTTTTTCATGCCTTGTCCCGCCTTGCTTTATTTAAGATTATAACACATGATATGCTTATTATCGAGAGGTAGTTGTACATAGTTCCCCCGGTGTGTATCACGAATATGGTCTTGACATGTGTTAATTACATGTTAATATACTAAACTGAGGAGGAGGATAATATGTTAAAAAGATACCAGGTACTTCTGAACGACTGGCTCGCGAACGGTATAAAGGATATCGCAAAAAAATACGATATAAGTTTTTCCGAGGTTCTGCGTGTTGCCCTTTGCATACAGGTAACGGAATCGCTCGCGCGCGTCAATCCTAAGTTCAAGTCTAAAAAGACCGAGAAATTCGTCGACGATATAATCAAAAAGCGGAATAAAGGTGAAAACCTGGATTCAGAAACGCTTCATAAATTTTTCTCCGACGTTTACTTCGAGGCCCGGAAATCAATTGAGGCCTGGAAAGAGGAAGAAACGAAACAAAAAAAGACAAAATAACACTCCCGCCCGCTTTTTCAACGGCAAAGCGAATGGAGTCATAAAAAAACCCGTCAGGTTATGACGGGTTTTTTCAGCCACTTGAGCGCAGCGAAAGTGGCGTCCCCGGACCGAAAACCAGCCCCGCGCGAAGCAAGGGGCGCAGGATCCGGGAGGGGGACGATGACGGAATGAGCTTTGCAGTGAAAAACAGCTTTTTCAACGGCAAAGCGAATGGAGTCATAAAAAAACCCGTCAGGTTATGACGGGTTTTTTCAGCCACTTGAGCGCAGCGAAAGTGGCGTCCCCGGACCGAAAACCAGCCCCGCGCGAAGCAAGGGGCGCAGGATCCGGGAGGGGGACGATGACGGAATGAGCTTTGCAGTGAAAAACAGCTTTTTCAACGGCAAAGCGAATGGAGTCATAAAAAAACCCGTCAGGTTATGACGGGTTTTTTCAGCCACTTGAGCGCAGCGAAAGTGGCGTCCCCGGACCGATTCGAACGGTCGGCCTACTGCTTAGGAGGCAGCCGCTCTATCCAGCTGAGCTACGGGGACTTGTTGGTCTATAAAGATCTCTCGTCACTTTGTCGCTCGAGATAAATCCGGCCTTATGACTTACGTCACTTCATCCCGTAAGCCATGGCCTCATTTATATCAGATTTACGCCGCGCTGTAAAGCGCGTTTTTTCTTTCGTTATCCGCGATCTCCCTGTAAGCCTTGTCCATCAGATCATGCACGTGATCCGCCATATCTTTCCTTGTCCGCCCCTCCGGGCGCAAGGGAGGCAGGAACCTTACCTTTACGTCTATGCGGGAGTAGCCCGTCACCCTCCAGACGTGGGGCATGAACGTCATGTCGCCGTACCAGCAAACGGTCTGCCTTCCCTGCGGTTCGGCATAACTCATCACTAAAGGAAAGACCTGCAGGTCCAAAGCGGATACCGCCGCGAAAGAGGTCGATTTGAACGGCAATACGCCCGCCCTGCCGTCTGAACTGGTCCCCTCAGGGTAGACGATGAGGTATATGCCGTTCTTCATCGTCTTCGCGAAATCCCTCAGAGCCTTTCTGGAAGCCGGCCTCGAAGCCCTGTCGACCAGGACCGGATGCGTAGAAGCGATGAAAGCGCCTATAACGGGCCATTTTATTATAACGGTGGTCGAGGTAAAGCGCAGGGGCAGAAGAGAAGCGTGGACTATTATGTCCAGCCAGCTCAAATGGTTCGATACCACAAGACCGGCCTGAGATCCTTCCGGAAGGCCTTCCACATCGACGCGCAGCCCCATCACGGAACAGGCGCGCTTCGCCCAGGCCTGAAGAAGGCAGGCTATCTTTTTCCTGCCCTTCCATCCGGCGAACTGGTATGGTATTGACAGGGCTATGTAGAAAAGGGCCAGCGCCGGGACAGCGATAAACCTGTAAAGGCGTCGGAAGAACGTCATTTTTACTGTTTTTCGTGCTTTTCGTACCGGAAGTGCCGGATATATCTTTCGGGCACCCGGTCCACGTCGACGAATATGAAGAAATCTATGGTCCCGAACTCCCTGTCAAGGGCCGGCTCGCCGCATACCTGCCCCCCAAGGCGCAGGTACCCCTTGAATATCGGGGGTATGTTGTTCTGCAGTGACGTTTTGTCCGCCATGGCCCTCCATATCTCGAACCGGGGAGGTTTCGGCAGCTTGAAGCCGGGTCGGGGAAAGACCGAAAAGGAAGTACAGACCATGTTGTTCTTTCTGAAGAACTCATACAGGGCCCAGCCTATCTTCGGGTCCCTCTCCTCAAGGCTTACGCAGCCCAGCATATACATCAGGTCAGCCCTTTTCAGGAGCTCGCTTATGGCGCTCCACAGCAGGCCGACCACCGCGCCTGTCCTGTACTCCGGCGAAACACATGACCGCCCGAGCTCCAGGCACCTGTCGGCTATCTTGTAAAGCCCTTTTATCTCATATTCCCTGGAGGAATAGAACCCCTTGGCCGAGTTCGCCACGCAGCCCAGGTGCGCGCGGTATGTCCCAATGGCCCTGTCGCTCTTTTTGTCAATTACCAGCAGGTGCAGACAGTACTCGTCGAACTCGTCGAAGTCTATGCCGTATTTCTCGGCCGCTTCGAGCCCCCTGCCCTGCTCAAGGTTGAATACCTCATAGCGCAGGCGCTGGGCCTTCTCGACCTCTTCATGGTTCTCGGCGAGCTTTACGAGAAAGCGCCTGGTCTCGACCAGTTCGGCGGGCGTAACGATATTTTCCGGAAAATGTTTTATCACGCTCTACCTTCTCTTTCAGCCCCCTATGACGGTCATTGATCCTCTTAAAAAAAGATACAGGCCGGCCGCGAAAATAAAAGCGGCCAGGCCGTACCTTATACGAACGATGAACTTTTCCGCCCGCGCGCGCATGTTCCAGAAAACAAGGCCCACCGGGCCGAAAGCCAGCAAGGAGCCTATGGTCACGCCTGAAGCGTAAAGCGCCTTATGCCCCGGGAATGAGGGTATTTTCATCACAAAGAAAGCGGTCAAGAAAAGAAAGGCCGATATGCTCCCGGGATGCAGCAGCGTCAGAAGAAAGACCGAAACAGGGGCGACTCCTTTGTCTTCTATTTTACGGTTCGCCGCGCCCAGCCCCAATGTCAAGCCGGCGATCATTACCACAGCGCCGGCAGCCAGAAAAAAAGGCCCGTTGTGGCTGCTTAAAAAAGACCTTATCGGATACGCTCCGAGCGAGACGATAAAGGCCAGGAGCCCGTTGCCGAGGACCGCCGAAGCGACCGTTATATCCAACCGCCTCCCGTCGTGCACAAGCGCGGCGTCAGCCACAAGGGCACCCACAGGCCCGAAAGGAGCGCTCAGAACGAAGCCGGCCAATATGGAAGCGAAGAAAAGCCCCGTCATTCCGCTTCCTTCCCGGGTCCCGCCGCTTGCTTATCCGGGGAGACAAGCTCTATCCAGTCCAGGTCAGCCGCGGCCTCCGTGCCGGTGTACTGGCTGTTGCATGATACGCTGAGATAGATCTTCTCGGGGTAAAAACCCCACGCCTCCACGAAATCCTTCATGTAGTCCCTCTCTTCAACGAACCATTTATCCAGGGCATCATCCTTGTTCCTGAGGGTGTACCACTTTACCTTAATGGTCCCGAACCCGTAGGCGCATTCCCCTTCCGAACCGACGGGCGTATCCGTGTCCCACCTGTATGAGACCGATTTCCTGCCGCCTTTGTCCGCCCCCACGTAAAGCCCTATAGCCTGGTCGTCCCTGCTTTTTTCTCTCCCGTCCGCGCCTTTCGGCAGGACGTCCGCCCTCCAGCGCCATCTCAGCGCCGGGTACTTCTTAAGTGAGACACCCTTGACCTGAGTCAGAAGGCTGGCGCTCGCGTCGTCGGCCTCCATATGGAGAAAGGAGCCGGCGCTTTCCTTGTCCTCGACCACGGAAAAATCGGCTTTCCTGGTCCCCGGTTTGCCCTTCACTACCCAGCCGTCAGGCAGGGCGTCCTTTTCCCCTTCAGCCGGAACGTTGAAATCCTCTTTCCAGCCCGCTTCACTTTTTTTGCCTTCCGGGGGCACCGCCATAGAGCAACTCACTATAATAAGGGAGAAAAAGGCCGCCGCGCAGATGATGACCGGAGCGGCCGGGATGTTCGTGGTATTTTTCAGCATATTCCTGTTCCCAGGCGGTAAGATCAGATCCTGTGCTTGGTGCTCCTGCTCCTGGGCCGCCTTTTCCTTTTCGCTCTTTTCTTGAGCCTGTTCTCAGCCTCCTGCTCCTGCTCCTGCATCATCTTCCGGAGCTTCTGCATGCACGCGGCTTCGATCTGACGGACCCTCTCGCGGGTTATACCGAAATGTTTAGCGGTATCTCTCAAGGTATGAGAAACCCCGTCCTTGCCGAGCCCGAACCGCAGTGTCAGTATCTTCCTCTCGCGTTCGGTCATTTTTTCCAACAAGCCTTCTATCCTCTCGTGAAGGAGGAATTTGGAAAGCTCGTCGACGGAGTTGACGATACTTTCATCCTCGATAAGGTCCATGAACTCAGAATCCCCGGACTCGCCTATCGGGGCGTTAAGGCTTGCTATGTTCGAGGCCATGTGGTTGAGCTGCCTGACCCTGGCCACCGGGAGCTTCATCTTTTTCGCTATATCGGCCAGCTGCGGGTTCTTCTTCATCTTCTGGGAAAGCTGCTTCTTGACCTTCTGGAAGCGCATCAGCATCTCCATGACGTACACGGGTATGCGCACGGTCTTGCCCTGGTTGGCTACCGCCCTGGTGATGAACTGCTTTATCCACCACGCGGCGTAAGTGCTGAAGCGGTAGCCCTTGTCGGGGTCATACTTGCTGACCGCCTTCATCAGGCCGAGGTTGCCTTCCTCTATGAGGTCGAGCATAGGCACGCCCAGGTAGCTGTACTTCTTGGCGATGTTGATGACGAGCCTCAGGTTGCTCTTTATCATCTTCTGACGGGCCTTCTTGTTGCCTTTCTTGACCTTCCCGGCAAGCTGCTTCTCTTCCTCGGGCGTCAGGAGCGGCAGGTCCCGTATATCCTTAAGATATAACTTTATCGCGTCCATCTTTTTACCTGTTGCGGTCCTGCAAGACCGCCTGGGCCGCGGCAAGCCTCGCTATCGGGACCCTGAACGGCGAGCAGCTCACGTAGTTAAGGCCGGCTTTGGCGAAGAATTTCACCGACTCGGGATCACCGCCGTGTTCGCCGCAAACGCCGCACTTAAGGTTCTTGCGGGTCTTCCTTCCTTTTTCCACGCCGCACTGTACCAGTTTGCCCACGCCCTCCTGGTCGATCGAGGCGAACGGGTCGAACTTGAGGACCTTCGACTCCAGGTATTCCGGAAGGAACGAACCGATATCGTCCCTGCTGTACCCGAAGGTCATCTGCGTGAGGTCGTTGGTGCCGAAAGAGAAGAATTCCGCCTTTTCGGCCACTTTGTCGGCCACGAGGGTCGCCCGCGGGATCTCCATCATGGTGCCTACAAGGTACTTCACCTTCGACTTCTTCTCTTTTATTATCTTGTCGGCTACCTCGCGCGTTATCTTCTCGAGGATGTCATACTCCTGTTTGGTGCCGATAAGGGGTATCATTATCTCGGGCATGACCTTAACGCCTTTTCTGGCCACATTGCACGCCGCCTCTATTATCGCCGTCACCTGCATCTTGCAGATCTCGGGATAAGTGATCGAAAGGCGGCAGCCCCTGTGCCCGAGCATGGGGTTCATCTCGTGCAGCGCCGCTACCTTCGCTTTCACCGCCGCGGACGTGGTCTTAAGCCTTTTTGCCATCTCCTTCTGCCCTTCCGCGTCGTTGGGGAGGAACTCGTGCAGAGGCGGGTCCAAAAGTCTTATGGTCACCGGAAAGCCGTCCATGGCCTTGAATATGCCCTCAAAGTCCTTTCTCTGGTAAGGAAGAAGCTTCTTGAGGGCCTTCTCTCGCCCCGCCTGGTCCTCGGCCAGTATCATCTCGCGTATCGCCCAGATCCTCTCGCCCCCGAAGAACATATGCTCGGTGCGGGTAAGCCCTATCCCCTCCGCCCCGAAAAGAACGGCGTTCGTGGCGTCCTGCGGGGTATCGGCGTTGGTCCTGACGTTTATCTTCCGGTACTTGTCCGACCACTTCATGATGTCGGTGAACATCCTGCAGATCGGGTTCTTGAGGGCTTTTTTGTCGCCTTTGAGTATGCCCATGACAACGGGGGACGCGGAAGTCTCCACCTTGCCGAGTATCACCTCTCCGGTGGTCCCGTCTACCGAGATCATCTCGTGTTCCTTTATGGTCTTCGCGCCGACCTTGATCTGCTTTTTTTTGTAGTCGATATTGAGAGCGCCGCAGCCGACAACGCAGCATTTTCCCCAGCCGCGCGCCACGACAGCCGCGTGTGAGGTCATGCCCCCCGTTGACGTAAGGATGGCTTCGGCGGCCCACATGCCGCTGACGTCCTCCGGGGAGGTCTCCTTGCGCACCAGGATGACCTTTTTGCCGCTCCTGGCGGTCTTCTCGGCGTCGTCCGCGGTAAAGCAAACATGGCCGTAAGCGGCTCCCGGACCCGCCGGAAGGCCTTTCGCGATTATCCTGTTCTGCGAAAACGCCGAATCCTTGGACTTGAGGTCGAAGATGGGGAAAAGGAGCTGGTTAAGGTGCTCGCCCTCGATCCTCTTCAGAGCCGTCTTCTCGTCGATAAGACCCTCCTTCACCATATCATCGGCTATCTTGACGGCCGCCAGCCCTGTCCTCTTGCCCGTCCGCGTCTGCAGCATGAAAAGTTTGCCTTCCTGGATGGTGAACTCCACGTCCTGCATGTCCTTGTAATGCTTCTCCAGCTTGCGGCGTATGGCCTCCAGCTCCTTGTATATCTTCGGCATCTTACCTTTAAGGGTGTCTAACGGCTGGGGCGTCCTTATACCGGCCACGACGTCCTCGCCCTGCGCGTTTATAAGGTACTCCCCGTAAAAATGGTTGTCGCCTGTGGCGGGGCTTCGGGTGAACGCGACGCCCGTGCCGGAATCATCGCCCATGTTGCCGAAAGCCATCGCCTGGACGTTGACGGCGGTCCCTTTAAGACCGGACAGCTTGTTGATCTGCCTGTACTTGACCGCCCTCGGTATGTTCCAGGACCCGATCACGGCGTCGATAGCGTGCCCCAGCTGGACGCGCGCGTCTGTCGGGAAACTTCTGCCGACGTGCTTTTTGTAAACTTTCTTGTAGGCGTCCACCACTTCTTTGAGCTCCTTGACCGTCAACTCCATGTCGAGCTTCCTCTTGTACTTTTTCTTTATCCTTGAGAGCTCTTCCTCGAAATGCTCGTGATCGACGCCCATACAGACGTCGCCGAACATATTGATGAAACGGCGGTAGGAATCCCACGCCATCCTCTCGTTGCCCGTTTTCGCTATGAGCCCCTTGACGACATCGTCGTTTATGCCGAGGTTGAGCACCGTGTCCATCATGCCCGGCATCGAAACAGCCGCGCCGGACCGGACCGAGACCAGAAGCGGGGACTTGCTGTCGCCCAGCCTCGCTCCCATCGCTTTCTCAAGCTTTTTTATGTTAAGCTCGACCTGCTTATCCAGCTCCGCCGGTTTTTTATGCCCGTGCTTGTAATAGTGATCGCAGACCTCGGTCGATATGGTGAACCCGGGCGGGACGGGGATGCCTATGCTCGCCATCTCGGCCAGGTTGGCCCCTTTTCCGCCCAGGAGTTCCTTCATAGAAGCCTTACCCTCGGATCCGCCTTTACCGAAAAAATACACGTATTTCTTTCCGCTCGTCTTCTTATTCGCCATCGCCTTCTCACTCCTCCTTCGGTTTTATGTTAAACGTTCCTCGAAATAATCCTTTAATCCCGCGGCCTCCACCCTCTCCTGGTCCATGGAGTCCCTTTCCCTGACCGTCACCTTGCCGTCGTCAAGAGACTCGACGTCGACCGTGACGCAGTAAGGCGTGCCTATCTCGTCCTGCCTGCGGTAAAGCCTGCCTATGGCCGCCGTGTCGTCGTAGACGACGCGGTAATCTCCCCGGATGTCCTCTATTATCTTCCCGGCCATCTCCACTATCTCGGGCCTGTTCTTGAGAAGAGGCAGTACGGCGATCTTTATCGGCGCCAGCCTCTTGTCCAGCGAAAGATACACCCTTTTCCTCTCCCGGACCACCTCCGTCCGGTAAGCGTCCAGGAGAAAAGCCAGCACCGCCCTGTCGACGCCGCCCGAAGGCTCTATCACGTAAGGAATGTAACGCTCGTTGGTGTTATCGTCAAAATAGGAGAGGTCCTTCCCGCTTATCGACGAATGCTGTTTGAGGTCGAAATCAGCTCTGTTGGCTATGCCCTCCAGCTCCGACCAGCCCATGGGGAAAAGGTATTCGACGTCGTGGCATCTTTTGGCGTAGTGCGCCAGCTCCTCTTCCTCGTGCTCCCTGAGCCGCAGGTTCTCTTTCCTGATCCCCAGGGAGAGGTACCAGTCCATCCTCTCGGAAAGCCAGTAATCGTACCATTTCTCGTCCTCGCCGGGTTTGACGAAATACTCAAGCTCCATCTGCTCGAACTCCCTGCTGCGGAAAGTGAAGTTCCCGGTCGTTATCTCGTTGCGGAAAGCCTTCCCTATCTGGGCCACGCCGAACGGCAGCTTCTTGCGGCTGGACACGAGTACGTTCTCGAAATTCACGAATATGCCCTGCGCCGTCTCGGGCCTCAGATAGACGTCCTGGGACTGCCCCTCGACCGACCCCACCTGCGTCTTGAACATCAGGTTGAAACTTTTCGGCTCCGTCAGCGCGCCGCCGCACTCGGGGCACTTGTTCTCCTTGAGCTTGTCTATACGGAACCTTTTCTTGCACTCCAGGCAATCCACGAGCATATCGGCGAAAGAAGCCACGTGGCCCGACGCCTTCCACGTCTCGGGGTTCATTATTATGGACGCGTCAAGTCCCTCGACGTCGCCGCGGTCATAGACCATCCTCTTCCACCACTGGTCCTTGACGTTCTTCTTCAGCTCGACCCCGAGAGGGCCGTAATCCCAGACGCTGCCTATTCCCCCGTATATCTCGCTGCTCTGAAAGATGAAACCGCGCCTCTTGCAGAGATTGGCTATATCCTTCAACGCCACGTCCGTGACAAGCTCCCGGGCCGGATCATGCTTCTTTTTTGTCTTTTCCTTCTTACCCACTTTTCCCCTTCCTCTATGCTCCCTGCTCCAAGCCGCTAAACGATCCCCGCCTTCTCCAGCTGCGCCAGGAAACCGAGCGACTTGACCGGGCGGTTGATATGGTAAGCAAGAAAATCCCTCAGCACCTTTTCCGTTTCCTTCCCCACCTGGCTGCTGACCTTTATCATCGGCGTCCTGGAGAGATCGCTTTTCTGTATCTTCCTCATGAAATTCAAGGTCCCGAGCGATACTGAAAGAGCCGACCTGTCCGCGTTCAGGCACCCTGCGCACAGCACTCCGCCGTTTGCGACGCTGAACCTCATGCCTTCACTGGAGCGCCCGCCGCACAGAACGCATTCATCGAGCTGCGGGCCTATGCCGAGGGCTCCGAGAAGCTTGATCTCGAATATCCTTGTAACGCGCTTGGGGCTTGCCCCGCCGGCCAGAAAATCCAGACTTTTAACGAGAAGGCGGTATATCTCTTCATTAGGGTCATGGTCCACGGTGACCATGTCTATTAATTCTATAAGATAATTGGCGTATGTCAACCTTTCTATATCGCCTCTGACCGGGTAAAAGAAATCCAGGGTCTCACACTGCGTAGCCAGGTCCATGCTGGACTTCCTTTTCCTGTAAAAGAGCATCTGACACCGCGTGAACACCTCAAAGTTCCCCGCGAACTGCGGGTAAGGCTGCCTTATCCCCTTCATGACGGCCTTTATCTTGCCGAACTCCCTCGTGAAAACGACGAGTATGTAGCTGGTCTCCCTCAAATAATATTTCCGGAGTATAACGCCCTCCGCTCTCTGCGCCGCCGCCATCTTACCCTTCTTTTTAATCGGGCGATACCGCGCCGCCGGAAACGACGAGCTTCATGCCCTCCTCGATGCTTATCTTAAGAAAACGCACGCTTTCCCGCGGCACTACCAGAAAATACCCGCTCGTGGGGTTCGGGGAAGTCGGCACAAAAACGTTGACCCCGCTGCCCCCTATGGCTTCCCTCATCTCGCCTTTCGTGGTGCCTGTCGTGAAACCTATGGTATATAAACCGGTCCTGGGATATTCAAGGAGGACCACCTGCTTGAAGATGGTCTTGCCGTGGCCGAACATGGCCGAGAAGATCTGCTTCATCGCGTTATAGATCCTGCCCATGATCGGGACCCTGAGCAGTATCCTCTCGCCCAGGGAGAATATCCTGTTGATAAATATTATCTTAGCCCCCCACCCTACAAGCGAAACCAGGATGATAACGCTTATGAAAATGACGGTCTTCGCCACGAAAATTTCCCCGGTGATGCCCTCTATCCTCGAGACCACTTTGAGCACGGGATTGAGCACCAGGTCGTTGAGCTTGATCACAAGGAACCTTATCAGTATTATAGTGACCGCCACTGGCAAAAGGATCACTATGCCGTTAAGGAAGTTCACGAAAAAATTGTTCCAGAGTTTCTTCATCTTATTCCTTCTTTCCGCCTTCGCCTTATATTTTGTCCTATCCGGTCGCGGCGGTCTTTGCCTTTTTACTTTTACCTTTAAACGCGCCCCTTCAAGCCAGTATCTGGAAGACCAGCAGCGAGACCAGCGCGCCGATGAGGCTCCCCGCGGCCACCTCCCATAGCGTGTGCACGCCGTTGCCCATGCGGCTCTTGGCTATAAGAAGGGCCAGAAAAAAGACCAGTATGCTCACGAGGACGTTCCCGGTCACAAGCGAGATCGCCATCCATACGGCGAAGGCGAAAGCCGCGTGCCCGCTGGGCATGCCGCCCCTTAAAAGGTTCTTTTCGCCGCGGACAACTTTTATCAGCAGCACCAGTCCTATGACCGCCAGAAGCGCTATTAGCGTTATATGCCATGGCGACTGTTTTATCTTTAAAAGCCCTTTGTCCGCGCCCCAGCCAATGCGCTTGAAGATCAGGATATAGCCCACTATGGCGGCGTTCACGGCGCTGACGAAGACAGCCCCGGCGGCGATATCCTTTATGACCTTCGCCAGGGGATGATATTCCTCGCTTATAAGGTCTATCGCGTGCTCAACGGCGGTGTTGAACATCTCGGCCACCAGGACGAAGGTCACCGCGAAACAGAGCAGCATGAACTCGACGGCGCCCAGGTTGAGGTATATCCCCGCGATCAGCACCAGAAAGCCCGCCAGAAAATGCAGGCGCATGTTGCGTTCTGTCTGGATCGTGTGGACCACGCCTTCAAGGGCGGCGTTCACGCTCTTGAAAAGATCCGTATTAGAGGTGCCTTTTCGCTTCCTGTAAGATATCATTCTCTTTTTTTCTCATCGAGGACCTGCCCTTATCGGTCGAGTCCTCATATCCGGCAAGGTGGAGTATCCCGTGTATCACGCAGAGGGCCACTTCCTCCATGAACGAAAAGCCGTATATCCTGGAGTTGACCGCTGCCCTGTCGGAGGAGATGACCACTTCCCCCAGGAACTTCCTGCTTTTCCCCTTCTTCCTTAACGGGTCATCTCCCGCCGGGAACGCGATAACGTCCGTGGCCCTGTCGCGCCCGAAATACCTGCTGTTAAGGGACCGTATCCTCTGGCTTGAGACAAAGATCAGATTGATCTCGCATTCCTTCTTCCCTATGCGCCTGAGCGCCGTCCGGGCCACCCTGTCCGCTTTTAAAAGATCAATCTTTTTCTTTGGGTTTCTGTTTTCGCTGTTTATTCTTGCCGCCATTTGATATAACACCGTTGGATGAAGGCTTTGCCGCGTTATCAGGATAATCAAGCCTGGTATGGAACGTTCCCATAAGCACGCGAACGAAGCTTTCAGCTATCTTGTTCATGTCCCTCAGGGTCAGGTCGCAGTCGTCCAGCTGCCCGTCTATGAACTTGTTGTTTATTATCTTTTTGACCAGGTTCCTTATCCTGGAGGGGGTCGGGTCGTCTAGCGCCCTGCTCGAGGCTTCCACCGAGTCAGCGAGGAGTATTATGGCGCCTTCTTTCGTCTGCGGTTTGGGGCCGGGATACCGGAAATCGTCCTCTTTCAACACGGTCCCGTCTTCGGATTTTTCTATCGCCTTCTGGTAAAAGAACGAGATCAGGCTGTCACCGTGGTGCTGGGTGATAAAGTCTATCATGGCCCTGTTAAGCTTGTATTTCCTGGCTATCTCCACGCCTTCCTTGACGTGCTTGGCTATTATGAGGGCGCTCATCGAGGGCGCCAGGTTGGAGTGCCTGGACGGGCCGCCCATCTCGTTCTCGCTGAAATATTCGGCTTTTGGTATCTTGCCTATATCGTGATAATAAGCGCCTACCCTGGCCAGCAGGCTGTTGGCGCCTATGGCGTCGCACGCCGACTCAGCCAGGTTGCCGACCATTATGCTGTGATGGTAGGTCCCTGGGGCTTCCATCGCCAGCTTTTTCAGGAGAGGATGGTTAAGGTCCGACAGCTCGAGCAGGCTTATGTTCGTCGGCACCTTGAAAAAATGCTCGAAGACCGGAAGAAGGCCCATCACTATGAAACCGGAAAGCAGGCCGCTGGCCAGGCACCACAAGCCGTCGGTGATGTAATAGTCCATCTTCATCCCGTTTATAAGGCCTATGCAGGTAAGGGCCGCCAGCTTTCCCAGGCCGACCAGGATGCCCGCGAGCAGTATCTTGGCCCGCCGCCTCGTCTCCCTGACCGCGTACATGCCTACCACGCTCCCTACAAGGAGTACCAGCGTGACCTCTATCTTGCCGCCTATCATAAGGGATATCAGGACGCTCATGCTGAGCACGCTCAAAAAAGCTATCTCAAAACCCACCAGCAGCGCGATCATCATCCCCATGGCCGCCATGGGTATGAAATAACTCGGTTGTGGAGAGCGCATGATGACGTCAGCCACGACCAGCAGGCCGAACATGTTCAAAAGCGTGATACCGATGTCCTTGGTGTTGCGGAGGAAATTCTTTTTGCGTGTGGAAGAAAGATATATGACCGATACCAGCCCCAGCAAAACGAACAGCAAAAGGACGCCCAGGAAGAACGTCGGCGTGGTCCCGGGCCGGAAAACACGCCTCAGCTGGCCCAGCTGCGTTATGTGGTGGGCGTTCACCCTTTTGCCCTTCTCTATTATCAGCTCGTTCTTTTTCACCGACCATGTCTTCAGGACAGGCTTGACCTTCCTGACAGCCGCCTCTTTTCTCTCGACCGTCCTGTTCTCGTCTATGACAAGGTTCGGCCTTATGTACGCTGAAACGAGCTCGGCGACCGCCCGCCTTGTCTTCCTGTCATCCTCGAACTGCCGGCGGGCGTACTCGCCTACCAGGCTGTTGACATTGCCCTTCTCCACAAGGTCGGTCCTCGCCCTCCGGAGTTCGGCGTCCGTATTCTCGTTGAAAATAAGCACTTCCTGGACGTCTTTCTCCCTCAGGCTGTCCAGTTCGCCGGAGTCTATATACCCTGCCAGAAAAACGTTGTCGAGTATAAGAAGGGTTTTTTTCTTGAGCGTTCTCAGGTCGGCCTGCTCGAGGAGAACTCCGAGGTCCCATTCGGAAACGCCTTCGTCGACGAAACCTTTAAGCTCTTCGGTCTTTTCGTAAAGGGAGGTCTCCTTTTTTTGCTCTTCGCCGAGAACATCAAAGAACTGATCTATCCCGGCCCTCGCTCCCTCCTCGGTGACCAGGTCCCGTTCAAGGACGACAGGCACGGCGTCGGCGGCTTCTTCCCTGGCCCTGCCGGTAGCTTCCTCGTCAACCTCCCAGAAATACTTGAAATCATAAGGGGCGTATATGTCCTTTAAGGCCACGTCCCCCTCATGGACGCTCCACCTGTAAAGCTGCGGGCTTATGAATATGCTGGATAAGGCGACAGCGAGAAAAACAAGGATAAGCAGCATGGAAGCGGCTTCCCTGCTGGCCAGCCTTTCCTTGATCTTCTTGAAAGATCTTTTCCTGGCTTCGGGGCTATTCATCTTCCTCCGCCTCGGCTTCCTGCTTGTAAACCTCTATTATCTTCTGGACCAGCTCGTGCCTCACAACGTCCCTGCCCTTCAGCGAGACGAATTTTATCCCTTCCATGTCCGACAGCAGCTTCCTCGCGTGTATAAGGCCAGGATCCCTGCCCTTCGGCAGGTCGCTCTGCGTGATATCCCCGGTTATCACGGTCTTAGAGTCGAACCCGAGGCGCGTAAGGAACATCTTCATCTGCTCCGTGGTGGAGTTCTGCGCCTCGTCCATGATGATAAAGGAACCGTTCAGCGTCCTGCCCCGCATGTAAGCGAGGGGGGCGACCTCGATTATCCCCCTGTCCAGATAGTCCTTGATCATGTGCGGCTCCACCATGTCGTAAAGCGCGTCATAAAGCGGCCTCAGGTAAGGGTTGACCTTTTCATACATGTCTCCCGGCAGATATCCCAGGCTCTCGCCCGCCTCTACCGCGGGCCTTGTGAGTATTATCCGCGAGACCAGGTTCTTTTTAAGGGCGTTCACTGCCATGGCCATCGCCAGGTATGTCTTGCCCGTCCCGGCCGGGCCTATGCAGAAGACGATATCGTATTTTCTTATGGCGTCTATATAGCGCTTCTGCCCTTCGCTCCTCGGCGTTATGAAGGCCCTTTTGGAGCTGACCTCTATCCTGTCCAGGAATATATCGTCAAGGTGCACGGACAGCTTCCTGTTCCTCAGGGCGTAATCGACGTCGCGCGGCGAGATGTGCCCGCCTTTGCGCAGGACCAGGAGGAATTCGTTGATGATCCTCTCCGTCTCCCCGAGAGACTCGCTGTCGCCGCCGGAGACCCTGAGATTCCCGTGCCTGAACGACGTCTTGACGCCCATGGCGGATTCGATCTTTTTCAGGTTCTCGTCGTGCTTCCCGAAAAAGATCCTCGCCTCGGAGTCGTCATTTATTCGTATCGTCACCTCGTCCATCATTTATTTGATCCACTCTTCCTGGTACGTTTCTTGCTCCACTACCACCGTTTTCGCCTTTTTCGGGGCTTCCGGCGCGGCCTTCTTGACGGGTTTAGCGGGCCTCTTTTCCTCCGCCGTTCCGCCCTCTTCGCCTTCTTCCGTACCACCCGAATAAAGCTCGATATCGACGCCGATAAGAGTCCTCTTTATGCCGGTCCTGTCCTCGGGCGCGGGAGGGGGCCCCGTTATATAACCGCGGTTGCCGTCCAATTTCTGGTCCACTCTGTCCTTTTTAAAGGTATAGATGTCCATGGCGCCTGCCGCCGAAGCGAGCAACACCGACGACGCGAAAACCGTGACCAGCAGTATAGCGAATATCTTTTTCATGGCACCTCCATTGTTAGCCCAGGGTCCGCGGACCATGGACGGTTCATCTTTTCCTGAGCTTGAGCCCCAGTTCCCTGAGTTGTTTATCGTCCACGTAAGAAGGCGCCCCTGTCAGGGGGCAAACGCCCTTCTGTGTCTTGGGGAAAGGGATGACTTCCCGTATCGAGGGATCCTTTGTAAAGAGCGTCACGAGCCTGTCCATACCGAATGCGATGCCGCCGTGGGGCGGCGGGCCGTAACGGAACGCCTCCAGCAGGAACCCGAACTTTAAACGGCATTCTTCCTCGCCGAGGCCCAGAGCGTCGAATATCTTCCGCTGGATATCCCGCCTGTGGATCCTGACGCTGCCGGAACCTATCTCACTGCCGTTCAGGACAAGGTCATACGACTTCGACCTTATCCTGCCCAGCTCGCCCGTTTCCAGGTACTTCATGTCCTCTTCCCTGAAAGACGTAAAGGGGTGGTGTTCGGAGACCCATCTTTTCTCGTCCTTGTTGAACCTGAAAAGGGGGAAATTCACTATCCAGAGGAAATCAAACCTGGAGTCGTCCACAAGGCCCTTGTCCCTGCCTATTTTCAGCCTCAGCGCTCCAAGCGCCTCGCATGCCGTTTCCCAGGCGTCCGCGACCATGAAGATCATGTCGCCGTCCCGCGCTGATGTCTTCTCGCGCAGGGCACGCAGGGTCTCTTCCGGGAAAAATTTCGATATAGGCGACGAGAGCCCCTCGGGATCGACCTTGAAATACGCGAGGCCCTTCGCCCCGAACTCACCGGCGAAAGCCGTGAGGTCGTCTATTTCCTTGCGGCTGGATGACCCGTAACCGGGAGCGGCGAGCGCCATGACGGCGCCACCGGACTCGACAGCGCTTTTGAAGACCTTGAAATCGGAATCCTTCACATCTTCTGACACGTCATGCAGCAGCACTTCGAACCGTGTATCCGGCTTGTCGCTGCCGTAACTGGACATCGCTTCTTTGTAATCCATCCTGGGGAAAGGTAACGCGACGTCGCTGCCGGTTATTTCCTTATACAACCCTTTAAAAAGCCTCTCGCACACCCCGAGTATGTCGTCCTGCTCCGCGAACGACATCTCCATATCAAGCTGCGTGAATTCCGGCTGCCTGTCCGCCCTGAGGTCCTCGTCCCGGAAGCAACGGACTATCTGAAAATACCTCTCCAGCCCAGCTACCATCAAAAGCTGCTTGAATATCTGGGGCGACTGCGGCAGGGCGTAAAAGCTGCCCTGCTGTACCCTTGAGGGCACCAGGTAATCCCTGGCTCCTTCCGGGGTGGATTTAGTGAGCATGGGCGTCTCGACGAAAACAAAACCTTCCCCGTCCAGAAAATCCGTTATGAACTTATAGAGCTTGTGCTTGACAAGAAGCTTCTCCTGCATGGGAGCGCGGCGCAGGTCAAGGTACCTGTACTTCAGCCTGATATCCTCGGAAAGCTCCACATCATCCTTTATCTCGAAAGGGGGAGTATCCGACTCGGAAAGGACCTCCACCTCTTCCACGTCCACCTCGATCTCCCCGGTCCCTATCTTGGGGTTCACGGTCCCCTCGGGCCTCTGGGAAACGATCCCCGATACCCTGACGCAATACTCGTTCCTCAGCTCGTGCGCTTTCTCGTGCGAGATCTTGTTCTTATCGGGATCGAACACGATCTGCGTGATGCCGTGTTTATCCCTGAGGTCCATGAAGATGATCTCGCCATGGTCCCTCCGCGAGGAGATCCACCCGCACAAAGTGACTTTACCTGATATATCCTTTTTCCTGAGCTCTCCGCAATCATGCGTTCGTATCATTTTCTTCCCTTTGTGAGCGCTCGCGCGGCTTCCTCGAGCGTCATCGCCGTCTGCTCGCCTTTTTTCATGTCTTTTACCAGAAGCTTGCCGCTTTTGATCTCGTCCTCGCCGATAAGGACCACAAATCCCCTTCCTTCCCGGCCGGCCTTTCTCATCTGGCCCTTGAAAGAACGGCCCGGGTCCGCCATCTCACATACAACTCCACTGTCTCTCAACCTGCCGGTTATCCGGAAGGCTTCAGGCCGCGCCTCCTCGCCCACCGCTATGACCAGGGTTCCGGACTCCAGGGGCGGCGCCTGCCTTCTGTCGATGGCAAGCATGAGCCTTTCCGTGCCGACGGAATATCCCGTAGCCCCGGCATCAGGACCTCCCATCTGCCTGGTGAGCTCGTCGTACCTGCCTCCGGCCGCTATGGCGTCCTGGGCTCCCAGCGAAGGGTGCACGACCTCGAAGATCGTCCCGGTATAATAATCAAGCCCCCGGACCAGGTCTTTTTTCTCGCGGAACGGGACGCCCATTTCCCCGAGTATCCGCTTAAGGGCCTCGAAATCGTTTACGCAATCCCCGCAAAGGTGATCCAGGGCTCCCGGGGCATTTTTAACGGCGTTCCCGCACCCCTCTTTTTTGCAGTCCAGAACGCGCAGCACGTTGGTTTCGGACCTGCGCCTGCAGTCCTCGCAAAGCTCACCGGCCCTGCCGGCCAGATATTCTGAAAGGACCTTCTTGTAACGGGCGCGGTCCTTTGAACAGCCGAGGGAATTGATGAGCACGGTGAAACCTTCCACCTTCAGGCTCTTTAGGAAAGTGACAAGGCTGGATATGAGGTCCGCGTCTATGTAGGGGTCCCTGCCGCCTATGATCTCCGCGCCTATCTGATGGAACTGGCGCAGGCGTCCTTTCTGCGGACGCTCCCCCCTGAACATAGGCCCGATATAATAAAGCTTGACCAGGTCCTGTGTGTTGTGCCACCCGTGCTGTATGTACGCCCTTATGACCGAAGCCGTGCCTTCGGGGCGCAAAGAGATGTTCTTTTTGCCCCTGTCGGTAAAGGAGTACATCTCCTTTTCGACTATATCAGTATCCTCGCCTATGCTCCTGGTAAAGACCTCCGTCTCCTCGAGTAAAGGAGTGCGTATCTCACGGTAGCCGAAACGCCGGAACACACCGCGGGCTTCGCCTTCGATCCAGCCCATGATAGCCGCGTCTTCCGGAAGCACATCAGGCATGCCTCTTAATGATCTGTATTTAAGCTGCCCCACTTCTGGCCTTGCCTTACCCGCGGCTCTCTTCCACGTCCACCTTCATCTTCATGCCTGATTTGAAAGAGACCACCTGTTTGTCGGGTATCGACACGCTTTCCCCGGTCCTCGGGTTCCTTCCTACCCTTCCCTTGCGGGTCTTTACCTTGAAAATGCCGAAATTCCTCAATTCGACCTTTTCACCCCTGCTCAGGCTGTCGATTATCATGTCGAACGTGCGCTGGACCACCTCTTTGACCTCCACCTGCTTCAGGCCGGTCTCGTCGGCGATCTTCATGATGATATCCTTCTTGGTCATGTATTCTCCTTTCGTTTTCCGCGTTGTATCATATTCCTAAGTCCTTATCGTAACATCGGTTATACTACATGTCAACTCATTTAGTGAGGAACTTGACGTTACCAGCCCCGACCACGCCTTCCAGGTCGCTTATAAGCTCGTCGGTAGGATACACAAAAAGCTCCTTGCTGGTGGAAAGGCGGACCTTGCGCCCCTCCGGGGAAATAAAATCTATGAATACCGGCGTCTTGCCGCGGAACTTTGATATCACGGTCTTTACCTTTTTCATCATACGCTCTTCAAGGCCCGTGGTCGTCATCCTTATAAGCACCGACCTGGTGAATTTCTCCTTGACCTTTTCAAGGGGTATTATGTCCTCGGCGACTATCTTGGGCTCTTCCTCCCGCAGGTTAAGCCGCCCGTGGATATATACCAGGTTGTCCTCTTTTATAAGTTCCGGGGCCTTCCTGTAGCTCCTTGGGAAGACCAGCACCTCGACGAAATTATCAAGGTCCTCGAGGCTGATAACAGCCATCTTTTCCCCCTTTTTCCTGGTAACCGTTATCCGCGCCTTGTTGATTATGCCCCCTATCAGGACCTCCTGACCGTCGGACATCCCGGAAAGTTCGGAGATCCTGCAGGTGGAATAAGCGTTGAGCAGCCTTTCGAACCTGGCCAGCGGGTGCTTTGTGATATAGAATCCCAGCATGCTCTTCTCGTTGGCCAGGAGCTCGTGCTCCGGCCATTCCGGTATGTCCGGGACCTCCTGGAAGCTTTCCTTGAAGCCCATATCTGTGTTGGCCTCGTCGAAAAAGGACATCTGCCCGGCGTTCCTGTCCCTGTTGGCCTTCGCCGCAACCTCGAGCACCCTGTCCAGCACGGCCATGGCCTGTGACCTGCGAATACCCGTCGAATCGAAAGCGCCGCACTTGATAAGGCTTTCCACGACTTTCCTGTTCACCGCCCTGGAGTCCACTTTCTGCGCGAGATCGTACATGGATTCGAACCTGCCTTCGGCCTGCCTCGTGGCTATGACCGATTCGGCGGCGCCTATGCCGACGTTCTTCACGGCTGAAAGCCCGAACCGTATGTCCTTCCCGACAACGGTGAAATCCTTGAAGCTTTCGTTGATGTCCGGGGGCAGGATATCTATGCCCATGCGGATGGATTCGTTTATGTAATCCGATATCTTGTCTGTGTTGTTCTTCTCGCTCGCCAGCAGCGCGGTCATGAACTCCACGGGAAAGCTGGCCTTCAGGTACGCCGTCCTGTAGCTTATCATCGCGTAAGCGGCGCTGTGAGACTTGTTGAAGCCGTAACCGGCGAAGTAGGCTATGAGGTCCCATATCTTTTCCGCCGTGTAGTTGTCGACCTTGTTCTTCTGGGCTCCCTTCAGGAACTTCACCTTGATCGCTTCCAGAGCCTCGGGCTTCTGTATCTTCTTGCCCATAACCTTGCGCACGTTATCGGCTTCGGCCATGGTGAAGCCCCCTAGCACCGACACGATCTGCATGACCTGCTCCTGGAACACGATTATGCCGTAGGTCTCTTTGAGTATAGGCTCAAGGGCCGGATGGTCGTACTTGACCTCTATCTGCCCCTGCTTTCTCTTGATGAACTCATCGAGCATCCCGCTGCCCATGGGCCCGGGCCGGTAAAGCGCCAGGATAGCGATAAGGTCCTCGAACCTCTCGGGCCTCAGTTTTCTGAGAAGGTCCCTCATCCCGCCCGATTCCAGCTGGAAGACCCCGGCTGTCTCGGCGGCGGACAAAAGGTCATAGGTGGGCTTATCATCAAGGGGGATCAGGTCTATGTCTATTTCTTTTTCCCTGGTGCGCCTGACTATCTTGACGGTCTGGTCTATGACCGTCAGGGTCTTGAGCCCCAGAAAATCCATCTTCAGCATGCCTATCTTCTCCAGGGACGACATGGAGAAGCCGGTGGTGATCTGGTCGTCGGACGTCTTGCACAGGGGCATTCGTTTAAGGAGCGGTTTGTCCGATATGACGACGCCCGCGGCGTGCGTGGATATGTGGCGGTTATGCCCTTCCAGGCGCATGGAGGTATCTATCAGCTGTTTTATGACGGGGTCTTCCTCGTAGTTTGAAAGGAGTTCCGGCTCTATCTCCAGGGCCTGCTCCAGCGTCACAGGCTTACCGGGATCGGCCGGGTTCATATTCGGCACCAGTTTCGCTATCTTATCCACTTCGGCGTAAGGCATCCCCATCACTCGGCCCACGTCGCGTATAACGGCTTTCGCCTTCATCGTCCCGAAGGTTATGATCTGCGCCACGTTCTCCTTGGAATACTTCTCGATGACGTAGTCTATGACCTCGTTCCTTTTCTCAAAGCAGAAATCTATGTCGATGTCCGGCATCGTCACCCTTTCGGGATTCAGGAACCTCTCGAAGATAAGGCCGTATTCAAGAGGGTCTATGTCGGTGATCCCGAGAGAATAACTTACCATGCTCCCGGCCGCGGACCCCCTGCCGGGCCCGACCGGGATGCCTTTCTCCTTGGCGTGGTTGATGAAATCCCAGACTATCAGGAAATAACTGATGTATCCCGAGTCCCTGATGATCTTCATCTCGTGCTCAAGGCGCTGCTTTATCTGCGGGGTGATCTCTCTGTAGCGCTTTTTCACGCCTTCCTCGACAAGCCTGCTCAGGTACGCGGCGTTGTCCTGGCCTTCGGGGGCCTGGAACCGGGGCAGATGCAGCTGGCTGAAATCGAGTTCCACCTGGCATTTTTCGGCTATCCTCAGGGTATTGGCTATGGCTTCCGGCACGTCCGCGAACGCCTCTTTCATCTCTTCCGGCGATTTGAAATACATCTGGTCGGTCTGGAACTTCATCCTGTTCTCGTCTTCCAGTGTCGTCTGGGTCTGGATGCAGAGCAGCGCGTCGTGGGCCTTGGCGTCGCTTTTCTCCAGGTAATGCACGTCGTTGGTGGCCACCAGCGGAAGGTCCAGTTCAGCCGCGAGCTTCACCATAGCGGTGTTCAGCCGGTATTGTTCCTCTATCCGGTTATCCTGTATCTCAAGATAAAAATCGTCCTTGCCGAAAATATCGGAATATTCCTTCGCGCTCTTTTTCGCCTGGTCCCACTGCTCGGAAAGAAGAAAATGAGCGACCTCTCCCTTCAGGCAGGCGGACATGGCGATCAGCCCCTTGCTGCACCTGGCCAGGACCTCTTTATCGACTCTCGGCTTATAATAAAAACCTTCGAGATATCCCAGGGAAACGATCTCGAGCAGGTTCTTGTACCCTGTCATGTTCTTGGCAAGAAGCACAAGGTGGTAAGAAGCCCCCTTTATGCCGTGGCTGGTCTTGTCAAAACGGCTCTCGGGGGCGACATAGATCTCGCAGCCTATGATAGGTTTGACGCCTTTCTTGACCGCTTTTTCGTAAAAATCGATGACCCCGAACATGTTGCCGTGGTCGGTTATCGCGCAGGCGGGCATGTCGTAACGTTTGGCGAGGTCGATGAGCTCGTTGAGCCTGCATGCCCCGTCCAGGAGGCTGAACTCCGTATGGACATGTAAATGCACAAAGTCTGATCGAGTGTTGGTCATGGTATCTTGAGGCCAATGCCCCCAAATGGATTGTGATCTGTAGTCAGCGGCCTATCAGGCGGTCACTTCCGCATGCCGACGCGCTGCGCCGTCTGGTATACTTTGCCTTCGGTCTGTATCGACGGCGCTATGATCATGTTCACCAGCTGCATCTCGCGTATGTTATGGGCTCCAAGGTTGCCCATGCTGGTAGCGAGGGCGCCCATGAGGTTCTGGGTCCCGTCATCAAGCCTGGCGGGTCCGTAAAGTATCTCTTCAAGGGTCCCCGCCGTCCCCACCTGGATCCGGGTCCCTCTAGGAAGCAAAGGATGCGGCATAGCCATGCCCCAGTGGTACCCCTTGCCGGGGGCTTCCTTTGCCCTGGCGAACGCGTTGCCGAGCATAACGGCGTCGGCTCCCGCGGCGAACGCTTTACAGACATCCCCGCCTGTCGCCATGCCGCCGTCGGTTATGATCGGTACATACCTTCCCGACTTCTTGTGATAAAAATCCCTGGCAGCCGCGCAGTCGCATGTCGCCGTTATCTGGGGAACGCCTATGCCCAGGACCCCGCGCGAGGTGCATGCGGTCCCGGGCCCTATGCCTACGAACAGCCCCTGGCATCCGGTCTCCATAAGCTCTACCGCCACCTTGTAATCGACGCAGTTGCCGAAAAGCACCGGGATCTTCATGTCGCGGCAGAACTTGTGGAGGTCAAGCGCCTTATACCTGCTTGATTCGTGGTTGACGCTGATGACCGTGGACTGGACTATAAAGATATCGCAGCCGGCGTCCTGCGCTATCGGGCCGAATTTTTCGGCCACTTGCGGGTTACAGCTGACAAGCGCGGGCACCTTGGCGGCCTTGATCTCTTTTATCCTCTTTGTTATGAGCTCTTTTTTTATAGGCCTTGAGTAGACGTCCTGGATGGTCCTGGTGGATTCGTTGGGATCGCACGTGATTATCTTTTCGACGGCTTCAGCGGGATCCTCATACCTGGTCGATATGCCCTCCAGGTGCAGGACCGCGGCGCCGCCCAGCTTGCCCATCGCGGCGGCGAAGTTGACGTCAACGACGCCGTCCATCGAGGAAGCCATTATGGGGACCTGGAACTTTATGCCGCCTATCTCGAATGAAGTGTCAACGTCATCCGGGTTTATGGTCAATGAACCCGGGACAAGAGCCACCTCGTCAAAACCGTAACTGCGCCTGGCTTTTCTTCCTATGCCGACCCACATCCCCATGAGATCTACCTCCTTAAAACTATATGATTAATATATATAAGAGTTGAATTGTAGGAATATGATACAGAAGCGGAAGGCTTTTGTCAATAAGGAAAAAGCCCGTTTTTAAGAGGGATCAGAGTGCTTTTCAGGAAATTTTACGCGGAAGTTTCCCCGGCGGCAACCTCTTCGCCGGTATAGCCCTTCCACCTCATTTCACCGATCACTCCCTGGGCCACATTGGTGAGATGATCGCCTATCTTTTCAAGATTATCCACCGCGTCAAGGAAGACGATCCCGGATCTCAGGTTGCACCCGCCGTTGCTGAGACGGTTTATGTGGGACTTCTTAAGCTCTACCTGAAAGCTGTTTATGCGCTGCTCTCTTTTTAGGACGTTTTCCGCCAGCCGGCTGTCGTTCTTTTGAAGGGCTTCCTCCGCCTCGATCATCATGCCGCTCATCTCGTTCCACATGAGCCGCAATTCGCCGGTGGCGTCGTCGGTGAACGGCAGTTTTTTCTCTATCTTGCGCTCAGCCAGCTCCATGATGTTCTCGGAATGGTCGCCTATCCTCTCGATGTCGTTGACGCTGTGCAGGATAACGGGAAGCTCCTCCGAGAATTCCCTGCTCAGGTCTTTCTGTGAAAGTTCCACGAGGTACTGGGTAATGGCCGACTGAAGGTTGTCGACGGCCTGTTCAAGCTTGGACACCTTTTTCGCCCCGCCCAGGTCGTTATCCAGGAGGCACTTCACCGCGGCAGACACGGAATGCCTCGCCAGCTCCATCATCCTTACCGTCTCTTTCCTGGCCTGTTCGAGGGCTATGGGAGGAGTATCCAAAAGGTGCTTCTCGAGGTACTGCGGCCCCAGCTCTATGGCGCCTTTCTTCCTGGGCACCAGGAAGACGCTGGCCTTCTCCAGAAATCCTATAAAAGGCAGGAAAATAAACGCGTTCAGGACATTGAAAAGGCTGTGCGCCACTGCTATGTGGAACATGACGTTCTTGGCCGTTATCTGCCCGGGTATTATGAAATCAACGGCTTTCACGAACCATCCCGTGTAAACGAACACCAGCATGTACAGAACTCCGATGACGTTAAAAAGCGTGTGCGACATGGCCGTCCGCCTCGCCGGTAGCGTAGTGCCCACGGCCGCAAGCTGCGCGGTTATGGTGGTGCCGATATTGTCGCCGAGTATAATGGGTATCGCCGCGGGGAAACTTATAAGGCCGTTGAAAGCCATTACCTGCACCACAGCGATCGTGGCGCTTGAACTCTGCAGGAGCACCGTGAAGATGATCCCCACGAGGACGCCCATGAGCGGATTATCGCTGAACGTGGCGAACATGTCCCTTATGTACTCGCTATTTTTCAGCGGGACGAAAGCGTCCTTCATGAAGTCCAGCCCGAGGAAAAGCAAGCCGAAACCCATGAGGACCTGCCCCCAGAACCGCGCGTTCTTTGTCTTACCGAACATGCGGATGGCGAAGCCTATGCCTATAGCGGGAAGCGCGTACTGGGTCACCTTGAAAACGGACATTGACGATACCAGCCACGCCGTGAAAGTGGTGCCTATGTTGGCTCCCAATACCACGCTGATAGCCTGCTTGAGCGCCAGGAGCCCGGCGTTGACGAACCCGACCACCATCACCGTGGTCGCGCTCGAGGACTGGATAAAACATGTGACCGCCGCGCCCACCAGAAGTCCTACTACGGGCAGTTTCGTAACCATGCCGAGAATGGCCTTCAGGCGGTCGCCCGCGATGTTCTTCAGGCCCTCGGACATGGTCTGCATGCCGAAAAAGAAAAGCCCCAGCCCTCCTATCAGCATGTATATCAGTTGAAAATCGATTTTCATCTCAAGGGGTAAGAAACTCAGCCGACATAAGACCGTAATACATATGTTTCACGGACGTCAGCCATAAGTTAACACGAAGTTAATACCCTGTCAAGAGCATATATTCAAGCGAACCGGCTAAAGCCGCATTTTTACCTGGCTAGATCTGATCAGGCTGCCTGGATATCGGGGGTGTCCCTGCTGGGCCCCTCCGCCCGGTGTGGATCCTCCCATCCCCTTTGGTGGGGACACTTCCTATTAATTGATATTATCAAGGAAGTGTCCCCATCTCTTGGGACGCTCCAAGCTTTTATCTCCCGCTTCTCAGCTCGTTGTTAAAGCGGGCAGACATACCCTGACGAACATTTCGGTGTTTTAGGGTTTTTTATAACTTTTTAAGGTTACTGGTGTAAAAGCTGTTTGAAGTCCTTAATGGGCCGATAATATCAAAATAAGGCACTTCAGAAGGGCCGCATCTTTCGGGCTATTAAGGACGAGTTCTTTTACACCCCTTAAAAATGTTAGAAAATACCCGTGAATAAACACCGAGTGAGGAAGGGTATGGCTGTACGCTTGAACGGTGAGGCGCCGGCTCTAAGTCCCGATGCGGACGGGGTCGAAGTATCCGGCCAGGGCCGCCATGGCCGCAAGTGCGGCGAGGTAGCTGGTCCTGGGGTTCTGCGGAGAGGGAGCGTTCTCCGTGAGAGTGGTGATGGCGCCCGCGGAACTTTTTATCCGGATCTCGTGCGAATTGGTCTTGTATTCGGGTGATACCAGGATCCTTACGACCGTCCGCTCCGGCCCTATGCCGGCGAGCGACAGCAGGGCGGAAACGTTGACGTTCTTGGGAAATCCCTTTATCGCCTCGAGCGCGCTGCCCTCGAAAATAACGGTCTCTTCCTTTATAGCGTCAGGATCTATTCCCTTTTCCGCCAGATAAGGAGCGCCCTTTATGGACCTCGGTGCCTTTCTCGTGGTCAGCGTGGCGCTTTCTATACCCGATATGCTCGCGGCCTTAACGGCGTCGATCCCGGCTATGGCGCCGGTGGGCAGCATTATCCTGATACCTTTTTGCCGCGCCTGGTCGAGAAGCCCTTCATTCCCTATCACCCCGCCGATGCTCATGATCATGGCGTCCTTCCCGGCTTCAACGACCCTCTTTAAAAGGTCCGGCACAAGAGCCGGGGACGCGGCTTCCACAACAAGGTCCGACGCCGCCACGCACTCCTCGATATTCCCGGCCTGGACCGCTCCCGGCGTCCCGCCGGCGAGATCCTCCAGCCTTGCCCGGTCAAGGTCAAAAAGGAGTATCTTCTCTATCTCAGGTGCCAGCTCTTTCCCGGCGTACGCGACAAGAGCCGACCCTATCGCCCCGCAGCCTATGATCGAGACCGTCTTCCTCATGCCACGGCCTCCAGCATCCTTTTAAGCGCCCTTCGGCCTTTTTCAGCTATCCCGGGGGGCACCTCTATCTTATAGATCTCCTTCTCGAGCGACCTGGCGAGCCATCCCAGGGTGGTGAGCTTCATGTTCGCGCATATGAACTGGTCGGTCGGCATGTAGAAACTCTTGTCCGGGTTGTCCTTTTTCAGCTTGTAGATTATTCCCCTCTCGGTCCCCACGATGAATTCCTCTCTCGGGCACTCCTTGACGTATTTTATCATACCCGCCGTGCTGCCTATGTAATCCGCAAGCTCCAGCACCTCCCTGCGGCACTCGGGATGCGCTATGAACTCGGCCTCGGGATGAAGCTTTTTGGTGCGCTCGACCTCTTCCCGCGTCAGCCGCATGTGCACTATGCAGTAACCGTCCCAGAGTATCATCTCCTTCTCCGGCACCTGCTCGCGCACGTATCGTCCCAGGTTCTTATCCGGCACGAAGATGACCTTGTCCTCTTTCAGCGACCTGACCACCTGGACGGCGTTAGAGGAAGTGCAGCAGATATCGCTCTCGGCCTTTACCGCCGCGGTGCTGTTGACGTAAGCGACCACCGCTGCCTCGGGATACTCCTGCTTCTTTTTCCTGAGCTTCTCAACGGTAGCCATGTCCGCGAGCGGGCAGCCGGCCTCCTCCACCGGAAGAAGGACGGTCTTTTCGGGGCTCAGCATATAGGCGCTTTCGGCCATGAACTTGACCCCGCAGAAGACCACGAGCTTTTCCTTCGCCTTGGTGACCTCCCTGGCCAGCTTAAAGGAGTCCCCCGTGAGGTCCGCGATCTCCTGTATCTCGTCGCGCTGGTAGTTATGCGCGACTATGAGCGCGTTCTTCTCTTTTTTGAGGTCAAGTATCTTCCTCCTCAGGTGTTCTTTGTACTTCTGGTCGAATTCAGCCCTTATCATCGCTCTCCTTGATCCGCGTTTTCCAATATTACGTTATCGATAAGCCTTGTGCCCCCCACGAAAGCCGCGACCGCTATCAGGGTTTTGTCCTTTATCCTGTCCACTTGTTCCAGGTTCTCCGCGTCCACTATTTCAACGTAATCGACCTTTACGCCCCCGTTTTCCGCCAGGACCTCCAGCATGGCTTCCCTTACGCGGTCAGATGAACGTTCCCCGGAAGTTATGATCTCATCGGCGCGCCTCAATGAACGCGGGATAGACAGCGACCTCTCTCTTTCCTCCGCGCTGAGGTAAGAGTTCCTGGAACTCATCGCCAGCCCGTCCTCTTCCCTGACGATGGGCATGACCCTGACCGTAACGGGCAGGGCCAGGTCCCTGACCATGCGCTTGATGACGACGGCCTGCTGGGCGTCCTTCTGCCCGAAATAGCTTTTGTCGGGTTCGACTATGTTGAAGAGCTTCGCCACCACCGTGGCCACGCCCCTGAAATGACCCGGCCTTCTGGCGCCGCAAAGGCCGCGCGTCAGTGAAGCGTCCACGTCGACGAAAGTGGAAAACCCTTCCGGGTACATCTCGCTCACCGCGGGAGCGAATATGGCGTCCACCCCCGCCTCTTCAGCGAGGCGCTTGTCGCGGTCCAGGTCTCGGGGATATCTCTCAAGGTCCTCCCCCGGGCCGAACTGGGCAGGGTTGACGAATACGCTCATGACGACGAAGCCGCACTCTTCCCTCGCGGCGCGGGCCAGGCTGAGATGCCCCTCGTGCAGGTACCCCATCGTGGGGACAAATCCTACGCTCTTGCCCGCTCGTTTCGCGGAACGGCTGTGACCCCTCATCTGTTGTATCGTCTCGGCCGTTTTCATTTGTTTTCCAGGTAAAGCTGTTCGGCTGTCCTTCCTGAAACGGGATGCTTCACTTCCGGCGCTATCTCGGCCAGCCCCTTTAACACAAAGGCCCTTACGTGCATGCGCGGGTGCGGTATGGAAAGCTCCCCGGTATTCATGATGACATCGCCATAAAGAAGGATATCCAGGTCGATGACGCGCGGGTGGTCCTTGCCGGGGGACGGGCGCCTGCCCATGGAGCGCTCTATCCCCTTTAACTTTTCCAGCAGCTTCTCCGGGGCTTCTTCCGTCCTGATCTCGACGACAGCATTGAGATAATCGTCCTGCGGGGGGCCGCCCGCGGGAAGTGTGCTGTAAGATCCGGAAACGCGCCCCAGGCGCATTGACCCGTCCTCCCCCAGCCGGCGTACAGCCTCTTCAAGGTTGCGCTTTTTATCTCCTATATTGGATCCTATCCCCAGGTAAACGATCGCCATCTCAGCTGAAAAAAGCCTTTTTTATCCTTGCCGCGGCCTCTTCCAGTTTTTCCGTGCCTACCGTAAGGGCCATGCGGACGTATCCTTCGCCGCTTTTACCGAATCCCACTCCGGGCGTCGCTATTATATCGGCCTTCTCCAGCAGCGCCTTGGCCAGCGACATGGAATCATATCCCCCGAATACCGGGGCCCAGATATAGAAAGTCGCCTTAGGGCTTTTTACCGGCCATCCCGCGTCGTTGAGTCCGGCCGCAAGAGCGTCTCGCCTCTTTTGGTATATCCTGTTACCTTCGGCCCTGACCTCTTCAGCTCGCGCAAGCGCCTCGATGGAAGCCAGCTGTATCGCCGTGAAGATCCCCGAATCTATGTTGGACTTGACCTTTGCCAGGCCGTTCAGCGCCTCGCTGTTCCCCACGGCCATCCCGACCCTCCATCCCGTCATGTTGAAAGTCTTTGAGAGCGAATGGAACTCCACTCCCACGTCTTTCGCGCCATCGACCTCGAGAAAGCTCGGCGGCCTGTAGCCGTCAAAGCTTACTTCCGTATAAGCGGCGTCGGAACAGACTATGATGCCGTGTTCTTTGGCGAACGAGACGACTTTGCCGTAAAAGCTCTTATCGCAAACGGCCCCGGTGGGATTGTTGGGGTAGTTTATATGCATGATCTTGCACTTCGAAGCCTCCTCTCCGCTTATCGCGTCGAGGTCGGGCAGGAAACCGTTCTCTTCCAGAAGAGGCATGAACCGGACCTTCCCTCCGGCGAAGATGGCGCCTGAGTTGTAGGGCGGGTATCCCGGGTCCGGGACCAGTATCCCGTCTCCGGGATCTATAAAGGCCAGTGGCATGTGGGCTATGCCTTCTTTCGAGCCCAAAAGCGGCAGCACCTCGGTCTCGGGGTCAAGGTCCACCCCGAACCGCGACTTGTACCAGCCGGCCATCGACTCGCGCAGCGAGGAAAGCCCCCTGTTCAGGGCGTACTTGTGCGTCGCCGGGTCGAGACTGGCCTCGTATAGTTTTTTTATGATAAAATCCATCGTGGGCCTGTCCGGGTCGCCCACGCCGAGGTCTATCACCGGCCTGCCTTCTTTAAGGGCCTTGTTCTTCGCCTTGTCTATTTCCTCAAAAAGATACGGCGGCAGCTTCTTCAGCCTTTCCGCGAAATCTATGTTCATATGGATCCTCCCATCCGGAACATTCCCATGTACTGTACTGCAAGGTGGGGACACTTCCTTGATAATATTAATTAATAGGAAGTGTCCCCACCTCCTGGACCGCTCCAAGCTCCCTCTCGCTGCTCACTTGATCCCGAGCACGTCCCCCATCGAATAAAGCCCCGGGCCTTTGCCGCTGAGGAATTTCGCCGCTCTCAAAGCGCCGGAAGCGAACACGTCCCTGCTTTTCGCGTCGTGGCGTATCTCCAGTTTCTCGAACTCGCCGTCGAACATCACGCCGTGATTGCCGACCACTTCGCCTTCCCTGAAGGCCTCGACTTCCGGTTCAGAACCGGATGCTTCCTTGACGATGCGCGCTATCATTTTCGCCGTGCCGCTCGGCGAGTCCTTTTTGTGCACGTGATGCGTCTCGTCCACTTTTACGCTGAAATCGGGCCCGAGGACCATGGCAGCCTCCCTTATGATCTTGAACAGCAGGTTGACCCCGACCGCCATATTGGGGGAAAATACGACCGGTATTACAGATGAAGCCTCTTTTATTTTCAGCTCCCCGTCCCTGTCTATACCCGTCGTTCCTATGACGACAGGGATCTTTTTCTCCGCGCAGACAGCCAGATGCTCCAGGGTGGGACCGGGCAGGGTAAAATCTATCAGGCAGTCTATCGCTTCACAGGCTTTTCGGGCGTCATCAGTCACCTCCACGCCCATCCGGACGGCCCCCAATACATCCCCCAGGTCTTTTCCCCTGCCGGGATGACCCGCCCCTTCAAGAGCCGAGGTTATCTCTATCCCGGGGTCCCTTAACGCCAGGGAGGCTATTCTCTTCCCCATCTTCCCGCACGCCCCGCATATACCTATCTTCAGCATATCCATTATCCTTTTTCCCGCCTGTTTTATTATATCAGCTTGTACTTCTTCAGGATCTGCTCCAGCTTTGTCCTGTTCCCGGGTGTCATCTCGCAAAGCGGAAGGCGCCATTCTTCCCTCACCATCCCCATCATCGCGAGCGAGGTCTTCACCGGCAGGGGATTGGTCTCTATGAACATCGCCTTGCAAAGCTCCATCATGCCGTAATGTATGTTGCAGCTGGTCTCGTGCCTGCCGTCAGAATAGGTCTGGACAAGATCGTGCACCCTGCCTGGTATTATGTTCGCGACAACGCTTACGACCCCCATGGCGCCCACGGACATGAAGGGCAAGGTCATGGAATCATCACCGCTGAGCACCGTTATCTCGCATTGAGACAGTATGTCGACGACCTGCTGAACGCTGCCCGAGGCCTCTTTTATGGCCACGATGTTGTCTATATGCGAAAGCCTTGCTACGGTCCCGGGAGACAGCGATATGCCGGTGCGCGAGGGCACGTTATAGAGCATGATCGGTATGTCCACCCTCTTCGCTATCTCGGCGTAATGCCTGTACTGTCCTTCCGGGGTCGGCTTATTGTAATACGGCGTTATTATAAGCGCGCCGTCGCACCCGGCTTTTTTAGCGAAATTCGTCAGATCCGCGGCTTCTGAAGTGTTGTTGGACCCTGTGCCGGCCACCACGGGAAGCCTTTTATCCGACATCTCAACAGCTATCTTGATCAGACGCTTCTGCTCCGTCATGGACAGGGTCGCTGCCTCTCCCGTGCAGCCGCAGGGCACCAGCCCGTCTGTCCCTTTGTCTATATGGAACGCTATGAGATCCCTGAAGGTCTTCTCGTCGACCTTACCGTTCTTGAACGGCGTAACTATAGCCACATATGATCCTCTGAACATGTTAACTCCTTTCGGACAAGCCCGATGCCCAATATTAATTTTCCGTTAATTCAACCCGGCGAAAACCAACCAGGTTGGAAATTATATCCTGCCTTCGTATATTATATTAGCGGTCCCCTCCAGATATACGTCCGAGATCCTGCGGCCTGAGATATTAAAGTGAACGGTCACGGTCTCCCCGCTTCTTGAGAGTATTTTCACGGGGCTTGAGGCGTAACCCAGAAGGCCCAGGACCACGGCTGAAGCGACCATGCCCGTCCCGCACGCCAGGGTCTCGTCCTCCACGCCGCGCTCGTATGTCCTCACCGCGGCGCTGTCGCCCCCGACATCGCCGATAAAATCGGCGTTAGCGCCTTCCGGCGCGAAAAGACTGTGCTCTCTTATCATGCGGCCGACCTCTTTGACGCTGTAGGCCTCAAGATCGTCGACAAGATGGACCACATGCGGAACGCCGGTATTTATGTAATGCACCGCCATCATGTTCTGTCCGACGCCAAGGTTTATGTCCATCTTGACGTCCCTGGGGTCGCTCATCTTCAGTTTCACGCTGTTGCCGGACACACCCGCGTCTATTACGCCCGCTTTGGTCTCTATCTTCAGGGAGCCGCCCCAGCCGCAGGCCGCGCCGTAAAGGGCGCTGCACCTGGCGCCGTTCCCGCACATATCCACCTCCGACCCGTCGGGGTTGATTATCCTCATACGGAAGTCCGCCTTTTCGGAGCCCTCAAGGACGAGGATCCCGTCCGCCCCCACGGATACGCGCCTCGGACAAAGCTCTCTCGCCATCTGCCCGTGATCAAGTTCTCTCGCGTCCAGCTCTCCGCTTTTATTGTCGATTATTATAAAATCGTTTCCGCTGGCGGCGGCTTTCGTGAAACTGAGATTGTATTTCCTGTTCACTATTTCAGCTCCTTGATCATCTTTTCGCCGCGCACGAGGTCGCGGTAGTTTTCCGCTTTCCTCAGCGTCTTGACCTCCCCGTCCATGACCATCAGCTCCGCCGGGCGCGGCCGCGAGTTGTAGTTGGACGCCATCGTGAACCCGTACGCGCCGGCGCTCATGACGGCCAGATATTCTCCCGGCAAAAGCTCCTGGAACTCGCGGTCAAGCCCGAGATAATCCCCGCTTTCGCATATCGGGCCGACCACATCATACATCTGGACCCCGGACTCCCTCTTCACCACCGTCCTTATATCGTGATAGGCCTCATAAAGGCTCGGCCTTATAAGATCGTTCATCCCCGCGTCGACGATGGCGAACTTTTTCCCCGTAGAGCCGGTCTTCAGGTATATCACCCTGCAGACAAGTATGCCGCTGTTGCCGGCGATAAAGCGGCCCGGCTCGAGTATGATTCTGAACGGCTTGCCTTTTAACAGGGGCAGCAGCTCCCGGGCGAACTCTACCGCGGTAGTGGGCTTCTCGTTGTCATACACTATGCCGAAACCTCCGCCGAGATTGAGTGATTCTATCTCCACGCTGCTGGAATCTATGAATTCGAGGACCTTCCTTAACGAGTCGACAAAGGGTCCCGTATCCGTTATCTGCGAACCTATGTGGACATGAACGCCTTTCAGGTCGACGTTGGAGTACTTGTTGGCGTTATCGAATATCTCCTCGGCCATCTTGAAGTCTATGCCGAATTTCTTCTCCTTCGTGCCGGTCGTGATATAATCGTGCGTTTGCGGCTTCACGTCCGGGTTCAACCGCAACGCGGCCTTGGTCTTTTTCCTGAGCCGCTTTGCCACCGTGTCTATCATCACGAGCTCCGGCACGGACTCGACGTTGAAAAAGAGGATGTTCTCCTTTATGGCGGCGGCTATCTCCTTTTCGGTCTTGCCGACGCTGGCGTACACTATTTTTTCGGAAGGGCAGCCTACTTTCAGCGCCTTGAAAAGCTCCCCGCCCGACACTATGTCAAGCCCCGAACCGGCGTTGACCAAAGCTCTGCAGATATTGAGATTGGAGTTGGCCTTCATGGAAAAGCATATAAGCGGGTCAACCTCGCTGAAGGCCTCTTTTATCTTGTTGAAATGGTCCATCAACGTCCGGTAGCTGTAGAGGTAGAAAGGCGTAGGGTATTCCCTGACTATCTCGGTCAACGGAACATCCTCGCAGTAAAGCGTCCCTTCCCTGTAATTGAACTCGTGCATGTCACTTCTCCCCTTAAAACCTTTTCTATTTCACTTGAGCCTGTTCTTCCAGGCGGCTATCTCTTTTTTCACCAGGTCCGGGTTGGTGCTGCCCGGGGTCTTCTTCATGGAGACCGACGTCTCCGGGTTGAGAAGACCGTACACGTCCTGGTCGAGCTTGTCCGAAAAGGCCTTGAGCTCGGATATTGAAAGGTCTGAGATGCTTATGCCCTTCCCGTCGCACTCCCTGATTATCCTGCCTATCACCTCGTGGGCTTCGGAAAAGGCCATCCCCTTCCGGACGAGATACTCTGCCAGGTCAGTGGCGTATATGAACTCGTCTTCAAGGGCCCTGGACGCGGCCTCTTTTTTGAGGCTGACGGACCCGATAAGGTTCGCCATCACGGCGAGTTCCGCCGATATAAGCTCAACGGACTCGAACAGCGGTTTCTTATCCTCCTGCAGGTCCCTGTTATAGGAATGCGGCAGCCCTTTCTGCAGGACAAGCAGCGAGTTAAGCGCGCTTATGACCTGCGCGGAGCGTCCCCTGACAAGCTCGAGGACGTCCGGGTTCTTTTTCTGGGGCATAAGAGAGCTGCCCGTACAGTAATCCGGCCCTATCTCGAGAAACCCGAATTCGGGAGTACTGTAGATTATGAGGTCCTCGCATATCCGGGAAAGATGCACCGCTATAAGGCACATGGCGGCCACGAACTCCGCTATGAAATCACGGTCGCTTACCGAGTCTATGCTGTTGGCTGAGACTCCGCCGAATCCCATCTTCCTGGCCAGGAAGGAACGGTCCACTTCCAGCGCGGACCCGGCTATGGCGCCTGATCCCATGACCGACACGTCAAGCCGCGACGCCGCGTCCTTGACCCGCCCCAGGTCTCGCTGCAGCATCTCCACATAAGCCAGCGCCAGGTGCGAAAAAAGCACAGGCTGCGCCCTGTTAAGATGCGTGTAACCGGGGATCACCACTCCGAAGGACCTTTCCGCGAGGCCCACGACCGCCGACTGGAAAGCCTTTATAAGGCCCGCGATCTTTTCGGCGCTGTCCTTGCAGTAAAGCCGCACATCGTTCACTACCTGCTCGTTGCGCGAACGGCCGGTGTGCAGTTTTTTCGCGGCCTCCGGGGCCCTGCTTTTGACGTGATCCTGGATAAGCGAATGGATATCCTCGTGTCCTCCCGCGGGGATATCTCCTTTTTCTATCATGCCGGCCATCTCTTCCAGGGCGGACATGAGTTCCTTTTTCTCACCGGAAGTTATAAAACCGCCTTTTGCCAGCATCTCCACCTGGGCCATGCTGCTCGCGCAGTCATACGCGGCCAGGACCCTGTCGATGTCAAGGCTTGAGGTAAATTTCAGGACCAGCGGGTCCATCTCTTTTTTTTCGAACCTTCCACCCCATAGCTTTCCCATGATATCTCCCATCATTTGTACGGCAGCGCCCACAGGTCTATGAACCCCCTGGCCAGCGACTGGTCGAACATGTCCTCCTCGCCGTAGGTCGCCATGCTCAGGTCATAGCGGGAATTAGGGCTTTTCCTCCCGCACAGGGTGACGCTGCCCTTGAACAGCTTAAGCTTCACTTCCCCGGTCACTTCTTTCTGCGTGCTGTCTATATAGGCGTCGAGCGCCTTTCTCTGCGGCGTGAACCACAGGCCGTAATATACAAGCTCCGAATAAAGCCTGGCCACGCCGCTTTTATGCCTGCGCGTCTCCCTGTCAAGGACCAGCTCCTCGAGAGCCGTGTGAGCCGCGTAAAGTATAGCGGAGCCGGGCGCTTCGTATATCTCGCGCGACTTGATGCCCACCAGGCGGTCCTCTATCATGTCCACCCTGCCGATGCCGTGCGCCCCGCCCATATCGTTCAGCTTTCGCACAAGCTTGACGGGCCCGCACTTTTTCCCGTCGATGGATACGGGCATACCGCCTGCGAACTTCAGCGTAACGTACTTCGGCCTGTCAGGGGTGTCTTCTATCCTCCTGACGTTGATATAGGTATCCCTCGGCGGTTCCGAGGACGGGTCCTCAAGACGCCCGCCTTCCACGCTCGTGCCCCACAGGTTCGTATCTATGCTGTAAAGCTTTTTCTTGGTCTGTTCTATGGGGATGCCGTGTTTTTTCGCGTAATCGATCTCGGACTCGCGCGTCGTAAGCTCCCACTCGCGCACCGGAGCTATGACCTCGAGGCCCGGCATCTTCATCTGGAAGGTCACCTCGAACCTTACCTGGTCGTTCCCCTTGCCGGTGCAGCCGTGAGCGACGGCGGAGGCTTTTTCCTTCCTCGCGACATCCACCATGGCTTCGGCGATCAACGGACGGGAAAGGGCAGTGGCCAGGTTATACTTGCCCTGGTAGAGAGCCCCGGCCTTAAGCGCCCTGAAGGCGTACTCCTCGAGGAACTTTTCCTTAAGGTCGCCTACTATGCATTTTTTCGCGCCTATCTTAAGGGCGCGCTTGCGGCCGCTGGCTGTATCAGCCCCCTGCCCTACGTCGCCCATGTAACAGACGACCTCATACCCCCGGTCTATAAGCCACTTCACTATCACGGAAGTGTCAAGGCCTCCGGAATATGCCAGAACGACTTTCTTTTTAGCCATGGTATCTCCTTTTCTCTTAACCGCCCAGCATCCTGAGAAGTATGGCCTTCTGAACGTGCATCCTGTTCTCGGCCTGGTCGTATACTATCGAGTTCTTGCTGTCTATGACGTCGGATATCTCTTCACCGCGGTGCGCGGGCAGGCAATGCATGATAAGGGCGTCTTTGCCCACAGCCTGCATAAGCCGCTCGTTGACCTGGAACCCGCTGAAATCCTTAAGGCGTTTTTCCCTTTCGTCCTCGCAGCCCATACTGGTCCAGACGTCGGTATAGACCATATCGCACCCGGCGACCGCTTCGCGCGGATCGTTTGAAAGAGTGAAAACAGCCCGGTTCTTTTTGGCTATTTTCGACGTCTCCTCGAAAAGGTCGGCCGGCGGGCCGTAGCCCTCGGGAGCCGCCACGTTCATGCTGATACCGGTCTTCGCGCAGGCCCAGAGAAGGGAATTCAGCACGTTATTGCCGTCCCCCACATAGGCCAGTTTTACGCTCCTGAAGGACCTTTTTTTCTCCACAATCGTAAAGACGTCGCTCATGGCCTGGCACGGGTGCGCGTGATCCGAGAGCCCGTTGATCACGGGCACCTGCGAATAACGCGCCAGGTCAGCCACGTCCTGGTGTGAATACACGCGCGCGACTATGCCGTCCACATACCGGGAAAGAACGAGGCCCACGTCCTTTACGGTCTCCCTCCTGCCCATCTCTATCTCCCTCGGGCTCAGATACAGCACGTAGCCGCCGAGATGGACCATAGCCACCTCGAACGATATCCTGGTCCTGTTGGACGGTTTCTGGAAAAGGAGCGCCAGCGTCTTGTACTTGAACGCGTTCTTTCTCAGAAGAGGGTTCTTCTTCAGTTTGCGCGCGAGCTTCAGGATATGGAATATCTCCCTGCGGCTCATGTTCTCAAGCGTAATAAGGTCTCTCTTGTTCATGCTTTCTCCAGGGCTTTCGAGAGTTTTTCGATGGCCATGTCCACGTGCGTCTTCGTAACGACAAGGGGCGGCATGATCCTTAGTATGTTCTTCTGTGTGCAGTTTATCAGAAGGCCCTCTTTCATGCATGTCTCCGCGACGCCGGAAGCGTCGGGGACAGAGAGTTTCACTCCTATCATCAGGGCCTTACCCTTGACCTCTTCTATTACGTTCCTGTCCCTCCCCAGCTCCTCCAGGCGGGCGACGAGATACTCGCCCATGTTAACGGCGTTCTCCAGCAGGCCCTCTTCCTCTATGGCCTCAAAGACACCGAGCGCCGCCGCCGAGACAAGCGGGCTTCCTCCGAAGGTCGAGGCGTGCGTGCCTGGCGAGAGCACTCCCTTGTATTTTTCGCTTACGACCAGCGCCCCTATCGGAAGGCCGCCGCCGAGCGACTTCGCGAGCGTCATGGCGTCCGGCTCTATGCCGAAATGGCTGTAGGCGAACATCTCTCCCGTGCGCCCCATGCCGGTCTGGACCTCGTCCACTATGAGAAGGATGTCATTATCCCGGCAGAAGTGCCTCAACTGTTTCATGTAATCCTCATCCGGGACATTGATACCGCCTTCCCCCTGGACCGGTTCGATGATGACAGCGATGGTCTTTTTCGTCACCGCGGACTTGAAGGCCTCTATGTCGTTAAAAGGAACGTGCTTGAACCCTTCCGGCAGGGGCGAGAAACCTTCCTTTACCTTTTCCTGCCCGGTCGCCGTCAAAGTGGCCAGGGTCCGGCCGTGGAAAGACTTCTCCATTGTTATGACCTCGTACCTGTCAGGATTGCCGTAGCGGCGCGCCAGTTTGATGGCGCCCTCGTTGGCTTCCGCGCCGCTGTTGGAGAAGAACACCTTGCCGGGAAAAGAATGCTGTATGATCCTCTGCGCCAGGAGCGGCTGGACCTCATTGTAATAGTTGTTGGATACGTGCAGTATCTTTTTGAGCTGCCGCTCTATCCTGGCGACCACGCGTGGATGCCTGTGGCCTATACCGCTTACGGCCCATCCCGGGAAAAAGTCCAGGTACTTTTTGCCCTCGGAATCCTCCACCCAGACGCCGTCCCCGTCCACCAGGCAAAGGTCCTGGCGAGTGTAGGTCCTGAGGACATAATCATCGTAAAGCTTCTTTATTTCGCCGATCTTCATCTTGTCTTCTTCCTTTTTAACTTACTGCTCCTGCCTGCCGGCTCCTTCCCCACAGGCCATGTGTGTGTTCCTTCTGGGCCCCTCCGCCCGGTGTGGATCCTCCCATCCGGAACACCCCCATGTCCTGTACTCCAAGCTCCCCGCTGGATCACCCCTGCACTATTTCAGTACCGATACCTTTATCGGTGAATATCTCCAGAAGCAGCGCGTGCGAAAGCCGCGCGTCCACTATATGCGACTTGCGCACCCCTCCCCTGAGGGCATGAAGGCAGGCGCTGGTCTTGGGCACCATCCCGCCGGCTATCACCCCGGTCTTCGCCAGATGCGCTGCCGTCTCGAGCGTGATAGAGTGAAAAAGAGAATCCGGGTCGTCCTGATCCTTGAGCACCCCGCGTACATTGGTAAGCAGGACGAACTTCTCGGCGTCGAGGGCTATGGCTATGCTCGAAGCGGCCTCGTCCGCGTTTATGTTGTAAAGCTTGTTATCCTTTCCCTTGCCTACCGGGCAGATCACCGGTATTATGTTCGTCTGAAGAAGCCTGTTAAGCACTGTCGTGTCTATGGCTTCAACGCTGCCCACATAACCCAGGTCAGGCCCCTCTTTTTTCACGGCCTGTATCATATTGTTCTCTTTGCCGCTCAGCCCGAAGGCTTCGCCGCCAAGGACGTTTATCTCCTCGACAAGCCCCTTGTTGACCTCCATCAGGACAGAATCCACCACGTCCATGGACTTCTCGCATGTCACCCTGAGGCCGTCCACGAACTTTGTCTCTATCCGGGCCTCCTTCAGGCGCTCGCTTATGCTGGGGCCGCCGCCGTGCACAATAACAGGCTTCATCCCCGCGTAGCGCATAAAGACCACATCCTGCAGGATCATGGCGCGGATCTTCTCGTCGTGCAGGGAACTGCCGCCGTACTTGATGACCACTACCTTGTTGAAGAACTTTTTTATGTAAGGCAGCGCCTCTATAAGGACTTCGCTCTTTTTTATCGCCTCTTCCATATCCGCTCCCTGCTCCAGACTCCTGCTCCCATCTCCTGGACCGCTCCCGGCTCCACGCCCGGAGCCCCTACGTGGTATAAAACGAGTTCAGCGTGATGTATTTCTTCGATATGTCGCACGAGTAATACACCGCGTTCTCCCTGCCCGAATGCAGGTTGACCTCTATCCTGACGTTCTTCTTCTTGAATACGGAACTCGCTTTCCGGTCCACATTCCTCGCCACTTTTCCGTCCCTGAAGAACGTGACCCCGTCAAGGGTTATCTCCATCCTGCCCGGATCGAACTTCACGCCGCTGGCGCCGGCGGAAGAGGCTATCCTGCCCCAGTTGGGATCGCCCCCGAGAACGGCGCACTTGACAAGCAGCGAATCGGCTATGGACCCCGCTATCCTTTTGGCGTCCGCCTTTTTTTTGGCGCCTTTTACCCGGACCTCTATGAACTTGCTGGCGCCTTCCCCGTCCCTGACTATCATCTTGGCCAGGTCCCTGCATAAGGCGGAAAGGTTCTTGAGGAAAAGCTCGAGATCCTTACCCTTCTCGCTTATCTTGCGGTTACCGGCCTCGCCGTTGGCGAGCAGCATCACCGTGTCGTTGGTGCTCATGTCCCCGTCTACGGTCATGGCGTTGAAGGAGACCTCGGAGGCGGAGCGAAGCGCCTTTTTCAGCGCCTCCCTTGAGATTTCGGCGTCGGTCATTATGTACGAGAGCATAGTCGCCATGTCCGGCTTCACCATCCCCGCGCCTTTGGCTATTCCCGTCAGACGCACTTTTTTCCCGCCGATATCGAAGCTCCTGGACGATATCTTCCTGAAGCTGTCCGTGGTCATGATCCCGTCAGCCGCGTCGGCCAGGCCCTTGCTGGAGATGCTTTCGACCAGCCGGGGAAGGCCCTCCCCAAGTATCTTCATTGGCAGGAACTGCCCGATTATGCCGGTGGAAGAGACAAGTACATCTTCCTTGCCCAGGCCCAAAAGCTCCGCGAGCATGCCGGCGGTCTTCCGGGCGTCTTTCAGCCCCCTGGCGCCGGTCATGCAGTTGGCGTTCCCGCTGTTGATGACCACGGCCCTGGCGCCGCCGTTCCTGGCCAGCTGCCGCTGGGCATGTATTACCGGCGCCGCTTTCGCCGCGTTGGTCGTGAACAGCGCCGCGACCTTGCACCGCTTCCTCGAGAAAATAAGGGCAAGGTCCTTCCTTTTCTTCTTCATGCCGCAATGTATGCCCCCGGCAAGGAATCCTTTTGGAAGAGGGTGTTTACCCATACTGTATTACCCCTTTTGTTCTATAAAAGGCCTTTTGTCTCATCAAGGCCCGTGATTATGTTCATGTTCTGGACGGCCTGACCGCTCGCGCCCTTCAGAAGATTGTCTATGACGGTCACTATTACCAGCAGCCCGCCGGCCACCTTCAGGCCTATGTCGCAGAAATTCGTGTTGACGACGTCCTGTATCTCGGGCAGCTGCCCAGCGGGGCGCAGCCGCACGAAGGGCTCTTTTTCATAATAACGGCTGTAAGCGCCGTGAAGCTCTTTTTCCCCGGGCAGGCCCTGGTGCGGCATATACATCGTGGAAAGTATGCCCTTCCTCAGCGGCAGAAGATGCGGCGTAAAATTGACATTAAGGCTCTTGCCGGCCGCCTGTGAAAGCACGTGCTCCATCTCCGGCATATGCTGGTGGGAGTTCGGCTTGTAACACTTGAAGTTCTCGTCCACCTCTCCGAAAGAAAGAGGTATGGAAGCCTTCCTTCCCGCGCCCGTCGCACCGCTCTTTGAGTCCACTATTACCCGGAGCCCGGCGTCAGCCGCCTTTTTCGCGACCGGCAGAAGGCCGAGTATAACGCCCGTGGGATAACAGCCCGGGTTAGCCACAAGTTCGGCGCCCTTTATCTTTTCCCTGTTCATCTCAGGCAGGCCGTATACCGCCGGACCGATATTGCCGGTATCGGCATGCTCTGTGTTATACCATTTCCGGTAGGTGTCGGCCGGGAGGCGGTAATCCGCGCTGAGGTCTATGACCTTTTTCCCTTTTTCCAGGAACAGGGGAGCGAACTTCATCGAGACGGTATGCGGCAAAGCCAGAAAGACGACGTCCGCCGACGCCGCGACGGCGTCCACGTCCAGGTTCCTGCAATCCAAAGATATCTTCTTTTTGAACCTGGGGTACATGTCGGAGAACGGCCCTTCCTTATCTACCAGAGCCGAAAGAGTTGTTATCTCGACATCCGGATGCCCGAGCAGCACCTCGACCAGCGCCTCGCCCGTGTAGCCCGTAGCCCCCACAACCCCTGCTTTTACCATGGTTTTTCCCTCTCTTTTTTATTATTTAGCCGATAAATAATACTCATCTTATAGTAGATAACTATAAAATAAACGCCCGGCCGTGTCAAGTGAAAGTGAATGTAATTCGCGGACGGCCTTCTGCCTATAATTCCCCCATGCCTTACGGCATTCGGTAATTATCTGCTCATTAAAAAGGCCACGCGGAAGCGTGGCCTTTGAAGTAAAAAAATGAAGTTCGCGCTAACGTTTGGAGAACTGGAAGTGCTTGCGGGCGCGCTTCTGGCCGTACTTCTTTCTTTCCTTGGCCCTTGGGTCCCTAGTGAGAAAACCCGCCTTCTTCAGCTTTATCCTGAGATCGTCATCTGTCTTCAACAGCGCCCTCGCTATCCCGTGCTTGAGGGCCCCGGCCTGGCCGCTTATCCCGCCTCCGTTAACGGTGGCGAGAACGTCGTATTTCTTGGCCGTTCCCGTTATTTCCATCGGCAGCACCGCCACTATCCTGTGGGTCTCTCTCGGGAAATAATCCTTAAAGTCCCTCTTGTTGACCTTTATAGTGCCGTCTCCGGGACGAAGTCTTACCCTCGCCACCGATTCCTTTCGCCTGCCTACCGCCAGATATTCCTCGATCTCCGCCATTTATCCTCTCCGTGCTTATATCTTTTTTTCTTCAGGTTTCTGGGCCGTGTGCGGATGCTCGCTTCCCGCGTACAGCTTTAGTCTTCTCAACATCCTCGCGCCCAGCTTGTTCTTCGGGAGCATCCCTTTAACGGCGTGCCTGAGCACATATTTCGGGTCCTTTTCGAACATCTTCTCGTAAGTGACCTGCCTCTGGCCGCCGGGGTATCCGGAGAACCACTTATAGACCTTCTGCCTGGGCTTTTTACCGGTAACCCTTACCTTCTCACAGTTTACGACAACGACGCCCGCCCCGTTATCAACGTTGGGCGTGTAATCCGGGCTGGATTTCCCGCTGAGAAGAGACGCTATCTGCGTCGCCGCCCTGCCGAGTACCTCGTCGGAAACGTCTATAATATACCACTTATGCGCGGTTTCCTCGTTCTTTATCCACTTGGTCTTCATGATATCAGGTGATCCAGGGGTTCAATGTCCTGTGATCAGAGTTGTAAAATTAACATATTTGGGGGGTTTTGTCAAGCCGGATTTTTAACCTGGTTCAATATAACCTGGTTAACTAGCTGACCAGGTTAAATCAGGCCCGGGATATCGGGGGTGTTCCCGCTTCTCAGCTCGTGTCAAAGCGGACAGCCATACCCTGACGAATATTTAGAGGAAGGGTATGGCTGTCCGCTTAAAATAATATAATTATAACTTGCGCCGAAAGTTTCATCTGCCCCTGAGTACAGCGCGGTAGAGGGCTCTTACCTGGTCCCTGTAGCAGGTATTGAACACCTGCTGTACCTCATCGGACGATACGCCCTTGCTCAAGACGTCCGTTTTTTTCTTGTTGTCCCTTCTCCTGTCATTGATCGTGACCTTGTGAGTGTGGAAACCTTTTCCCATCACTTCTCCCCCTTCTTTTTCATGAATACCACGCTGCCGTCATCCTGGACGATGAAGGCCACCTTGTCACGGTTCTGTATATGGAAATAATCCTGAAGGACCTTGGGTATGAATATCTGCCCCCGGTCCGAGACGGTCGCGAAAAACCTGAACTTGTTCTTCCTCGCCATGACTTACCACTCTCCCCTGTAAACAAGTATATAACATGATTATATACTTGTCAACAACTTGCGGCGGTTAAAAGGGCTGATGCCGTTCCTTGAAAACCTTGGATCGTGTCAGTATTTGACTTCGACCAGAAAGAGTCCTTTGGCGGGAGCGGTCGGGCCCGCTTGCGCGCGGTCCCTGCTTTTCAGGATCTTTTTCATGCTGCCGGGAGGAAGGTATCCCCTGCCTATTTCGATAAGGGTCCCGACTATGTTGCGCACCATGTTATAAAGAAAACCGTCGGCCTCGATCTCTATCTCGAGGTCCTTTCCGCGTTTCTTAACATCCAGGCGCGTCAGCTTCCTGACGGAAGCCCTCTCCCTCTTGTCCCGGGCCTGGAAGGACTTGAAGTCATGGCGCCCGATGAGGAAAGCGGCTTCCCTCCGCATAAGAGGGACATCCAGCTTGTACGAAACCCTCCAGGAATATTTCTCCCTGAAAGGGTCGCGTTCCCTGCAGTTCAGTATGTGATAACGGTAAAGCTTGCCGCTGGCGTCGAAGCGCGCATGAAAATCCCGCTCCGCCTCTTCGGCGCGCGTCACGGCGATATCGTCGGGCAGCGCCTTGTTCAATGCCGGGACTATTTTTTCGGTCGGGATCTTTGATGAGGTGTTGAAATGGACCGCCTGGGCCATGGCGTGCGCGCCGGCGTCGGTCCTGCTGGCCGCGTGCACCCTGTGGTGCTTCCCGAAGACCTTTTTTATGCTTTTTTCCAGCTCTTCCTGGACGGTCAGGCCGTTCTCCTGCAGCTGCCAGCCCTTGTACCGCGAACCGTCGTAGGAAATAGTGAGCTTTATCTTCCGCATCAGCCGCTGATAAGCTTTTCGGCGATCTGTATCGCGTTAAGCGCCGCGCCCTTGCGGAGGTTGTCGGAAACGACCCACATGTTCAAGCCGTTGGGGATGGACTCGTCCTCCCTTACTCGTCCGACAAAGACATCGTCCTTGCCCTCGGCGTCGATCGGCATGGGATATTCGCCGGCGGCGGGGTTATCGATCACCGTGACCCCGGGGAAGTCCTTTAAAAGGGCCACGACCTCTTCCGCGGATATCTTCTTCACGGTCTCCACGTTCACGCTTTCGGAATGGGCGTAATACACCGGCACTCTTACGCACGTCGCGGTGACGGGGAGTTCGGGGATCTCGAGGATCTTCCTGGTCTCGCTGACCATCTTCATCTCTTCCTTTGTGTACCCGTTCTCCAGGAAAACGTCGATATGCGGTATCAGGTTGTACGCTATCTGGCGCGGGAACTTGTTTATCATGCCCGCCGGCACGTTATGCTCGCCTATCCCGTAATGGGATTCCTTTTTGCTGAGGCGTATCACCTGCGCCTCCATCTCAAGTATGTTCTGCTGGCCAGCTCCGGATACCGACTGGTAAGTGCTGGCGACGACTCTTTTAAGCCCGGCGGACCTCTGTATCGCGCAGAGAGGAAGCACCATCTGTATGGTGGAACAGTTGGGGTTGGCGATTATGCCCTTGTGCTCCTTGATCGCGTGAGGGTTGACCTCCGGCACCACGAGGGGGACCTCGGGATCCATCCGAAAAGCGCTGGAGTTATCCACGCAGACGGCGCCCGCTTCAACGGCGTGAGGCAGGAACTCTTTGCTTCTGGAGGCGCCGGCTGAAGCCAGGACTATGTCTATGCCCTCGAAAGCCTCCTCGTCAAGGACCCGCACCTCTATCTCCCTGCCGGCGAAAAGCAGCTTCCTGCCCTTCGAGCGCTCGCTGGCCAGCAGGCGCAGCTCATCCACAGGGAAACCCCTTTCCTCGAGTATCCACAGGAACTGGGTCCCCACCGCGCCGGTCGCGCCCATGACCGCCACGTTGTACTTGTCTTTTCTTTTCAACATGTTCTATCTCCGCGGGCTTATTGTTCTCATCCCAGAGCTTCTACCACCAGGTCGCCGACCTCGGACGTGGAATAACCCATCTTGCCTGCCGCCATGCTCTCGAGTTTGGTGGAAGTCACCTTCATGACGGCCTTCTCCACCATGTCCGCCGCCTTATCCTCCCCGAGTATCTCAAGCATCATGCCCCCGGCGCAGATAGCGGCCAGCGGATTTATGACGTTCTTGCCCGTGTATTTCGGAGCGGACCCGCCGATAGGCTCGAACATCGACACGCCTTCGGGATTTATGTTCCCGCCGGCGGCTATGCCCATCCCGCCCTGTATCATCGCGCCGAGGTCCGTTATTATATCCCCGAACATATTATCCGTGACGATCACGTCGAACCATTCAGGGTTCTTGACCATCCACATGCATGTGGCGTCGACGTGCGCGTAGTCCCTTTTAATGTCAGGGTATTCCTTCTCGCCGATCTCGTGGAACGACCTTTCCCAGAGGTCAAAAGCGTAAGTAAGGACGTTGGTCTTGCCCACAAGGGTCAGCGTCTTTTTCCTGTTCCTTTTCCTCGTGTACTCAAAAGCGAACCTCAGGCACCTCTCCACGCCCTTTCTCGTGTTCACGGACGTCTGGAGAGCGACCTCGTCGAAGGTGCCCTCTTTAAGGAAACCTCCCGTGCCGGTATAGAGCCCCTCGGTGTTCTCGCGCACCACGACAAAATCGATATCCTCCGGCCCCTTGTCCTTTATAGGCGTATAGACCCCGGGATACAGCTTGACGGGCCGCAGGTTGATGTACTGGTCAAGGGCGAAACGCAGCTTTAAAAGAAGCCCCTTCTCGAGTATGCCGGGTTTGACGTCGGGATGCCCTATCGCCCCCAGATATATCGCGTCTACGTTCCTGAGCTCTTCTATCACGCTCTCGGGAAGGACCTCGCCGGTCTTCTTGTATCTTTCACCGCCCATATCGTACGTTACCGTCTCGTATTTTATTCCGGTCTTTTCAGCGACCGCCGAGAGGACCTTGAGCCCTTCTTTTATAACTTCCGGGCCCGTTCCGTCCCCGGGTAATACCGCTATCTTGTACATCTATTTTTTTCCTTTCTTCCCGGCCTTTTTCTTTTTAACTGCCGCTTTTCCGCCTTTAGTTTTTTTGCTTTTTCCCGCCCCTGCCGTTTTTCGGCTTTGTGAGGCTTTTCCTTGTTCCATCTTCGCGGCATAAGCCATTAAACCGCCGCCTTTGATGATCTCTTTTATGAACCCGGGGAAGACCTCGGCTTTGTAAACCGTCTTTCTCCCGGACTTCGATATCTCCCCCTTTGTAATATTCACCACAGCTGTATCGCCCTTTTTAAGGTTTTTCACTGCCTCTGGGCTGGTGAATATCGGCAGGCCGGTATTTATCGCGTTCCGGTAAAAGATCCTGGCGAAACTTCCCGCTATAACGCACGAGACCCCTGCCCCCTTTATGGAGATCGGCGCGTGCTCCCTGCTTGAACCGCACCCGAAGTTCTCACCCGCCACTATGATGTCCCCTTCGTTCACCCTGGAAGCGAACCTGGGATCGGCGTCCTCCATGCAGTGCTCGGCCAGCTCCCCGGGATCTATCGTGTACAGGTAGCGCGCGGGTATGATCTCATCGGTGTTTATATTGTCCCCGAACTTATGCACTTTGCCTTTTATCTTCATGTCGCTCCTCTTCAACTCAATACTCGATACCCGATACTCAATACCCGATACCCGATACTCTATACCCGATACTCTATACACGATACCCGATACCCTTTAAAGCTCCGCCGGATGCGCTATCTTGCCTTTAACGGCGCTGGCCGCGGCTATCGCCGGGTTTGACAGGTATACAAAACTTTTGGGGTGCCCCATGCGCCCGACGAAATTCCTGTTGGTCGTGGCCACGGCGACCTCGCCCTCGGACAGTATGCCCATGTGCCCCCCGAGGCAGGGCCCGCAGCTCGGTGTGCAGAAGACCCCGCCCGCCCTGACGAATGCCTCGGCGTAACCCTCGTCGATAGCTTCCTTGTATATCGCCTGCGTGGCGGGAATGACGACCAGCCGCACGTTCTGGTTGACCTTCTTGTTCTTGAGGACAGCGGCCGCCTGCTTGAGATCGCTTATCCTGCCGTTGGTGCATGAGCCTATGACCACCTGGTCAACCCTCACGTTCCTGAACTCGCTCACCGGTTTGCCGTTGGAAGGAAGATGCGGCGCGGCCACAAAAGGCTCCAGCCTCGATATATTGTATTCCCTGACGTCGGAGTAGGCGGCGTCCTTATCGCTTTTAACGGCCTTGTATGACTTCCTGCTCGGCTTGTATTTCCTCAAAGCCGCCTTCACGTACTTTTCAGTGGTCTTGTCCGGCTCTATGATGCCGTTCTTGGCGCCCGCCTCTATAGCCATGTTGCACATGGAGAACCTGTCGTCCATGGGCAGCATATCGATAGTCTCGCCCGTGAACTCCAGAGACCTGTAAGTGGCCCCTGAAACCCCGATATCCGCTATCGCGTGCAGTATGAGGTCCTTGCCGCCCACCCATTTACGGGGCTTGCCCTTGAAAACGAGCTTTATGGTCTCGGGCACCTTGAACCAGCACTCGCCGAACGCCATGGCGTATGCCAGATCGGTGCTGCCGACCCCCGTGGCGAACGCGCCGAGAGCCCCATGGGTGCATGTATGGGAATCAGCCCCTATTACCAGGTCACCCGGCAGTATGAGCCCTCTTTCCGGCAGGAGAGCGTGCTCGACACCCATCTCGCCCAGCTCAAAATAATTGCTTATACCGTATTCCTTAGCGAAGCTCTCCAGGACCTTGGCCTGGTTGGCGCTCCTGTTATCCTTGGCGGGTATAAAATGGTCGGGTATAAGAGCTATCCTGTTCTGGTTGAAGACCTTATCCTTGCCCAGCCGCCGGAACTCCTTGATGGCTATCGGGCTTGTAATATCGTTGCCGAAACACAGGTCCACTTTCGCCTTGATGAAATCCCCCGGGGCTATGTGTTTGACGTCAAGCGCGTGCGAGAGCAGTATTTTTTCCGTTATTGTATATCCCATGTATACCTCTTATGATTAAATTATAAGTTGTAATATTAGCAAATTTTCAGGTTAAAATCAACAGCTAAAGAAATGAAGCCCCTAAAACCTTTTCCCGGAAACACACTCCAGCAGGTGCCTGGTATAGGGATGTCTGGGCGCCCTGTAGATGTCCTCGCGGGCGGCTGTCTCCACTATCCTGCCGTCCTTCATCACCCCAACGGTGTCCGAGACGAATTCCACCACCCTGAGGTCATGGGATATAAAAAGATATGTAAGGGACAGCTCGTCCTGGAGGTCCTTTAGCAGGTTCAATATCCCAGCCTGGATCGAGACGTCCAGGCTGGAAACGGGTTCGTCAAGCACGATGATCTCAGGCCTTCTGACCAGGGCCCTGGCTATGGCTATTCTCTGGCGTTCGCCGCCCGAGAACTGGTGGGGGTATCGTTTATCACAATCCTTTTCTTCGAGCCTTACAAGCGAGAGGGCCTCGCTCACCCTGGCGTCGATAACGTCTCTTCCGGCGCCCCTGACCAGCAGTGATTCGCCGATCACCTCTTTTACGGTCATGCGGGGGTTCAGTGAACTGTATGGGTCCTGGAAGACTATGTCCCTGTCGCCCCCCAGCTCAATATTCCCGCCGTCGGGCCGAAGTATCCCCGTTACGAGCCTGGCGAGAGTGGATTTCCCGCAGCCGGATTCTCCCACGAGCCCGAAAGTGCGGCCCTTTTCGACGTGAAAGCTCACCCCGTCGACGGCCCTGACCGTCTCACCGGCTGAGCCGAGGACAGCCCCGCGCCGCCTGAAATATTTTCTTAGGTCCACCGCTTTTATCATCATGTTCTTCCCGTCGGTAGCCGCCTTCTCGTATCCCCGAGCCGCGGGATGCACTCCATGAGCTGCCTGGTGTACCAGTGCATGGGACGGGTCATCACGCCGCCCTTCTCTCCGTCTTCCACTATCACGCCGTTCTTCATCACAGAGACCCTGTCGGCTATCATATCGACCACCGAGAAATCATGCGTAATAAAGAGCGTGGCCGGGCCCTTTTCTTTATTTATTCTCATCACAAGCTCGAGTATCTCATTCTGTATGGACACGTCAAGGGCCGTCGTCGGTTCGTCCAGCATGAGGACCTCGGGGTCGCACGCCAGCGCCATGGCCAGGACAAGGCGCTGGCGCATGCCGCCGGACAGTTCGTGCGGATAACTTTGCGCAGTTCCATCTGGCAGCTTTACCATATCGAAAAGCTCGCTGACCCTTCGGCGGACGCCGGCCCGGGGCATCTTCCTGTGCGCCAGAACAGCCTCCGACACCTGCGCCCCGCACCTCATCACGGGATCAAGCGCCGTAAAAGGCTCCTGAAAGACCATAGCGATATCGTTGCCCCGCAGCTGCCGTACACGTTCACCCGGCAGGCTGAAAATATCCACTCCCTTAAAAAGCACCCGGCCTGCTTGTCTCACGGCAGATCCCGGCAAAAGGTCGAGGACCGCCAGCGCGGTAAGCGTTTTACCGCTTCCCGATTCGCCCACCAGCGCGGTGACCTCGCCCGGCCTCAGGTCGAGGCTTACGCCGTCGATCACCCGCCTCTGTCCGATGGAAACCGTCAGTTCTTTGATCTCAAGTATGGACATACGCACCTACGCTTCAAATCCCGGGGCCGGAAAGACCGTTATACATTCTTTAGACCCTTTCCTTCAGCTTAGGATCGAGGCGCTCGCGGAGGCCCTCCCCGATCAGGTTGAAGCTGAGCACCGTGAGAAATATAGCCAGCCCGGGAAAAAGCGTGAGCCACCAGGCGTAATCTATATAGTTCTTCCCGGCCGTAAGTATATTTCCCCAGCTGGGCGTGGGTATCTGGACCCCCAGCCCCAGGAAGGAAAGAGCGCTTTCTATAAGTATCGCGCCGCCCACGCTGAGAGTGGCGCTTACATAAACGGGCCCCATGGCATTGGGCAGTATGTGCCTCAATATGATCCGCATATCCGAAACGCCCTGCACTTTAGCGGAGCTGACAAAATCCCTCTCCCTGAGAGTAAGGAACTCCGCCCTCACCAGGCGGCAGAGACCGGCCCAGCTTGTAAGCCCTATCACTATCATGACGTTGGCGATATTGGGGCCGAGGAATGTTATCACCATCATTATAAGGAAAAAGACCGGGAAACAGTACATTATCTCCACGACCCGCATGACGAGGTTGTCGACCCACCCGCCGTAATAACCGCTTAAGCCCCCCAGCAGGACGCCTATCACCAGTGAGATAAAGACGGCTATAAGCCCGACGCTCAGTGATATGCGCGTCCCGTATACCATTCGGCTGAAAATATCGCGGCCGAGGTTGTCGGTCCCGAAGAAATGGCCAGCCGATGGCGCCTGGAGCCTCGCTTCCGGGGAAAGATCCATCGCCAGAGGGTCATGCGTCGCCACCTGCGGGGCGAACACAGCTATGACCGCCATGACGATCACGATAAAAAGCCCGAAAATAACGCGCGTGTTCATCTTCTCGCCTCAAAACGTATCCTGGGGTCCACCAGAGCGTAGACGACATCCGATAAGAAAATGCCGATAAGCGTAAGCAGGGTCGCTATGACGCCCACCCCCATCACCACGGGGTAATCGTAATTCATTATCGCCTCGTAGCCCAGCCGCCCCATGCCGGGCCAGGCGAATATAGTCTCAAATATGAAGCTGCCGGATATGAGCGCCGGAAGCGTGAGGCCCATTATCGTGACTATGGGAAGAAGAGCGTTCCTCAGTACATGCGCCATTATCACCCTTCTCTCGGTAAGGCCCTTGGCCCGGGCGGTCAGCACGTAATTTTCGCCCAGCGCCTCTATCATGCTCGAACGCGAATACCGCGAAAGGGCCGCCAGTCCCCCGAAGGCCGTGGCGGCCACGGGAAGCGCCAGATGCCACAGGAGGTCCCTGACCCTCCCGAACCCATCCAGGTACGCCGTGTACCACGGCGCCATGCCCGAGACCGGGAACCACTGCAGCCTGAACCCGAAGAAAAGTATCAGAAGAAGCGCCAGCCAGAAGGTGGGCATGGCGTAACCCGCGAAAACAAGGACGGTCGTCGCTTTGTCGAACAACGAATCCCTCTTTACAGCGCCTATTATGCCTATAGGCACAGCCACGCAGAATATCACAAGAAGGCTCACCCCCTGCAGAAGTATCGTCGCCGGGAGGCGCGACAGGATCTTGGAAATGACGGGCCTGTCGTCTATCAGGGACCTGCCGAAATCCAGCGAGACGAACCTTTTCATCCATAGCGCGTACTGGCGGAGAACAGGCTTGTCCAGGCCGTACATCTCGGCGAAGTTGGCCCTCGCGCTCTCTGAGACCTCGGGGTTCAGCCCGTATCGTATACTGGCCGGGTCCCCCGGGGCAAGGTGCATGATCACGAACATGATAAAAGATATACCGATCAGCATAGGGACGATAAGCAAGAGTCTTTTAATGATATATGACTTCATGTTAAAACCTGTACTTTACTTCTTTCTCGGGGACGTACCAGTCGATAAAGTTATACCCGATGCCCGCCGGAGCCGGCTCTATCCCCCTGAAGCGCTTCTGCACGGCCGGCGTGGCGTAAGGGAAGAAAAGGAACGTGTACGGCGCGTCCTCCGAGAGATGACCGTGTATCTTCCTGTATATGGCCGACCTTTTTTCGGGGTCGAATTCGGCGCGCCCGGCCTCTATCAGCCCGTCCACCCGCTTGTCGGAATATGAGATGAAATTAAGCCCGCCCTCTCTCATGGAATCGGAATGCCAAACGGAGTATATATCCGGGTCGACCGGGATCGTCCACCCCAGGAGGACCGCCTGGAAGTTCTTCTTGCCGACGAACTGGTCAAGAAAGGCCGACCAGGCTACCACCTGTATCTCGGCCTTTACCCCTACGCGCGCCCACTGGCTCTGGACGACGGTCGCCACGTCCTCCCTGACCTTATTGCCCTGGTTGGTAGCTATCCTGAAGACGAAGGCCCGCCCGTTCTTTTCAAGCACCCCGTCACCGTCCTTATCGATCCAGCCCGCCCGCTCAAGGAGCTTCCGGGCTCTTTCTGGATCATGATCGTATCCTTCGACACTCTCGTCATAATGGGCGGTGCCTTTTAGGAACGGCCCGGTGCAGGGCTCGCCTAGCCCGAGGAGCACGGCTTCTATGATCTCATTCCTGTTGATCGCGCAGCTCAGCGCTTTACGGACCCGCCTGTCCTTGAACAGAGGATCTTTCAGGTTATATCCTATATATGTATATGAATGCGCCAGGTAGCGGTATTTGTTTATCCGCCGGCGGAACTCTTCCGTCTCGCTGCGGTAAAGGTACTGGTACGGGTCGAGGTCCATCGAGTCGACCTCTTCGGAGACCAGCTCCAGGAACTGGACCGCCTGGTCCGGGATCACCCGGTATACGTACCTTTTTATATAAGGCTCATGCTCATAATAATCCTGGTAAGCGTCCAGTATGATGTACCGGCCTTCCTCCCACCTGGAGAAAGTATAAGGGCCCGTCCCAACCGGCGCCCTGGCGTATGAGGACCCTCTTATATCGTCAATGCCGCTGAAGATGTGGGCGGGGATTATCCCCATCCCGAACTTCAAAAGAGCCGGCGCGTACGGCCGGGAGTATTTGAAGGTGATCTCATAAGGGCCGCGGACCTCGATATCCTCGATATCCTGGTAGCTTGATATGTATGGACAGCCTGAGGCCGGGTCAAGTATGGTCCTGTACGTGAACTCCACGTCCCGGGAGGTGAAGGGTTCGCCGTCGTGCCAGAAGACGTCTTTCCTCAGGTAAAACGTTATGGTAAGACCGCCGTCGCGCACTTCCCATCTTTCTGCAAGGTCCGGAGCTGTTTCAAGGTCCTTGTCCACCCTGGTAAGCCCGTTGTAGACAAGTTCGCATATGGAACCGGAAGTCGCGTCGTCCGCGAAAAGAGGTATGAGGACGCGCGCGTCCCCGGTGCCGGAAGACACGTAGGCGTCCCGTGAGCGACCGCCCCCTCCGACAACGGCGGAAGCCGCGGCCGCAAGAACGGCCGCCGTTAAAAAAAAGATCACCGCCATGAACGGTGATCTTTTTTTCGCTATATCTGTACGGTTCCTTGCCATTGGCACAGTCGGCGTTTCCGTTAACGGAACTTTACCGCGCTTGGTCGGGAGCTGCCTCTTCCGCTGTCTCCCGCGCCTCGGCGGGAACAGGCGCCTCCTGGGCTTCGGGTACTTCCGGCGCGAGGGGGACCGTTTCCGTTTCGACGGCCTTGGGCGTTACCACCGGCGGGATCCCCTGCCGGTCGGCGCCTTTGGGCACGTCGAACCTGGCGCCCTCAAAAAGAGACCTTCCCCTCCTGGCTGTTACCATGCCGAGCACGAGAGATGTCACCAGGAACATCATCGCGCACACTTCGGTAGCCCTTTTCAGGAGCACGGGTGCCTGTGTTCCCAAAAGGGACTGCGCGGTATCCCCGCCGAACATCTCGGTCAGGCCTCCGCCCCTTCCGGCCTGGAGCAATATCACGGATATAAGCACGATACAGACAAAAATATGGACAATTATCAGAAGTATATACATCTCAGGATCACCCTTTTTCCCCGGCCGTCTCAGCGTAGAGCTGCGACGTCGTTTTTATCATTTCAGCGAAACTGCCCGGCTTCAGGCTCGCCCCGCCGATCAATCCGCCGTCTATATCATCCTCTTCCATGAGGCTCTTTATATTATCCGGTTTTACGCTTCCGCCGTAAAGTATGCGCTTGCTCGCTGAAAGCGACTCGGAATACAGCTGGCCCAGAAGTTCCCGGATCATAGCGTGCACTTCCTGGGCCTGGTCCGGCGTGGCCGTCCTGCCGGTGCCGATAGCCCATACCGGCTCGTAAGCTATGATCAGCCCGTCGATAAAAGGCTCCTCGAAGCCTTTCAGCCCCTCGGTCACCTGGCGCTTTACCACCTCCAGGGTCTTTCCGGCCTCCCTTTCCTCGAGCGTTTCGCCCACGCACATTATCGGAACGAGGCCGCCGTCAACCGCGGCTTTTATTTTCATGTTGACCGTGTGATCGGTCTCGCCGAAATACTTGCGCCGTTCTGAATGACCTATTATGACGTATTTACACCCCACGCTCTTTATCATGGAGACGGATACTTCGCCCGTGAAAGCCCCCTCGCCCTCCCAGTAACAGTTCTGGGCCCCGAGGTCTATGTTGGTCTCGACAAGCATCTCGCCAACATCGCCGAGGTCCGTGAAAGGAGGGCATATGACTATCGAGACGTTATCTATGTCGAAAGCCTCTCTTTTGATCCCGTTGGCCAGCTCGACCGCCTCGTTCACGTCCTTATACATCTTCCAGTTGCCCGCTATTACCGGTCTTCTCATATTTCTCTCCCGTTCTTCTCAATACTGAATACTAGATGCTGGAAACCAGCTGCCAGGAACCAGATACCCAGATCTAATCCTTATCATTCAGCGCCGCGATCCCGGGCAGCTCTTTGCCCTCGAGATACTCCAGCGACGCGCCGCCGCCCGTGGACATGTGCGACATCTTGCCGCCGAGCTTGAACTCATTTACTGCCGCGGCGGTGTCTCCCCCGCCTATGACCGTCGTCGCGTCAAGCTTGGCCATGAATTTCGCCAGATCGCGCGTGCCGGCCGCGAACGGCTTCATCTCGAAAAGGCCCATGGGACCGTTCCACACTATCGTCCTGGAATCCTTCAGGACCGACTCATATCTCTTTACCGTCCGGGGGCCTATGTCCAGCCCTATCCAACCGTCAGGTATGTGCTCCTTTACGACCTTGCGTCTGGCTCTTTCCTTTATCTCGCGGGCCACAACATGGTCGACGGGAAGGAAGATCCCCACGTTCTTCACGCTGGCCTTCTCAAAGATATCTTTCACCGTGGGTAGCATATCTTCCTCGACCCTGGAAGAGCCGATGCCCTTGAGCCTTGATTTCAGGAAAGTGTAAGCCATAGCCCCGCCTATCAGCAGGAAATCGATCTTATCGAGCATGTTCTCTATGACGGGTATCTTGTCCGCGACCTTGGCCCCTCCCAGCACCAGGCAGAAAGGTTTATCCGGGTCTTTCGTGACCTTTTCGAAATACTCTATCTCTTTCTGCACCAGGAAACCGGCCACGCTCGGCAGATACTGCGTGACCCCGACGGTAGAGGCGTGCGCGCGGTGGCATGTCCCGAAAGCGTCCTCCACGAATATATCCCCCAGCGAGGCCAGCTGCTTCGCGAAAGCCGGGTCGTTGGCCGTCTCTTCCTTGTGGAACCTCAGGTTCTCAAGGAGGATCACGTCGCCGTCTTTCATGCCGCCCACGGCCTCCTCGACGTCCTCCCCCACGCAGTCGTCCATCTTCCTGACGTTCTTCTTAAGAAGCGCCGAAAGCCTCTCGGCCACCGGGGCGAGCGAGAACTCGGTCTTTACCTCGCCCTTCGGCCGTCCAAGATGGCTCATCAGCACCAGCTTGCCGCCGTTATCAAGTATGTATCTTATCGAGGGCAGAGCGGCTACTATCCTGCTGTCATCGGTTATATTGCGCTTCTCGTCCAGCGGGACGTTGAAATCCGCCCGCATCAGCACTCTCTTACCCTTCAAGTCCACATCGGTAAGGGTCTTTTTCATCTCTTACACCTCCGCGGTCATTTTTCAGACAGGCGCTTAACCAGGTCGACTACCCTGTTTGAATACCCCCACTCGTTGTCATACCAGCCGACCACCTTGACCATGTTATTCTCCATCACCATCGTGGAAAGTGAGTCGAATATACAGGAGTGGTCGTTGCCGACAATGTCTATCGACACGAGGGGATCGCCGCTGTATTCCATGATGCCCTTCAGGGAGCTCCCGGCCGCTTTTTCCATGGCCGCGTTCACTTCCTCGGCCGTGACGCCTTTTTTAAGCTCAGCGACGAAATCCACCACTGAACCGTCCTTCACGGGGACGCGCATGGCCATGCCGTTAAGCTTGCCGTTGAGCTCGGGTATGACCTTGCCGGCCGCCTTTGCCGCGCCCGTGGTGGTCGGGATTATACTCTCGGAAGCGGCGCGCGCCCTTCTCAGGTCCTTGTGGATCATGTCAAGTATCTTCTGGTCGTTGGTGAACGCGTGAACGGTCGTCATCAGGCCGTACTTGACTCCGAAACTGTCGTTAAGGACCTTTACCATCGGAGCGAGGCAGTTCGTCGTGCATGAGGCGTTGGAGACCACTTTATCTGTCGGCCTCAGGGCTTCGTCGTTCACGCCCAGCACTATCATGTTGTCTATCTCGTCCTTGGCGGGGACCGTGAGCAGGACCTTTTCCGCGCCGGCCTTAAGGTGGAGCGATATCTTATCCATCGTGCGGAAAACCCCCGTCGACTCGACGACCACCTGGACGCCCTCCTTACCCCACGGAAGCTCCCCCGGATCTTTTTTCGCCAGCACCTCTATCTCCTTGCCGTCCACTACGATGCTGTTGCCCTTGACCGAGACTTCGCGGTCGAACTTGCCGTGCACGGAATCGTACTTGAGAAGATGCGCGAGAGTCGCCGCGTCGGAAAGGTCGTTTATCGCCACTATATCGAACCCGCCCCTCTGGGTCATTACCCTGAAGACCATCCTGCCTATCCTGCCGAAGCCGTTAATGCCAACCTTGATCGCCATGCCTTCCTCCTTCTAATAATTGTTACTGTATCCGCTATGACCTGTTAATATCCGTAAAAAACCCGAATTAAAGTGAGTATTATATAACCCCAGGGGCCAACGTTCAATAACTTTTTGCGAAAATACCGGTTTCCCCCTCCCCGTCAGGCGAGAACTGAGCCTTTTTTAAGAGGATATCCGCGAATGAAGTCGTCGGCGCTCATCATCTTTTTGCCTTCCAGCTGCAAGCTCTCCACTTTCACGGCGTCTTCGCCGGCCTTGACCAGAAAGTCGTTGCCGCATACAACTGTCCCGGGCCCGGCGCCCTCGCCGGCGCCTTCCGCCACGGAGGCCTTATATATCTTGAGCACTTTGCCGTCGAGGCCGGTATACGCCCCGGGCCAGGGCTGCATGCCCCGCACTTTTCTTACTATCAGACCGGCGGGTTCCGTCCAGTCTATCCTGCCTTCTTCCTTTTTCAGCTTAGGGGCGTAAGTGGCCAGGGACTCGTCCTGTTCGACCAGATCCTCGTTGCCCGCGGCTATGGAATCAACGGTTTTCAGCATGAGCTCGGCGCCGCGCTCCGACAGCCTTTCAAAAAGATGCGGCGCGCTCTCATCAGCGCCTATGGAAACGGCTTCCTGCGCCACTATGCCTCCGGCGTCCATACGCTCGTTCATCTTCACCACCGTGTTGCCGGTGATCTCGTCGCCGTTAAGTATCGCCCGGTTGACCGGGGCGGCGCCCCTGTATTTCGGAAGAAGGGAAGGATGCAGGTTGACGCAGTACTTGCTCGGGATATCGAGCACATCGGGCTTCAGGAACTGGCCGTAATCAATCACTACAAAAAGATCGGCGTCCTGCTTCTTCAGCAGCTCCTTAGATCCGGGATCTTCCAGGTTTTCAGGCTGGAAGATCGGAGTATCAGCCGAAACCAGTCCCATAAAAGCCTTTACGGGAGTCGGCCTCGTATGCCACCCGCGCCCGCTTTTCCTGTCGGGACCGGTGACTATAGCGGTCACTTCATGGCTCGCGCTCTTTATAAGCTTGTCAAGAGCGGGTATGCCGAACCTTCCTGTGCCGAAGAACACGATCCTCATCGAATTAGATTATAAGGGATAACTCCATTAATTTCAACAGCTTTCGAGCCCGCCTTATACGCTCTTAATGCTGCAAGGTAAAACGGGCAGCCGTACCCGGACGTATTGTCATCCCGGAATTTCGCGAAGCGAAATATCCGGGATCTCCCGAAGGTAAGGCTTCTGCTTATTCTGCGCATGATGCCTGACTGAAAATGGGCTCAGTAATAGAGCAAATCTCGCGCCCTTCGGGCGCTCAATCATAGCTCACGGGGCATCAGTGCTCGAACAAGCAGAAGCCTTATAGCCGGATAATTGAAAAACCCGTGAATAAACACCGAGTGAGGAAGGGTACGGCTGTCCGCTTGAACAAGAGCTGAGAGGCGGGAACAGATCGCATGGACCTTATAGTAAAGGTCATGGGGGTGTTCCGGATGGGAGGATCCACACCGGGCGGAGGGGCCCAGCAGGAATACCCCCATGGCCTGCGAAGAAGAGCTACATGGACATGGGGTCGACGTCGACGGCTATGATGACGCCGGTGCCTTTGCGGAATCCTTTGAGGGCGGACCTGAGCTTTCGGTTTATCTCCTCGCGGTCCTGTGCCTTGATAAGTATGTTCCAGCGGTAGTATCCCCTGAGCTTGGCCATGGGCGCGGGCGCCGGGCCCAGGAGTTCAATGCCCGGTATCTTAGAGCGGAGGACGCCGGCGAGTTTCTCGGCGCTTTTCATTACGTTCTCTTCCTTTCTCGCTCTCAGTGTTATCTTGACCAGCGACACGAACGGCGGAAAACCCAGCTCCCGGCGTGTCCTTATCTCCTCGCTGAAGAACCCGTTGTAATCGTGCCTGGCCGCGAGCCTGATCGCGTAGTGCTCGGGGGTGAACGTCTGCACGACGACCTCGCCGCCCAGGTCCCCCCTTCCGGCCCTTCCGGCGACCTGCGTTATCAGGTTGAAAGTGCGCTCCCCTGAGCGGAAATCAGGGAGGTTGAGGTTGGCGTCCGCGGAGACCACGCCCACCAGGGTGACCTTGGGAAAATCCAGCCCCTTCGCTATCATCTGCGTCCCGACTATGACGTCTATCTCGTGCTCCTTGAACCGGCGCAGCACCTTATCGTGGGCGCCTCTTTTGCTCATGGCGTCGGAATCCATGCGGGCGATGCTCGCCTGCGGAAGTATCTTTTTAAGCTCGTTCTCGACCTTCTGGGTGCCGGTGCCCTTGTACATCAGGTAGTCCTCTTCGCATGCCGGGCATATCTCAGGCGGATCGACGCGCCTGTTGCAATAATGGCAGACAAGCTCTTTCTTCGCCTGGTGGAACACCATGGGCGAGTCGCATTTCGGGCATTTAAGTACATGGCCGCACTTGCGGCACATAACGAACGTGGAAAATCCCCTCCTGTTGAGGAATATCAGGGCCTGCTGCTTCTTGGACACGTCCTTGCGCAGCGACTCTTCCATAATGCGGGAGACCACCGTCTTGCCCACCCTGGTGTCGAACTCCAGGCGCATATCCACCAGCTTCACCCTGGGCAGTTCCTTCTCCTTTATCCGCTGGGTAAGGGTCACCAGCCTGTATTCGCCTTTTGAAGCCTTGTAGTATGACTCAAGCGAAGGAGTGGCGCTGCCGAGTATCACTGGCGCCCCCGCGGCGCGCGCCCTGTGTATAGCCACTTCCCGCGCGTGGTACCTGGGAACGTCCTCCTGCTTATAGCTGGGCTCGTGCTCCTCGTCCACTATGAATATGCCGGGTCGACTGAAAGGGCTGAAGACGGCCGAACGCGGCCCCACCACCATGCGGGCGGCGCCTTCGCGTATCCTTTTCCATTCCGCGAACCTCGCGCTCTGGAGCATGCGGGAGTGGAACACCGCCACCATATCGCCGAACCTCGAGGAAAACCTTTCCACCGTCTGCGGCGTAAGGGATATCTCGGGCACCAGCACCACGCCGGACCTTCCTTTTGCCATCACGTTCTCCATGGCCTGGAGGTATATCTCGGTCTTACCGCTTCCTGTTATGCCATGCAGCAGGAACACCTCGTGCCTGCCCTCGTCCAGGCACCTGTTCACCTCATCCAGTACGCGTTTCTGCTCCGGGTTGGGGACATGCGGGAGGGTCGGGACCACCTCGGGCGCCTCTTCCTTTATGCGCGAGGTCATGGAGGTCTTACCGCGCTTGAGAGGCCCCGGTATCATCGCCTCGAGCGCCTCCCCCCATGAACAGAAATAATTGTCCTTTATCCATCCCGCCAGCTCTATCAGCTCCTGGGTGAACACGGGCTCCTCGTCTATTATATCGATAAGTGGCCTGGGGTCCTTCACGACCGGGCGGTCCTCTATTTTCACGATATAACCTATGCGCTTTGAGTTCCTGAAAGGTATGTGGACCCTCTTGCCCGGTTCAGGCCTGTTCTGGACGCCGTCCGGGACCCTGTACTGAAAGGTCCTGTTTATCGGCAGGCTGGTTATAACTTCGACGTATTGAGGCATGTTAGTTTGTGAAAGCAAATTTCGGGTATCCTGCGCTTACTTGCTTTGGGTATCTAGTATCCCGCGCTTACTTGCTTTGGGTATCTAGTATCCTGCGCTTACTTGCTTTGGGTATCTAGTATCCTGCGCTTACTTGCTTTGGGTATCTAGTATCCTGCGCTTACTTGCTTTGGGTATCTAGTATCCTGCG
>Ga0272441_10000705_pt1 | contig 74437 bp, 58 predicted proteins | sample SSMProp6N_FD_193582 | JGI IMG/M metagenome (GOLD analysis project Ga0272441, IMG submission 193582) | Marine sediment archaeal communities from Little Sippewissett salt marsh, Falmouth, MA, United States - SSM-Prop-6N | ecosystem: Environmental > Aquatic > Marine > Wetlands > Sediment ...
GACCCGAGGCCCGCCCCGAGGCCCGCCCCGAGGCCAGCCCCGAGGCCCGCCCCACGCCGGGGGCCCCCGCTCGTCCATAGCAGCTCCCATCCCAGAAGTGGACTTCGGCTGCAACCGCGCCATGGACGCCGTCTGCACACCACCAAATCTGGGGTAGTACACCCGGTACGACCACCAGATCTGGTCGTGCACATCCGACGCCCCTGTCGCGCTTTCGCTTCGAAGCCGCTTCTGGGATGGAAGCTCACCCCCGCGCCGGTCATTTTTTTTGCCTTTGCGGCAAAGCGTTTCTATGGTCAGATCATGGGTCGCATGTGGCTGACAGTGCTATCGGTGGTGATCTCCTCCCATCTGGCGTGCCAGACAGGGCCGGGCCGAGGACCTCGTCCGGCCACGGCCCGCGTTGGCAAGCTCAGGGGGCTGGCCACCTGGTATGGCGGCAAGCGGTGGCACGGCCGGCTCACCGCCTCGGGGCAGATCTTCGATGAGCACAAGCTCACCGCGGCCCACAAGCGGCTGCCCTTCGGCACCCTCGTGCGGGTGAAGAACCTGAGAAATGGCCGCACGGTCACGGTGCGCATCACCGACCGGGGGCCCTACGGCAAGGGGCGGATCATCGATCTGAGCCGGGCCGGCGCCAAGCGGCTGGGCATGTTGGTAGCCGGCGTAGTCCCCGTGAACCTGACCGTGGTCAAGTGGGGCAAGGGCCGCAAGAAGGGTTGGCGCCTGACCGTGAAGAGGCACAAGGCCCGCCAGCGTCTCCTCCTCCGCGCCCGCCGCGCCCGCCGCGCCCGCCGCGCCCGCCGCGCCCGCCGCGCCCGCCGCCGCGCTCACCGTGCCCGCCGTCTGCGTCAACGGCAGCGCTGTCGCCTCAAACGCTATCGCCGGACCCGGCGCTGCCGAAACCTGCGCCGCGCCCGTCCCGCCAGCCGGGCCCGTCCCGCTCGACCCGCCCGTCCCGCCCGTCCCGCTCGGCCGCGCCCCAAGAAGCAATGACAAGTCGCTTGCTGGGATGGACTGAGCTCAGCGGAGCCAGGTAAGGGCCGCCTCCGGATCACTGGCCTGTGGCGTCGATGGCCCCGGGTCGGTGATCAGCCGGGTGTCGGCGTCGAGGTCTGCCAGGGCGGTCAGGTTGGTCTGCGTCGAGGGCAGCTCCAGATCGTCCTGACCCATGGTGACGACCACCTTCGAGCCACTTTCGCCCAGGGGCAGGGAGAGCCACCCCGCCGGGAACCCGCCGCCAAAGGCAGCTGCTTTCTCACAGGCGGTGCGGTCCGTGATGGCGCCAGCGATGGCCACGGAGGCGCCCTGTCCGTACCCGGCCGCAACGAGATCCGTGGCTCGGACACAATAGTCTGTCTCCAGGGTTTCGACGTACCCGGTCAGGGAGTCCGCCTCGAGGACAGCCTGCGCCGGGTCGCCGCTCCAATCCACGGCTGCGACCGCGAACCCCTGATGATCAGCCGTGGTTCGTAGCAGATCGACCACGGACAGGCAGGACCTCGCGCGGTCTAATGGGTTGGTCAGCTGGCTCCAGATTGCCGCCAGGTCCTGGACTGGGGGCGCGGTGCCCTGGGCCCACTCCACCAGGTCCACGTGCACGCCTGAGCTCCGCATCGCCCTCACGTCCTGCATGGTTCGGTCGTAGGCGGGATCCTCGGTCCGTACCGTGAGATGGACACGTCGCCCCGAAGGCTCGATCAACCTTGCTGGCTCGAAAGGCTGAGGCGTGGCGCCGTTTTGGGCGATGGCGTGGTGAATCCAGTCACAGCGGAAGAGGGCTGCGTCCAGGGCGACGACCGCGCCCGTGCCCAGGCCCGTCGCGACCGTGTAGGCGGGCTGCACGCAGTAGTAGGACGAGAGGTCGCCGATGATGGGCACCATCTGGTCGGCGCAGCCGGACGCGTCGGCGGGCCGGCCAGTCCACTCCACTGCGACCAGCGCAGCGTTGAGGCCGTCGGTGACGTCCCGCCAGGTTTGCACCATGTCCAGGCAGGACTGCCTCTCGCCGTGAAAGGCCAGGCACAGCGGCGAGGGCTCGCCGGGGGAGTAGTGGTTCGGCAGGTGCAGGAAGGCCGTGTGGCCGCCCCGTTGGATCCAGAAGTCACCCCCGGGCTGTGTGGGGTCGCAGCTCGGCACCAGACCCGGGATCCAGGGCGGCCCGCACCAAAACCCACTCGATGCCCAGGGAAGCGGAGCGCGCAGGGGTTGGGCTGGTCATTTTCAGTCCTAGCATCATGCGGTCGATGCACCGACGCCATGGCCTCCGGTCCATCGGCCCGAATCAGGGCAATCCCCACTGGCATATCGCGAGTATGGGGGGGTAATCAAACGGCCCTTCACCGATTGACATCGGATTGGGTATATCCAATAACGACACTATGAGCGATCAGGCACTGAAACAGCAGCGAACCGCGGTCATGGAGCGCATCGCCCGGGCGCGGAGGGAGCGGGGGGATCAGGTGGTGATCCTGACCCACCACTACCAGCGCCCGGAGATCGTGCGGTCGGGGGACCTGCGAGGGGACTCCTTCGAGCTGTCCCGGCAGGCGGCGCGCACCGAGGCCGGCGTGATCGTCTTTTGCGGCGTGCACTTCATGGCCGAGGCCGCGGCGGTCCTGTGCCGGCCCGACCAGGAGGTGATCATGCCCGACTGGTCCGCCGGCTGCCCCATGGCAGACATGGCGCCCATCGAGCTGGTGGACCAGGCCTGGGAGCGCATCGCCGCCGTGGTGGGCGGCGCGGACCAGGTGATGCCCATCACCTACATGAACTCCGCCGCTGCGGTGAAGGGATTCTGTGGAGAGCGGGGCGGCGCGGTCTGCACCTCCTCCAACGCGCCCCGGGCCATGTCCTGGGCCCTGGAGCACCGGCCCCGGGTGCTCTTTCTGCCGGATCAGCACCTGGGCAGGAACACCGCACACCACCTGGGCATCAACCCCGACCAGGTGGTGCTCTATCGGCCCCGCCAGCCCGGCGGTGGTCTCACGGACGCTGAGCTGGGTCGAGCGAAGGTGATCCTGTGGCAGGGCCACTGCCACGTTCACACGTACTTTCGCACCGAGCACATCGAGGCCGCCCGCCTGGCCCACCCCGACGCCCAGGTGGTGGTACACCCCGAGTGCCGTCAAGAGGTGGTCCAGGCAGCCGACGGCAACGGCTCCACCAGCTACCTGGTCAAGGTCGTCGAGGAGGCCGCCCCGGGCTCCACCACCATCATCGGCACTGAGATCAACCTGATCACGCGGCTGGCCCAGGACTACCCGGATCGCCGGGTGCTGCCCCTGACCCGCTCCCTGTGTGTGAACATGTTCCGCATCGAGCCCGAGGACCTGGCCGACGCCCTGGAGCGCACCGAGGAGATCCCGCGCATTACCGTGGCGCCCGAGGTCAGCGCCGGGGCGCGACTGGCCCTTGACCGCATGTTGGCCCTGCCCTAACCTCTTCCAACCGGCGGTGGGCGCCCGTGGCCCCTGCGTCGTTCGTTCGCCCCGGCGCGCTGCGGGCGGGGCGCCTTCCTGACAGGAGCACTGCAGATGGCACATCGGATCGCGGTTTACAAACGCCCCGGGATCACCGACGCCGTAGGCCTCAAGACGGTCCGCCGCATTGCCCGGGATCTCGACGTGATCGTCGAGCGGGTCGAGACGGTGGAGGTGTACGCGGTGGACGGCGACCTGGACGCCGGGACCATCGACCGCGTCGCCGGGCAGGTGTTCACCGATCCCGTGCTGGAGGAGGCCGTGGTGGACCGGCTCGCCCCCGGCGACTTCGACTGGCTGGTGGAGGTGGGATTCCTCCCGGGCGTCACTGACAACGTCGGTCGCACGGCCCGTGAGAGCCTCGCGCTGGTGTTGGACCGCCGGGTGGCCGACGCTCCGGCCGTGTACCACGCGCGCGAGTACCGCTTCGTGGGCGCGCTGGAGCGCGATCAGGTGGAGCACATCGCCAAGTCGTTGCTGGCCAACACGCTGATCCAGCGCGTGACCGTGGTCTCGGCTGCCGAGGCCGCAGACGGTGGGGTGGCGGCCGCGGTGCCCCGGGTCACCGGCTCGGAGGTGGACGCCTCGGTGCGGACCGTGGACCTGTCGGGCAGTGACGCGGATCTCGCCCGGCTCAGCCGGGACAAGGTGCTGGCCCTGTCGGTGGAGGAGCTGGGTGTCATCCGTGACCACTTTGCGTCCGAAGAGGTGGCCGCCGGTCGGGTCGAGGCCGGGCTGCCGGCCACGCCCACAGACGTGGAGATGGAGTGTCTGGCCCAGACTTGGTCGGAGCACTGCAAGCACAAGATCTTCAATGCCCGCATCTACAACAGCCGGGGCGACGGCGAGGCCGAGGTCATCGACTCCCTCTTCGACACCTTTGTCAAGGGCACCACCGATGCGGTGCGGGAGAAGCGCGGTGACGGAGACATCTGCGTCAGCGTGTTCAAGGACAATGCCGGCGTGGTGCGCTTCACCGACGAGCAGAACCTCGTGTTCAAGGTGGAGACCCACAACTCACCGTCGGCCCTGGATCCCTACGGCGGAGCCCTCACGGGCATCGTGGGCGTGAACCGGGATCCATTCGGCACGGGCCTGGGCGCCGAGCTCATCTTCAACACCAACGTCTTTTGTCTGGCATCGCCATTCTACGAGGGAGAGATCCCGCCCCGCCTGCTGCACCCGCGCCGGGTGCTCGAGGGCGTCCGTGAGGGCGTGGAGCACGGCGGCAACAAAAGCGGCATCCCCACGGTGAATGGCTCGCTGGTCTTTGACGACCGGTACCTCGGCAAGCCGCTGGTCTACTGCGGCACCGGGGGGCTCATGCCCGCCCAGCTTCGGGGCAAGCCCAGCCACGTCAAGGCCGCCCGCCCCGGGGACGTCATCGTCATGGTGGGCGGGCGCATCGGCGCCGACGGCATCCACGGGGCCACCTTCAGCTCCGAGGAGCTGCACGAGGGCTCCCCGGCTACGGCGGTGCAGATCGGAGACCCGATCACCCAAAAGCGCATGACGGACCTGCTGCTGGTGGTGCGGGATCAGGGCCTGTATTCGGCCATCACCGACAACGGCGCCGGGGGGCTGTCGTCGTCGGTGGGCGAGATGGCCCAGGACCCGGGCGGCGCCGACCTGGACCTGTCCAAGGCGCCCCTCAAGTATACCGGGCTGGCCCCCTGGGAGATCTTCCTGTCCGAGGCGCAGGAGCGGATGACCATCGCCGTGCCACCAGATCGGCTGGCGGCGGTGTTGGCCCTGGCCGAGCGGTATCAGGTCGAGGCCACGGCACTGGGCTCCTTCAACGACTCCGGGCACCTCACCGTGCGCTGGGAGGATCGACTCCTCGCGCGCCTGGACATGGCGTTTCTGCACGATGGCCTGCCTCCCATGCGGTTGGAGGCGCGGCTCGTGCCAGGGCCGGCCGCCGACGAGCCACTCCCGAACGACCCGGACTGGGGCGAGACCCTGTTGGCCCTGCTGGGCCGGCTCAACATCTGTAGCAAGGAGTACTGGGTGCGCCAGTACGATCACGAGGTCCAGGGGGGCTCGGTGGTCAAGCCCCTGTGCGGTGAGCGCGGGGATGGTCCCAGCGACGCGGCGGTCATACGTCCCCTGCTGGATCGCCCCGAGGGCGTGGTGGTGGCCCACGGCATCTGCCCGCGCTACATCGACATCGATCCCTACCACATGGCCGCCTGCGCCGTGGACGAGGCGGTGCGGAACGCGGTGTGCGTGGGGGCCGACCCGACCCGGTTGGCGGCCCTGGACAACTTCTGCTGGTCCGATCCTGTGCAGAGCGAGACCAACCCGCAGGGCGCCCACAAGCTGGGTCAGTTGGTGGAGACCTGTCGCGCGCTGTACGACAGCTGCGTGTACTACGGGATCCCGCTGATCTCCGGCAAGGACTCGATGAAGAACGACTACCGCATCGGAGACAGGCGCATCGGCATCCCGCCCACGCTGCTGGTCTCCATGGTCGGTCAGATGAAGGACGCCTCCAAGGCGGTGACCATGGACGTCAAGCGGCCCGGCCACCTGGTGTACGTGGTGGGGACCACCGGGCACCACCTGGCCGCCACGGAGTGGGCCGGCCACCACGGCTGGACCGGCGCGTCCGTCCCGGTGGTGGACCTCAAGGAGAACGAGGAGCGTTACCGGCGGCTGCACGAGGCCATCTGTCACGACCTGGTGGCCTCTTGCCACGATCTCTCAGACGGCGGTCTGGGTGTGGCCCTGGCCGAGAGCGCCTTTGCGGGCGACCTGGGGATGGACGTGGACCTGGGCTTGGTGCCACGCGAGGAGCTCGGACACGGTGAGGTGATCCTCTTCGCCGAGACCCCGGGGCGGTTCCTGGTGACCGTGTCGCCGCGCGTCACCGAGGACTGGGAGCGCCTCATGGCGGATCAGGAGATGGCCCTCGTCGGCACGGTCACCGAGGAAAAGAGGCTCAAGGTGAAGGGGCTCACCCGGGGCGTGGTGATCGATCTCGACCTCGAGACCCTGCGGGACGCCTGGAAGCGTCCGCTCGACCTGTAGGGGCCGCGAATGGCCAAGTCGGTCGATCCAGGGCGTCAAGACGCCCGGCTCGCGAGGCGCGACGAGGCGGTATACTGCTGCTATACAACGAGAAGCAACGAAGTGAGCCGGGATGCATTGGCGGTCTGGGCGATCGACTTGGCTATTCGCGGCCCCGTAGGAGACGAACATGGCGAATGCTGTGAATGTGCTCGTGGTGACCGGCAACGGGACCAACTGTGAACGCGAGACCGCCCATGCGGCGCGGCTGGCCGGCGCGACGGTCGACGTGCGCATGATCTGGGACCTGCTCGCCGGGGAGGTGCAGCTGGAGGGCTACCAGCTGCTGTGCCTGCCGGGTGGGTTCCTCGACGGGGACGACCTCGGGGCGGCCAAGGCTGCGGCCATTCGCTGGCGTTTCGCTCGGGTCGCCGATGGCGGCGGCAGGCTCGTGGATCAGCTCGCCGGGTTCATCGACGCGGGCAACCTGGTGCTGGGTATCTGCAATGGGTTCCAGCTCATGGCCAAGCTGGGTCTTGTGCCCGCCGCGGCCGGGGCCGTCGAAGAGGGGGGCGTGCCGGCCCAGCAGGCCTCTGTGGGCGTGAACGACTCCGGGCGGTTCGAGGACCGCTGGGTGCGGCTCACGGTGGACCCGGACTCTCCGTGCATCTTCACCCGGGGCATGACGTCCCTGGAGGTGCCCGTGCGCCATGGCGAGGGAAAGGTCATCCTGGGAGACGCCGCCACGGCGGCGGCCATCGCGTCGGGTCACCTCGCTCCGGTGCGCTACGCCGACGCCCACCTTGCGCCCACCGAGGACTACCCCGCCAACCCCAACGGCTCGGCAGGGGGCATCGCCGGCCTCTGCGATCCCACCGGCCGCTGCTTCGGGCTCATGCCCCACCCCGAGGCCTTCACGCACCGCACCAACCACCCCCGCTGGACCCGCCTTCCCGACCTCCCGGAGGAGGGCGCCGGCCTGGCGATCTTCAGAAACGCGGTCAGGTACATCCAGGGGTAGCTGCTACAGGGCGATCTGGTTTAGGAGCTCGGCGCAGTCGAGCTGGCGCATGCAGTAGGGGTTCTCGGTGATGGATCCTGTGGCGCTCCAGGCCATGGCGGTGCACCCCGCCCGACAGCGCTCGGCCATGGGGCAGCGGGCGCAGGCACCGGTGAGGTGGCGCACCTTGTCGCGGAACTGTCTGAAGGTGTCGGCCGCGGGCCAGGCCTCTCGCAGGGGACGTCGGCGGAGGTTGGTCTCGATGAAGGGGTCCCCCAGGGAGAGACATCCGAGCAGGTCGCCGTTGGCGCGGACTCCGATGACCTGCAGCCCCGCCTGGCAGCCGGTCCACTCGGCGTGGAGGGGCGCGTGCAGCGGATCGAGCGGGAAGTAGCCGAAGTCATCCATGGGCGCGATGAAGTTGTCGTTACCCAGGGCGAGGATCATCTCTCCGAGTCGCCGGCAGAGCGCGTGGAATTCGGCCGGCGTGATGAAGAGTGAGTCGTCGAACCGCTCGGACACGCTGGAGGCGATCTGCACCTGCCAGTCGATGCCGGTGGGGCCGATCAGCTTCGCCAGGGGCTCCAGGTGACCATAGTTCACACGGCTCACGGTGGTGATGGCCGAGACGGGCGCGTGGCCGTGATCCCGAAAGCGCATCAGCAACTTCCAGACGCGATCGAAGCCGTCCACGCCGCGCACCCGGCGGTACACCTCCGGGGTGGCGCCGTCCAGGCTCACGCCCAGTCTGGCCAAGGGGACCGTGAGCAACTGCTCGAAGACGCCGTCGTTGATGAGCAGCCCATTGGTCACGATGGCCAGGTCCATTCCCACGTCGGTCACGTGGCGCGCGATGCGCAGCCAGTCCCGCTGCAGGAACACCTCACCGCCGATGAGGGTGACCTCCTCGCCGCCCAGGGCGGCCATGTCGTCGATCACTGCCAGCCACTCGTCGGTGGTGAGCTCGTTTCTTCGGGGTGGTCCGGAGTTGGAGGCGCAGTGGGGGCAGCGGAGGTTGCAGCGGTTGGTGATCTCGAGCACGGCGAACCGAAGGGGCATCGTCCAGGCCGCGTCGGCGATCGCCGCTTCTGGGGGCGCAGGGTGTGGGGTCATGACTTCACCTCGTCGGGGCGTCAGGGTGTGTGGGGCGTGCGGGGCTTGCGGATGCCGTAGCGGTAGTGCGGTCGCACCACCCGATACCGGAGCCGGACGCCGTACTTGGGCCGCACCACGTTGATGGGGGGCAGCACGTTCATGGGGGGCACCCTGGGGGGGGCGGCGGCGCTCGCGTCGGGCCGCGGCGATCCGGCGTCGACGCCCGCGTCGAGAGCCGAAGGAGCAACCGCGTCCACCGAACGAACGGGTGGCGGCGCGGACCCGTCCACCAACCCGGGCGGTGGCTGCCGATCCGAGGGCGTTGTCTCCGCGTCCTTGGGGCAGCCTGACAGGGCCAGGGGCATGGTCGTCAGGGCCACGATGGCCGCCGCCCGGGCGATTCTTCTTGCCACCCCGCGGTAGGTGTCCCAGAGCCGGCGGAGACGCCCGCCGAGTGGGGGCCAGGCCCGCATGCGCGGTGACAGCTGGTTGTGAACCGCGCAAAAGCGCGCCTCATCGCCAGCCATCAAAAAGGCCAGGCCGCGCTCCAGCTCGGCCTCCAGGTCGTCGGGATGGGCCGCCAGGTAGGCGTCCAGCAGTGCGATCGCTTCTGCGAAGTCGTGGCGTTTCAACGCGGCTCGGGCCGCGGTCAGCGAGTCATTGGAACAGCTCATCGTGGGCCTCCTTCGGGTCCGTCTCAGCTTCCATCCGAGCGGTGTCGCTGTGGGCATCGTCGGCGAAGGGGACGCCGGCGAGTAGGGTTGGCCACCTGCAGTTGTACGCACATCCCGGACAAAGGTTTCGACCGAATCGTGATAAGCTCCCCTGGCGGAGGCCCATCATGAGAGGTGCAAGCTCGGAGCGCAGGCGCGTGGTCATCGGTGCGGCGCTGGCGCTGCTGCTGGTCGTCGGGCCATCTGTTGCCGCTGCCGCCCCGGGGGGAGCGGCTCCCCTCGGCATGGGGATCTGCAGGCCCGACTGCCGCGGCAAGAAATGCGGCCCCAACGGCTGCGGCGGGAGCTGCGGCACCTGTCCCAAGGGGAGCGCCTGCTACAAAAACCGCTGCCTCAAGGCGCCCAAGGGCGATCCCTGCGTGGCCATGACGGGTCAGTGGACCGGGGTCATGCCCGCCACGCGCAGACACGCCGCCGACTACCTGCGGGGTCGGATCTGGGGCACGGCCAAGGCCTGCCGAGCGCGGTTCGGCATCTCCTACCGGCCCGACGGCGCCAAGGTGAGGGTCATCGAGTATTTCAAGGTCACCATCTGGGGCCCGAAGGCCCGGCGTCGGGCGAGGTTCGTCTGCACGAAGATCACCATTCTGCCCTCCGGGGGCGGATACGCCAAGGACACCTTTACCGGGACGCTGAACATCAATCTCACCAGGTTCAAGGGCAACGTCCGCGACACCGCCGCCAGCACGAGCCGGGTGTACCTGAACAAGAAGTAGGGGCTCGAGGCCCTACAGCAGGTGCGGCAGGATGCCCCTGAAGTCGTCGCCGGTGACCACCGCGTCGGCGGCGGCTGTGAGCTCGTCGGAGCGGGGGTTGAAGGCGATGGAGAGGCCGGCGGCGCGGGCTGCGGAGACGTCGTTGTAGTTGTCGCCCACAAAGGCCGTGCGGGCCACCTCCACGCCGAGGCGACGGGCGATCTCCCGTACGCCCTCGCCCTTGCGGTCAATGTCGAAGTCGGTGTGCGTGCCTCCCACGAGGCGACCGGCGTCGTCGAAGTCCAGCCGGTTGATGAGCACCTCGTCGAACACGGCGTCTGGGTAGAATCGATCCAGCACCAGGTCGACCGAGCCGGAGATGATGGCGAGGTGAATGCCGGCCTCGCGCAGAGCGGTGAGGGTCTCGGGGGCACCGGGCGTCGGATGGATGGTGTCCAGGGCGGTCACCATCCGCTCCCTTGTGGCACCGGCCTCGCCCAGCATATGGAGGTCGTGGTCGAACCACTGCCGGTAGGTGATCCGCCCGGCGTGGAAGTCCTTCCTGGCACGTCGCCGGCGCTCGGGGTCGGTGGCAAAGGCGTCGTGCAGGGTCTGCCAGATGAAGATGGTGCCCTGGATCAGCGTACCGTCCAGATCGAAGCACACGAGGTCGAAGCTGCGGGTCACGGTAGCTCCTGGGGGGGTGGAAAAGTGGGCTACGCCGACAGGTCGAACACGAGCAGCTTGGTGTCGAGCACCACGGCGGCGCGGGCCCCGTCGGAGGACACGGCCAGGGCGCGAGGCGGCGGGTAGACATCGTGGTGGGCCACGATTCGCCCCTCAAGGTCACGCAGCAGCACCGACTCGTCGCTGTGGTCCAGCACCGCTGGTGCGCCGGAGAGATGGGCGGCGAGGGCGTCACTCGAAGATAGCGCGAACTGCGCCTCCACCGTGAGGTCTGCCGCGAGCACCTGGGCCTCGCCAGAGGCTTCCACCACCAGGAGCTTGTCGCCCATGGGGTGGACGGCCTTGAGCTCGGCGCCCAGGTGCGTCTCCTGGACCACCTCGCACTTCAGGTCGATCAGCAGCACGCGGCCGCCGCCGTGATAGAGCACCGGCCCGAGCCGGCTCATCACCAGTTGGTAGGCCCGGCCGTAGTGGGACCAGAAGTCCTGCTCGTCGATCGCGACGTCACCGCCCGTGGCCTCGGCCACCACGTCGGGGTGCGCGATGGTCGGCGCAGACAGCTCCCGGGTGGCCAGGACCATTCCGTCCGTGCCGACGACGCTGACGCATCCGTCCGCGCAGAGCACCACAACGGGGCCCTCGTTCGGCGCCTGGGCCGCGCCGATGACGCCTGCGCCCACGCGCACGGACCACCGCCGATTCCCCGCTGTGGCGTAGCGGTGCACCTCTCCCGAGGCGGTCCCCACCACCAGGTCTCCGCCTTCGCAGAAGGCCACCGCGGACACGGACTGCTCCGACACCGGGCTCTGGCTCTCCCCGTCGATCAGCGTCAGCCGGCGGTTGCTCCACAGGGCGAGCCGCTGGCTGGTGGCGTCGGGAGTGGCGTGGGCAGCGTGGAAGTCCAGCGCGGTCTCCATCGGCTCGGTGGCGCCGTCGCGCACCAGCAGCAGCTGGGTCGGGCGGGGCAGCACCGCGACGGCGGTACCGGCGCAGGTCGATCGCCCCAGGCCTGACCTCAGGGGCACGCCGCCCAGCTCCACCTCGGCCAGGGGCTCGAGGGATCGGGAGCTGTTGGTGTCGGCATCGGCCTGGGCAACCGCCCCTTCGGTGGGCTCGAACTCCATGCGCACCACCTGCCCGGTGGACTCGGCGATGAAGGCGTGGCTGCCGTCGCTGGCCAGGTCCACCCGGAGGACGGGGCGCCGTACGCGGCCCCGCCAGCGCAGCTGGAAGTGGCCGTCCAGCAGATAGATGAGGCCGTCGCGCTCCTTGACCAGGATCGAGGAGCCGTCCTCGCTGACGTCAACGTCCTCTACGGTCCCGCTCACCTCGAGGACACCGAGGCTCTGCATGGCGGCAGACAGGACATGGATCCCGTCGCCTCCGGCGGGCATGAGGATCAAGGAGCCGTCGAGGCAGCTCACCAGCCCGTCCAGCGCCGATCCGAGGTTGGTTTGCTTGGCGAGCTTGCGGTCCTTGAGAAAGCTCACATAGCCCTCGGGGGAGGTGCACACCAGGTCACCCCGGTCGGAGGTGAAGCGGATGCGGGTCACGGCATGGTCCAAGGCGACGTCCTCGAGGCGCTGGCCTCCGTCACCATAGAGCGTCACCTTCGAGCCGATCTTGACCTCTCCATCGGTGATCTCGTGCACCGCCGCCGACAGGGCCACGAGCCCGCCGTCGGCGCTGACGTCGAAGGCGCTGCGCAGGGCGCCCACGGAGGCCTCCCAAACATCTTCGCCTGCCTGGTCGAGCCGGATCAGCCGACCCTCCTCGAGCAGCACCGTCCCGGCCCCGTTGAGGGTGGCGCGCACGCTGTGCACGTTGTTCATGCCGAAAGTGCGTTCCCACCGCACGTCGCCGCTGGCTGTTTCGAGACACCGCACGGTGCCGAACACGTCGGCCACCAGCAGAAAGCTGTCGTCTGGCGCAGCGTGCATGGACACCGGGGGTACGTCCAGCCGGAAACGCCACGAGACGCTCGCGTCCACCGCCCAGGCACCGTTGGATGAATCAGGGCTCATGTGTACCTCTAAAGATCCCTGGGACGGTCCGGCGAAACACCGGATACCGCACCCGGAGACATCGGGAATTTATCGTATTGTCGAAGCTCTTTCAACACCGGTGACATGGGGCGTCCGTCCCGGTCGGCCCGGCGCGACGGGATCCTGACTTGCCTTGTGATTGAATTCGTTCCCCCACGTTGGGAAACGCACCCACCGCGCGAAGCGCGGGCACCCCAGGCAGGGGCGGGGGGGTGCAGTGAGCCGCGAAGCGGCAGAGTGGTCTCCGGAAATTGGACAACGTAGTGAGAGGCGCATAGGGTAGCGTTCTCCAGAAGTGCTAGCTGCTTCACCACAGGGGAGATGGGAACGTCCGTGAACAAGGGGCCTGACTTGCGCGATGTGGTTTAATGTAGTATATAGTGGTTATGTGTAGGGTGATATATTACACTCGGTTGCGGCCGCAGGCAGGGGTTGCCCAGGCCCGCCGGGGACCTCGGATCAGGTAGGACCGTGGATCCGAAGCCCCTCAACAAGGCTCAGGCGGCGCGCTACGTCGAGCGTCTCACCCCCGCGCGAATCGGCCAGGTGCTCAGGCCCCACATGACCGCCGAGCGGGTGGCCCGCATCGACGAAGTGCTGGCCCGTCGTCTGGCACGTCTGACGGTGGTCGTGGAGAATCTCCATGACCCGCACAATGGCGCGGCGGCCCTGCGCAGCGCCGAGGCGGTAGGGCTCCAGACCTTCCATGCCATACAGCAACGGGAACCATTCTCCGTGGCCAAGGGTATCAGCTTGCAGTGTGACCAGTGGATGGACATGTACCTGCATGACACCACCGAGGGGTGCTACGCCGCCCTTCGGGATCACGGCTACCGGATCTGGGCGGCGGTCCCCGTCGGCAACGTCCACCTGGAGGATCTGCCTTGCGAGGGGTCCGTGGCCCTGGTGTTCGGCAACGAACGGGATGGCCTCTCCGACAGGGCCCTGGAGGGCGTCGACGGTACCTTCACCATCCCCATGCACGGCTTCACCGGCAGCTTCAACCTCTCGGTGTCGGTGTCCTTGGCGGTCTATACACAGGCCGCGCGTATGCGGCGGTCTCTCGGAGCGCCCGGGGATCTGTCCGCCGCGCGGGTGGAAGGATTGCGAGCCCTGTGGTATTGCCTATCGGTTCGGGCCGCAGGGTTGATCCTGGACAGGGAGTCGGGGTGAGCCCCGGTCCACATCCGGACCACGAGCCCTGGGAGCGCGGGGGATTCCATGTCGGCATCCAGGTTGCATAACAAGCCGGGGAACGGATCCAGGACGAAGCGCGCCATGACTTCGGAGCCCACGGTGAGACGCAGCCGAGGCCCATCGGGGCGGCGATCTTCGCGCGGGACCGCCTCTGGCGGTGGCACCCGGAGGAAGACCAATCGCTCGGCCGGCGCCGGAGGTGATGGCGGGGGCAGGCGGTGGTCGGACATGAGCGGCGAGGAGCGTCGCAGGCGCGTGGCTGGGCTGAGCTGGCGTGTCGGAAAGTGGTTGGTGCTGCTGGTTTTTCTGAGCGCCATCGCCGGCGTGGGCTCGGTGGCAGCGCTCTTTGCGGTCTACGGCGCCGACGCCGACCTGCCCGACGTGAACAAGCTCAAGACCTACCGCTCCAAGCAGGTCACCCGGGTCCTGGCCGCGGACGGCAAGACCCTGTTGGGCGAGATCTACGACGAGCGGCGCAGCCACGTGTCCTACGATCGCATCCCGAAGGTGCTCGTGGACGCGGTGGTGGCGGCAGAGGACGCGAAGTTCTTCGGGCACAAGGGGTTGAACCTGCTCGGCATGGTGCGGGCTTTCTTCGCCAACCTGCGGGCGGGGCGCTACGTGCAGGGTGGCTCCACCATCACCCAGCAGGTGGTCAAGACCTTCTTTCTGTCGTCCGAACGTAAGCTCCGCCGCAAGGTACAAGAGGTGATTCTGGCGCGTCGGCTGGAGCAGACCCTGTCCAAGGAGCAGATCCTCGAGCTGTACCTCAATCAGATCTACTTCGGGCACGGACGCTACGGGGTTCAGGAGGCCTCGCGGTTCTACTTTGGCAAGGACGTGGAGAAGATCGGTCTCGCCGAAGCGGCCATTTTGGCCGGGCTTCCCCAGGGACCCGAGCGGCTCTCACCGGTGAAGCACCCCGACCGCGCCAGGCGCCGCCAACGCTACGTGCTCACCCAGATGGTGAAGACCGGCAAGATCACGGCCGCCCAGGCCGAGCGGGTGTCCAAGGCGCCGCTGCCCCTGACCGCCCGGCGAAGGAAGCCGGCCTCTCCGGCGCCGGAGTTCTTGACTCTGGCGCGGGAGAGGCTCGAGGCGCGGTTTGGCAAGAAGGCCTTGCCGTACCTCGGCCTCACCGTGGTGACCACCTGTGACTTGCGCCTGCAGCGCGCCGCCCGGGCGGCCCTGGAGAAGGGGCTCCGCGCCATCGACCGCCGCCAGGGCGTCATGCGGTTCGGGCGCCCCCTGGGACGTCGCGCCCTCGCCCGTCAGCTGGCGCGGCTGGGGCGCAAGCAGTCCGGGCGGCTCGTGCCCGGGCGCATCTACCGTGGCGTGGTCATCGCCTTGGACGACAAGCAAGGGACTGCCACGGTGGATTTGGGCAGGGTCAAGGGGCGGCTTCTGGTGGCCGATGAGGATCGCTACAACCCGCGCAAACGTCCGCCCTCGAGGGTGCTCAAGGTGAACACGGTGGTGCGTGTGTCGCCCACGGCGCAGGCGCCGAAGGGAGAGCCGCTTCCCCTGCGCCTCGCCCAGGGCCCCCAGGCCGCGCTGGTGCTCATCGACGTGAAGACCCGGGAGGTGCGCGCCATGGTGGGAGGGTACGGCTTCCGCACCGGGGGGTTCAACCGCGCCATTCGGGCCATCCGGCAGCCCGGCTCGTCTTTTAAGCCCATCGTGTACGGCGCGGCCCTGGAGCACAAGCTGATCACCGCGGCCACCCGGCTGCCGGATGCGCCTCACCCCTGCGAGAACTGGCTGCGCATCCGTCGGCGAGGAGACAAGCAGTACGCCGGTCATCTCGTGGTGCGTCAGGGCCTGGCCAAGTCGGTGAACTCCATTGCTTGCCGGGTCTACGAGCGGGTGGGCGGGCTGAAGGTCCGCGCCCTGGCGCGCATGGTCGGCATCCGTTCTCCGCTGACCCAGCACCTCTCGTTGGCTCTTGGGGCCTCGGGGGTCCGGCCCGTGGAGATGGCCAACGCCTTCGCCGTGTTCGCCGGCGGGGGCCTGTACCAGCCACCGCTGTTCGTTCGACGCCAGGGCGCGCTCCCCGTGGAGCGGGCCGCTCCTGTCCCGGTCATGAGCCCGGAGGGGGCGTACGTGGTCACTTCGATGTTGACGTCCGTGGTGCGTGGTGGCACGGCCTGGCGGGCACGGCGCCTGCGGCGGCCGGCGGCCGGCAAGACGGGCACGTCGAATCGGAACCGAGACGCCTGGTTCGTGGGCTTCACGCCGTCACTGGTGGCGGCCGTCTGGGTGGGGCACGACGACTTTTTACCCCTTGGGCGTCGGGAGACCGGTGGGCGCGCCGCGGTGCCCATATGGCTCGACCTCTTCCGTCGAGCCCTGAAGGGGAAGCCGAGGCGCTCCTTCACCCGTCCCAAGGGCGTGATCGTCCGCCGGGTGGATCCGGAAAAGGGCCACGCCATGGCCGCCGATGCCCCGGGTGGGCGCGAGGAGTACTTCCTGCCGGGCACGGCACCCGAGCCAGCTCCCACTCCAGAGGTTGATCCCGGCGAGCACGTGATCCAAGATGACGGGTGATAGAGGTGCCGGGAGCGGGTGATAGAGGTGCCGGGAGTTATGAATTAAGAATTCCGAGGAGGACCCTTGCGACTTCGGTTGGCCTTTTTTCTGGTCGGGGCCCTGGCGCTGCTGCCCTTCGGCGAGGCCCGGGCCGCGCCCCTACCGCCTGCCTCTGGCGTCCTCGATCGCCTGGCCACGGACTTCGCGGGCAAGGTGGGCCCGGCGCTGGAGGGTCGTCGGGTGCCCACCCTCCGGATCCTGTTTCAGCTGAGGCAGCCACCGGGCGTGTTCAGCACCGGGCAGCAGCACCTCGCCCGGGTCCTCGGCCAGCTCGTGTCCACCCGGCTGCGGGGTCTGAAGTTCCGGCAGCTCAAGGTCCTGCCCACACACATAGACACCAAGACCGCCCTGGCGCAGGGCCTCAAGGGGCACTGCGGCCTCACGCTGCTCGCGCAGATGGTGATCACTGGCGGGCGCCTGCACCTGCGCGCCAGGCTCTACGACACCGACGTGACCCTCTGGGGCCGCCTCAAGAAGCGGCAGGCGCGACTGCTCACCCACCTGGCAGTGTCTCGCCGGGTGGACGGTGTCATCCGATCCTACCTGGGTCGCCCCGCCGGCAAGACGACGCTTACCTGCACCGGAAAGTGGCGGCTGCTGGGCAACCAGGCTTACTGGGGTGTGGCCCTGGGGGACGTTGACGGCGACGCCCGCACCGAGCTGGTGCTGCTGCGCTCCGACGCGGTGGAGATTCGCCGCTGGAACAAGGTGTACAAACGGTTCGATCGGGTGGCCACCGTGGCGTTTACGGGCCCTCTGGCCTCGGTGCGGCCACGGTTCATCATGGGCTCGGTGACCGTGGGGGATCTGGACGGCGACCGCAAGGATGACATCCTGGCGCGGATCAGCGAGCGGCGCACGGCGGTGCAGATCAGCTACAAGGGTGGCCGATTCGCCATCCGACGCCGCTTCGGCGGCTACCCCATGTCCCTGGTTCGCCTCGGCGGCAAGAGGAGCGTGGCCATCGGCTACCCCCTCACCGGTCGGGCCGAGTACAGTGGCCGGGGGCTTGGGTGGAAGCCCCGGGTGCGCACCCGGATGCTCATGCCGATGGTATTCCACAACTTCAAGGTCGCTCCCAACCGCACCTCCCGCGGCAAGGGCGGGTATGTCTATGGTGTGGTGGACAGCCTGTCCAAGCTCACCCTGCGGCGACTGTCCGGGGGGGGGCTCCTGCAGCGGCTCAATGGTGTGGGCCGTGCCTTTGCCTTGGGCGACCTGGACCGAGATGGCCGACCGGAGGTTGTCACCACCACCGTGCGCTCCTTCGGGAGCTCCGACGCCGTCACCGTGCGTCGGCTGGGAAAGCGTGCGCCCCTGTGCCGGGTGGCGGGCTTCGAGGGGTCGGTGACGGCCATGGCCGTGGGGGACGTGTACCTCGACGGTCGGGCCCGGGTGGCGTCGGTGGTGTGGAGCTTCCGCCGCCGCCGGAGCTATCTCCTGGTGACCCGGTGACCGAGCTGGTCCACATTGCCCTCGCGGTGCTGACGCTGGCGCCCGGGTACCGGCCGCCCCGCTACGGGGGGCGCGCGACCGCGGCGCTGCACAGCCGCCCCCAGACCCTGGATCCCGTGCACACCCGCCGGCTCGGGGAGTGGCAGGTCACCGCCCTGCTGTATGACGGCGTCATGCGGGTGCCGCGGCAGGGGCGGGCCGCGGTGCCGCACCTGGCCACCAAGCTGGCCCCCACCAACCGCGGCGGGCGCACCCTGGTCATCGAGCTGCGCAGCGGGGTGCGGAGTCACCGCGGCCGGGTGCTGACATCGGCGGACGTGGTGGCATCCCTCCGTCGCCTGGCCCGGTCCCCGGCGGGGTGGGTGCTCGGCGCCATGAAGTCCGTCGGGGCGGCGGGCAGCGCCAAGGTGCGCGTGATCCTCCACCGGCCCGCGGCGGAGTTCGGCACCGTCCTCGCCGCGCCCACGGCGCTGGTCACCCCCCCGGGGAAAGGCCCCCGGGCGTGCGTACGACGGCACCGGCGCCTTCCGCTTCGTCCGTGGCAGCCTCGGTGGCGCGGTGCAGCTCGGCGCCTACGCCCGACACTTCGCCGGCCGCCCCTACCTCGGCAACCTCAAGCTGGTGTCCTACCGCCGGACCCTGGACGAGGTCCGCGCTTTCTACCTTCGACACTCCATCGTCTCGTTCCGCGGCAAGAAGCTGTGGGGCCGCCGACCGGGGTTCAAGAGTCGGCAGATGAGGAGCCCGGCGGTGACCACCGTCGCCCTGCTCGCGGGCAAGAGCGGCCCGGTCACCGACGCCCGGGTGCGGCAGGCAGTATACCTGGCCACGAACAAGCGGCGACTGCGGACCCTGGTGACGGTGGCCCCCACCCGTCCGGCCCACGGCCCCGTGCCGCCGGTGCTGCTGGGACGGCGGGCCCTGCGTCGGGCCCGTCGCAGCGCGCCCTACTCGCGGGCACGGGCGCGACAGCTGCTCCGCGCTGCCTCTACCAACCCGACGGTGGCCGGACGCCTCGACGCCAGCGGACGGCTGGTGCTGAGCCTGCTGGTGGACCGGAGTCGGGTGCGGGACCTCGACGCCGCCCGCAAGATCAGCGCTGACCTGGCGGCGGTGAACATCCGGGTCACCATCACGCGGCTCACTGCGTCGCGCTTCGCCACGCTGCGCAGGGCCGGCCAGTACGATCTTGCCCTCTTTCGGTTCACCTCACCGGTGCTTCGCTCTCGCTACCACCTGGCAGCCGCCCTGGCGGCCGCGGGCCAGACCGCGAGGGCCCGTCGCCTCGTTCGGCTGTCGCGGAGCCGGCTTTCCCGGCGCATCCGCCGGTTCATGCAGCAGCTGCCGCTGATCCCGCTGTTTCACGTGGGCGTGCGCGCGGACCTGGCTGGCTCGCTACGGTACCTGCGCCGTGGGCCCTGGGGCCTGCTGCAGTGGGAGAGCGCCCACTACGCCCTGCGGCGGTTCTCGGGCGGCGCGCGATACGCGGCCTGGCCAGGCACCGCCGGGTACCCACTCCCGGGCCCGTGGCCCGCCGGCGTGGGAGGGTAGCCGTGCGCCTGGGACTCTGGGTCAAGCTGACCGCGGCGTTCGTCTTTGCCGCCCTGGTGCCCGTGGGCACCACTGCCTACATCGCGCGTGAGGTGGTGGCCAAGCGATACGAGCGGGAGCACAAAAAGACCCTCCGTGAGATTGATCAGATGCTGGGCCAACAGGTCAACCAGGCCACCGACGCCGTCGTGCGCAAGGTGGACGACCTGGCCCGGGACAGCGATCCCAAGATCGGGCGCGTGCTGGTGGAGCTGGCCCGGGGCCGGCTGCCGGCAGACCTCCAGCGAGAGCTGGACGAGGAGGGACCCCGGCGCATGCGTCACCTGGGCTTCGACGTGCTGATCATCGCGGACGGGCGGGGTCGTGTCCTGTCGGCCGGTCACGCGCCGGGGCGCGTGGGCATGGTGGATCGGTTGCCCGGGCGGCTCGCTGCCAAGCTCGAGGGGCGGGCGGCCTTCGTGCGGCTGCCCGTGGAGGTCAAGGTCGGCGAGCAGATCGCCGTGCAGGACAAGGCAGCCATCGTGGTGGCCAGGAAGGTCTCCGGGCCGGGGGCCCACGTGGTGGTGGTCGGAGGGCTCCTGGTGGAGCGGGCGCTGTGGACACGGCTGCCGCGCAAGCCCGGGGTGGCCTATCTGCTGCGGGAGACGGGCGGGCGGGTGCTCAAGGCACCCCCCGAGGGCTGGCGTCGTTGGAAGCGGTTTCCCAAGCGGCGGGTGGCGCTGCAGGGGCCGGACGCCACCCCGGCTGCGGAGATCGTCGTCGCGGTCAGCGACGAAGAGCTGGTCCTCTCGCGCCAGCGGCTGGACCTGAACATCATGGCCCTGGCCGGGTCGGCGTTTTTGTTCGTCGTGCTGGTGGTGGGGGCCTTCGTGGTGCGGCGGGTGACCGGGCGGCTCGGCAAGGTGGCGGCGGCGGCGGGGGCCGTGGCCGAGGGGGATCTCGGGGTGACCATCCCTCCGGGCGCCCAGGACGAGGTGGGTGATCTGGTGAGGGCCTTCAACCTGATGACCGCCGATCTCCGGGACGCCCGGGAGCGGCTGGTGCACGCCGAGCGCATCGCGGCCTGGCAGGAGATCGCCCGCCGTATCGCTCACGAGATCAAGAATCCCCTGACCCCCATCCAGCTCTCCATCGAGACCCTGCGTCGGGCCCACCAGCTCTCGCGCCCTGAGTTCGACGAGATCCTGGAGGAGTCCACCACCACCATCCTGGAGGAGGTGCAGCGGCTGCGGCGCATCGTCAGCGAGTTCACCGAGTTCGCGCGCATGCCCAAGCCACAGCTGGTCCTGTGCGACCTCAACGAGGTGCTCCGACACGCCCTTGGACTGCACGACGCCGACGGCGTGGCGGTAGAAACCCACCTGCAGGAGGACCTGCCCGAGGTCAACGCGGACCGGGAGCAGCTCATGCAGGTGCTGCACAACCTGCTCGGCAACGCCAAGGACGCCGTGGGAGGGGAAGGCAAGCCCCGGATCCAGCTGCACAGCTTCGCGTTGCACGATGGCGTGGGGTTCGCGGTGGAGGACAACGGCCACGGCTTCGACGAGACCGTACGGCAGCAGATCTTCACGCCCTACTTCACCACCAAGGAGGGGCGGGGCACCGGCCTGGGCCTGGCCATCGTGCATCGCATCGTGGTGGAGCACGGCGGCACCATCGAGGTGGCAGGGACCCCCGGACGCGGCGCCAGCTTCACCGTACGGCTCCCCCTTGCGCCGGACGGCGAGGACGCCTAGATTACTGCGGTCATGATTGACAGGAGTGAACCGTGAGCAACGACAACCTGAAGTCCGTCGCCGAAATCACGCTCGATCGTGAGGGCCTGTACCGGGAGGAGACCTATACGGACCTCAAGGCCGGCTCCATCCAGGTGCTGACGCCCGTCAAGGAGGACGGCTCGGTGGACGAGGCTCGCACGTCTCTGTTCATGGGCGAGGCCCACCTCATGTCCCCCTCGGGGCCTCTGCCCGTGCGCTGCGAGATTGACGCCAAGACCCTCACCGAGGCCCTCGACAAGTTCCCCGAGGCGGTCAACATCGCCGTGGATCGAATGATCGAGCAGGCCCGGGAGCTGCAGCGTCAGGAGGCGGGCCGAATCATCACCCCCGGTGAGGCGGGCGGGGGACCCAAGATCATCACCTAGAACGGCTTCAACCCGATCGCCGTTCTAGCTGTGGTTACACGATCAACTTTCTCACAAAGAAAGCAGGTTTTCTTCGACGTCGGGTCGGCGCAGACCAGCCGTCGCGCGGCGACGGCCGGCGACGAGTGTCGCCGAGCTGTAAGGATGGGGTCCCCGTGGATCTACTCCACGGGGGAGGAAAACCGCAGAGTTCTCCTCTACGGTCAGTGCTAGTGAGGCCCTCGGACGATCACAGCTCCGTTGCCGGCCACCGAGACCATCGAACCCCTGGACCGTTTGAGGCGGAGCCTCACTAGCCTCCGAGCCTGCCCGCGATAGCTTCGGCGTCGGCCACCATCTCCGCGATGATGTCTTCCACTGGCTTGATCTCCTTGGCCAGGGCGATGCCCTGGGAGCAAGAGACCGTGCCCGCGTCCAGATCGCCTGTCTTGTACATCTCCCGGGCGGCCTCCCCCGACACGTGGGGGTACAGCTCGGCGATCCCACCACCGCCCTGCTCGATCTGCTGGGCCTCCTTGGCCCGGGAGTTCATCCAGATGCGGTGCGCGAATCCCACCGAACGCATGATGATGTCGGTGTCCAGCTCGTTGGCCTGCAACAGCGCCTGCTTGAGGTCGGGGTGGATGGGGCACTCCTCCGAGAGCATCAGCCGCGTGCCCACGATGACCCCCGAGGCGCCCAGGGCCATCACCGCGACCATGGTGCGACCATCCATCACGCCTCCGCCGCCCACCACGGGCACGTCCACCTCGTCGACGGTCCGCGGCACCAGCACCAGGGTGGTGATGTTGAGGTTGCCCGTGGCGCCGCCGTTTTCGTAGCCCACCACGATGACCGCGTCGGCGCCGAGTTGCGCGGCTTTCTTGGCGTAGCGTACGCCCACGCACTTGTGCAGCCAGGTGAGGCCGTACTCCTTGAATTTCGCAAGTAGCTCCTCGGGCGGGGCGAAGCCCGAGGTCTCGACGATCTTGACGCCCTCCTCGGCCATGATCTCGAGGTAGCGCAGGTTGTCGAGCTTCTCCATCATGGGGAACAGGTTGATGTTCACGGCAAAGGGGCTGTCCGTGGCGTCCTTTACGGCCTTCAGGTCGTCGCGGAAGTGATCATACTCCTTGTAGATGACCGACGCGATGACCCCCAGCGCCCCTGCCTTGCTGATGGCGGTCACGAAGGGAGCCATCGACAGGTCCATCATGGTGCCGCCGAGGATCGGGTATCGGGTCCCCAGCAGCGCGGCGAGCTTGTTGTCTTTGAACATGGGGCCTCCTTGGGGTGGGATCCGTCGCGGGTCTCAGGCGACCGGCCGCAGCAACGACTTCACCAGCGCGATGAGGGCGTCGACGTTGTAAGGCTTCTCGAGGAACTCCACCCCGTAGGTGTTCTTCAGCTTGTCGAGGAGCTGTTGTTGCTTCCACACGGCGGACATGACGATGATGGGCACGTCCATGCCGTGCTCGTCCTCCCGGATGGCCTGGCAGAGGGCGAAGCCGTCCACCCGGGGCATGAAGAGATCGGCGATGACCAGGTCCGACGGGTCCCGGCAGAAGTGTTCCAGGGCTTCTGCGCCGTCCTGGGCCATGGTCACCTCGACCGCCAGGTCGGCGAAAATTTCGTGCTCATCGAAGGTGTACTGCAGGATGCGGCGGGTCATCCGGTCGTCTTCGGCGATGAGGATCTTCAATGGTTGCGCCGTGGGTGATCAAACACATCGACAACTTAGCCCATTTGGCAGCCAAATGCACCCCTGTGTCGACAGCCATCGCCTCCGTTTGGGCCCACACCGCGATGATGGAGGATGAGGGCATGGGGCGCCCGGTAGGACCGCGGCATGTTCGGCCTCTTTTCTTGCTGCCCACCCCACAGATGACTGGTATCTTCGGACTCCATGAGTGGAGAAGGCGACAAGAAGGGTCCGGACGAATGGGGCGCCCCGATGCCCCTGCCGGCCCCCCCGGGGGGGCTGGGGGATCCTGTGGCCGACTCCGGCCTGGTGCGCCTTCTGGACTCGGATCGCCAGGCCGAGCGTCCCGTGTCCGCGTCCGGTGGCGGGCTCCTGGGTGAGGCCACGATCCCGGCCCGCCCCACGACCAGCTCCATCCCACACACCGACGGCGCGACGGCCGGGGGGGCGCGCGCTGGGGGGCAGACGGGCTTCGAGTCGGAGGACACCTCGGAGTGGTCCCTGGAGCGGGCCAAGGAGTCCCTGGCCGGCGTGGGGGAGGACTCCCACGTCATCGGCGGTCGGTACCGCATCATCGAGGGGCTGGCCATGGGCGGCATGGGGGCCGTCTTCAAGGTCAAGCACATCAACCTCGGCAAGGACTTCGCGCTCAAGATCATCCACTCCTCCCTCTCTGAGGACGCGAACATGCAGCGGTTCTTCTTTCGCGAGGCGCGGATCTTGAGCCAGCTCGATCATCCCAACATCGTGGACGTCACCGACTTCGGCTCCGACGACCGGTTCGGGGCCTACCTCGTGATGGAGCACCTCAAGGGGGAGTCCCTCCACGCGCGCCTCGAGCGGGAGGAGCGGCTCACGGTGCCCCAGGCCATCACCGTGGCGCTGCAGGTGGCCGAGGCGCTGCACTCCATGCACATCGATGACCTCGTGCACTGCGACATCAAGCCCGAGAACATCTTCCTGATCCGCACTCCCTCAGGGAGACGCAAGCGCATGGTGGCCAAGCTCATCGACTTCGGCCTGTCGCGAAACATGGCCTTGGGCGCCGAGCTGGATCAGTCAGAGGTGGGGGGGACGCCCATCTACGCCGCGCCGGAGCAGATCAAGGGCCTTGCCCCCCAGGCGAGCATGGACACCTACGCCGTCGGTGAGCTGCTCTATCACATGGTCACAGGGCAGCCACCCTTCGTGGGGACCATCCCCCAGATCTGTGCTGCCAAGCTGACCCAGGCGCCGGCGGAGCCCGCGGCGCTGATGACCGAGGAGCCCGATCCGCAGCTCGAACGGCTCATCATGAAGGCCCTGGCCACCCGCCCCGAGGATCGTCAGGAGTCCATGGCCCAGCTGGTTTTCGAGCTGCGCACGGTGGGCGACATGCTGGGTCTGGAATCCGGCCGGGTCCAGACCAAGAAAGGCGGGCCGGTACAGGTGCCGCCTCCTCCCGTCGGCGGGGACGTGTGGACCGACTGCAGCCTGCCGCTTTTTTTGGCCGATCCGGGGGCCAAGGTCATCCAGGCCAGCCCGGCCTTCGAGAGGCTGGCGGGCACGGCAGACACGCCCGCCCTGGGCCAGCCCCTCGGCGGCACCAAGCTTGGGAACATCTACCCCCAGATCGACGCGGACGTGATCAACGCCGTGGCCCAGAAGACTCCCCTGCAGCGCACCATCAGGTTCCGCTCCGCCAAGGACAAGGCAGCGGTGCTCACGATTTGGCTCGTGCCCAGGATGGACGCGTCGGATCGGGTGGTCCATCTCTGGGGTGTAGTGGTGCCCGGCTGAGACGATCCGGCTTCTGAGCCGACAGATGCGAATTCTCTTTCTCACCGACCCCCACGGCACCCGGGAGTATCTCGAGCCGCTGGTTGCGCGCGAGGCCGGGGCAGACCTGGTGCTGGTGGGCGGAGACCTCACCAACTTCGCCGGGGCGCACCAGGCCCGGGAGATCGTCGATCCCCTGCGGCGGGCCTTCGGGCAGGTGGCGGCCGTTCCCGGCAACGTGGACCTGAGCGCTGTGCCCGACTGGCTCGCAGCCGAGGGGCTGTCGCTCCACGGCGTTGGCCGCGTCGCTGGCGGGGTCTGGGTCTCGGGCTGCGGCGGCTCGAACCTCACGCCCCTGCACTCCCCCACGGAGTACGATGAGGAGACCCTCGCCGGGCTGCTGGAGGCGGGCGCCCCGCCGGCCGATGTACCCAGCCCCTGGATCCTGGTGTCCCACGTCCCGCCCGCCCACACCCGGTGCGATCGCATGTTCACTGGCAAGCACGTGGGCTCGCCGGCCCTGCGCGCGTTCCTGGAGCGCCGGGGCCCCGCGCTTTGCCTGTGCGGGCACATCCACGAGGCCGTGGGCACCGACCGCGTCGGGGAAACCACGGTCGTCAACCCCGGCGCCTTCGCCTCCCGCCGCTACGCGGTGGTGCACGTGGACGGCGGCCGGGTGCGGGCGGACCTGCGGCGCCTGGACGTCCCCGTGTCGCTGCGCCTGCGGGCAGAGGCGGGCGCCTTTGCGTCCAAGGTGGTGGGCTACGCGAGGCATCGTCTTGGCCGCTGAACCGCGGTCACGGATCAACGGGCACGCGGACAGGGTCGTCCGGCGCAGGGACAGGGTCGTCCGGCGCAGGGACAGGGTCGCTCGGCGCACGGGCCGGGTCGTCCGGCGCACGGGCCGGGTCGTTCGGCTCACGCTGCCGGTGTGGGTCATCGCGTTGGCACTTGGGACGGCTGGGGCGGGGACGGCCTGCGACGGGGAGCCGGCGCGCCAGGCGCTCGTCGCCCTGGCACCCGGCACCGCCCTCGATGGGGGCGTGGTCCTGGCAGGGGCGCGCACCTACGCCGTCGAGCCCATGAGCCCTACCTCCGGTCGCTGCGCGCTCCGGCTCGAGCACAGAGCGACGTCCACCTGGACGGAGGTGTTCCCCATCCCCGGGTGGCGGCGCCCCGCGCGCTTCGCCCATGGCGACGTGCACTTTGCCGACGGGCGCAGGGTGAAGAAGCCCCCGGGGGCCCTGGCCCCGGTCTATGACGCCGCAAAGGTCGACCTCCGTCGACGGCTCGCGAGCCTGACGGGGGACCAGATGGTGGCGCTGTGCTCTGCCCAGGACCGTCAGGTTCTGGCGCCGAGCCGCTTCTGGATCCCTGGGGTGCTGGCGCTGGTTTTACTGGTGGCGGCGTCCCTGGTTCGCAGGCGGTCCATGACAGCGAGCCTGGCACTCGCCCTGGGCGGGCTGGGTGGCCTGGTGTGGACCGCGTGGCCGGTGGTCTTCGGCGAGTCCTTCGGGTCCCAGGAGGTCCAGCGTCTCATGACGAGCCTGCGGCCCTGGGGAGATCTGCTCGCGGGCGACCACGGAGACGACCGCCACCCCGCGGGCCTCTTCATCGCCTACGCCCCGGTGGCGCGCCTGTTCGGTACAACCCTCGCGCTGCGCATCTACGGCTTTGTCGTGCTGGCCGTCGCCTTCGGCGTCTGGGTGGCGGCCCGCTGGCGGACCGCCCCGGGTGAAGCCCTCGTGGGCCTGGCCCTGGTCGCGCACCCCATCTTGCTCAAAGGCAACCTGGAGGTGGGCCCCTACGCGTTCTACTGCGTCGGGATGGTGTGGCTCCATCTGGCGGTGGGCGGCCGCGCCGAGGTGAGCCGCCTGAGGTTTGCCGTGGGGTTGGGGGCCCAGGTCTTTCTGGCCTCGGTGAACCACGTGGCGACGGTGCTCGGCGCGGCGGTGCTGGTCCTGTGGGTGATCCGCAGCCGCGGCTCCGTCTCCCGCCGGGAGGTGTGGGCTCGCCTCGCGGCTGTCGCGGTGGTGGCGTTGCCCTTCCTCGTCATGATCGGGCTCGCCCTGGGTGTCGAGACGGGACTGCGCCAGGCCGCCGACCGCACACCGGACCTCGCCTGGGGCAGCCGCTCCTACTGGCTCCTCACCGCAGGGCTCTGCAAGAGCGTCTTCGTGGGACCGCTGTTGGTGCTGCTTGCCGTTGGGGTGCCGGTGCTGGGCTACAGGGGGCGCCGTACCCACTGGGACGGGCTGGTGCTCACGGGGCTCGGGCTGGGAACAGTGGTCGCCCTCGCCGCGCTGGCCCCCTGGCTCCGGGTCCAGCCCTACTACGCGCTGTACGGCCTGGTGCCCATCCTGTTGGGGGCCGGCCGGTTGGTCGAGTCCGTGAACCTGGGGGCCGGCCGGGTTCTCCTCGGGCTGGTCTTGGTGAGCGCAATGACCCTGGAGCTGGTCCGGCTGGGGCCGGCCCTCGCCCGCCGCGAGGCCCCCCCACGGCCGGCCGCGGCCGCGGCCAGGGCTGCCCGGCACCACGCCCGGTCTTGCCCCACGGTTCTTGTCGCCACCAACGACTTGTCGCTGCCCCTGGTGCCACACCTCACCGACGTCCGCCGGGCGGGCCGGCCCCGACCCGCGCCCCGCCTCGGACAGACGCGCCATGCCTTCGCCTGGCGCCTGCCCGGGTCAGGGCTGACGCTTTTGTCCCTTCATGGCCGTCACAACCTCCCGCGGGCCCACCTGGACCGGCTCCTGGCGCGGTTGACCGACCTGACCCGTGCCGGGTGCGTCCAGGTCCTGTACGACCGTCGGTTCCCCCTGCCGCGTCTGTACAGGCTGCTGATCCGGCGCTGCGTCACCACCGCCGACCGCGGCCCCTACCACCTTTTCGCCTGCGGTCCTGAGAGGCCGCGCTCTCAGCCGCTCCCTCAGCCGCGCTTACAGCCGCGCATACAGCCGCGCCCCCAGCCGCGCCCCCAGCCGCGCCCCCAGCCGCGTCCACGGTAGGGCCGAAGACGCAGACACCGGTGGGAACCAGGGGTAGCCCTTTGGGGTAGCCCTTTGGTAGGATGCCGTCATGTCCATCTACACGTTGACCGCCACCGAGATGCTGACCCGGCTGGGTGCCGGGGAGGTTTCTTCCGAAGAGATCATCCGCGCCCTCGAGGAGCGCATCCGCGCCGTGGATCCGGGGCTGAGCTGCTTCGTGCTCCGGCGTTCCACCCAGGTGCTGGCCGAGGCACGGGCCGCCGACGAGGCCCGCAGCCGAGGTGAGAGCCTGGGCCCGCTCCACGGGCTTCCCCTCACGGTCAAGGACAACATCGACCTCGCCGGGGCAGACTCCACCCTGGGCATGAAGGCCCGGCAGAACCAGCCCGCCTCGGCGGACGCGCCGGTGGTGCACCTGCTCCGTGAGGCCGGCGCCCTGATCCTGGGCAAGACCAACATTCCCCAGCTGCTCCTCGCCCAGGAGACGGAGAACGCCATCTTTGGGACCACGGTCAACCCCTGGAATGCCGCGCGGGTGCCAGGGGGGTCCAGCGGCGGGGAGGCCGCGGCCATCGCCGCCGGGCTGAGCCCCTGCGGCATCGGCACCGACATCGGTGGGTCCATCCGCATCCCGGCGCATTTCTGTGGCGTGGCCGGGCTCAAGCCCACCCTGGATCGCTGGTCCAATCGGGGGTCGAACACCGCGGTGCCCGGCCAGGAGATCGTGCGCGCCCAGATGGGGCCCATCGCCCGGACCACCGCGGATCTCGGGCTGGTGCTCGGCGCCGTGAGCCCAGCGCGCCTGGGCGCCCTGGATCCGGCCGTGCCGCCGCTGCCCCTGGGCGACCCGGGCCGGGTGCGGCTGGAGGGCCTCCGCGTGGGGTGGTTCACCGACGACGGGTTCCTCACGCCCACCCCGGCGGTGCAGCGGGCCGTGCGCGAGGCCCGGGCGACCCTGGAGGCGGCGGGTGCCACCCTGGTGGACTACGCGCCGCCCGCGCCCCACGCGCTCATCTACCTGTGGCTCGGGGCCATCAGCGCCGACGGCGGCCGCACCATCGATCGACACCTCCAGGGCGAGACGATCAGCCCCCAGCTCAAGCCTTCCCGGGCCACCCTGAAGATCCCCGGGATGGTGCGCAAGGCCATGGCCCTGGTGCTCGACAGGATGGGAGAGGCGCGCCTCGCCCGGCTGATGGAGTGCCTGGGCGAAAAGCGCGTGGACGATGTGTGGCGCCTCACGGCCGAGCGCACGACCTTGCGGCTGGCCGAGTTCGACGCCTGGAACGCCGCCGGGCTGGACGCGGTGATCTGCCCGCCCCACGTGGTGCCCGCCATGGGCCACCGGGAGTCGGGCGACTTCACCCTGTCGCTCTCCTACGCCTTCCGCTGGACCCTGCTCAACTTCCCGGCGGGGGTGGTGCCCGTGACCCGGGTGCTCGACAGCGAGACCGCCGAGGAGCCGGCCGTTGGCAAGCCCGACAAAGTCGAGAAGAAGGTGGCCGCCATCGCGGCCGGGAGCGCCGGCCTGCCCCTGGGCGTCCAGGTGGTGGCGCGGCCCTACCGGGAGGACGTGGTCCTGGCCCTCATGGAGGCCATCGAATCCGACGCCCGCCTCCGGGAGGGCTTCCCCAAGACACCGGTGGAGCCTTAGGCATACAGTGTTTCCCAATCCACCGCAGCCAGCCCACCAGCACTGCCCCGCGTGCAACCTCCGCAAGCCCGAGCCCGAACAGCCCTGCCCCCGTTGCGGCTGGTGGGAGCGCCGCAACGAGCGGGTGTGCCTCAAGTGCGAGGGCCCCGTCATCTTCGACACGGGGCCGGGCATCGACAAGGCCCTGGGCGTGGCAGGAGCGGGCACGGCCATCGTGGCCTTCTTCTTCGTGGGCTGGCTGGGCGGCCTCGCCCTGGCGGCCCTGGCCTGCGCCTGCGGCGCGCTGTACTGCGCCATCGTCACCCGCTACCGCTGCGGCATGTGCGACCAACTGGTCCCGTCCAAGATCCTCGCCCCGGAGGAGCGCCGCCGCGTGGTGCGCCAGCAGACCCTCATGGTCGGCATTGCCATCGGCCTGGGCGTCGTGGCAGCCGTCCTCGGCTCCCTGTGGCTGTTTCTCATACGCGGCCACTGAAGAACGACCGCACGACCAGCCAGAGGCCGGAGAGGGCCAGGGCGATGGAGAGGGGCAGCGGGGAGGTGAGGGCCAGGAAGGCCGCCACGGCGCCCGGGGAGTAGCGAAACATCAGGTACACGCCGAGCCCCAGCCAGAGGACCGAGGCGGCCCCCAGGAACCGCAGCACCGTGTACCCGCCGCGACGGGGGCGGGCGTCGGCGACCAGCAGCCGCACCCCGCCGTAGGCGAGGCCCAGCAGCTGCATGCAGCCCGCCGCCACCACCGTGAGGTTGATCACCGGGACGGCGAGGAGCACCGCCGCCAGGAGGGCGATCAGGGCGACCATGTACAGAACGCCCGTCAGGGCCGTGGCCTGGTCGGTGTTGCCTTCGGCGATGGACCGCACCAGGGCCTTGCCCGCGCCCAGCCAGACGAGCAGGTCCCACAGGATGCGCAGGGCGCCAAGGAAGGACTTGGTCAGCGGGATGTTGTCACCCTCCAAAAACAGCCCCACGAACAGCCCGAGGAACGCCCCGACCATGGGCGCGATCAGCGGCACCAGCCAGGCGTCCAGAGGGCCCCTGGGAGTGGTCAGCGGCAGGGAAGAGGGGGCCGCGGGTGGGTATCCCGGTGTGTAGGGCGTTGGATAGGGCATGGGCTGGCTCGCGTGCATTGTAGCAGACATGGCGAGCCGGGCGATGTCCGGGTGGTTGCGATAGACGTACCGCGTGGCCCGGCGCACCTTTCGCACCCGTGAATCGAGCAGCGTGAGCAGGCGGTATCTCAGGTCCACGTCCGGCGAGGCCGGGCGGCCCCGCTGGGGCGAGCCCACCTCGCTGATCCTGCGCACCCTGCCAAAAACCCCGACAATTTGAGGCGAGAGAATACCGGACGGTAGAACAATCGTGTAAGGTTTGCGCTAGACCAGACGTTGGCCATCCCGAAGGAGGCTGCCGATGATATTGTCAAGCGCACGGCCTCGTCATTGGTTTTCTCTGCTTTGTGGAGTGTGTCTCGGTGTCACCTCGGCGCACTGCACGATCTCCCCCTCGTCCCCATCACCGCGGGTCGTAGTTGCCAAAAAAGCTGGCGCACGGAAACAACCGACATCCCCTGCGCCCCGCCCGAAATTGCCCCCCCAAGGCGACTACTGGGCCCTGACCAAGGTCATTGAGCTCAAGGGCCGGAAGATCAGCAGCTTCATCCAGCTCAAACAGGAGATCTGCTACGCGTCCAGGCACACCATCAGACTCGACTGTGTGCACCTTCGCAGCGGAAGGACTCGCAGCGTAGTCGATACGCAGAGTGCGTCAAGCCGCCGCCGGTGGTACAGCAAGGCGCTCTTTGTGCATCGAGGCATCATCTATCAGGCCTATCAGCTGGATCAGCACGTCCTGATTCGACAAATCGAGCCCCAAACCGGCAAGGTGCTGTATCGGCAAGAGATCCCATTCACGCAAAACCCTCGAGACACGCTGCTTGCGCTCGCAGTCTACAAACAGCACGCCCTGGTCGCTTACCGCTCCCGCTACACAAAGCCCGTGAGGTACCGGGGGCGGCTCATCAGGCAGCGTCGGTACCATGGGTGGGTCGTGCAGCTGGATCTTGCCCAGCGCACCGCCGGTCCCAAGACGCCGGTATCTGGCATCACCTTTCGAGGCGCACACCGTGGGCAGTACGCAGTGTATTGGGGACAGCGCTCCGGGAAGCGTCGCCTCAAGACGCTCAGTGGCTTCGACATCGCCACCGGCAAGAAGCTGTGGCAGTTTGCGCTGCCACAAGGGCACTGGCTTCGGCCCGTGCGCATCAGCGGTGAAGGAGTCTACCTGGTGGACAGCAAAAACGTTGCCTACCACCTTGACCTCAAGACGGGACGGGTGCTCAAGCGCAGACGCGTCGGCAAGAAGCGGAGCAGTGTCTCCTACGTGGCCCCCACCCTGCATGGTCAACACATCTATGTACCGACCAGGCCGGTGCAGCGGCTGTCACTCGACCTCAGAGCTGGCGCGCGTGCGCCCCTGAGCGCTTGGATACGCGGCACCATGACCATGGTCAACAAGCGTCATCTCGCCATGCATTCCGCCCGAACGCTGTATGTGCTGGACGCAAAGACACTGAAGCCGATTCGTCGGATCTCGAGCAACGCGGGCAGCTGGGTGTATTCGGGCCCGGTGCTCAACGTCGATGGGGCGATGGTGACGTTTTCGCGCTACACCTACAACTACGCCTCGCGCCTCAAGCTGCTCGTGTTTCGGCAGGTGAGCAGCGGTCACCTGCGCTTCGACCGCCTCTCCGCAAGAACGCACGCCTTCCTGGACGGCCGCCATCTGGGAGGACGACGGGCAAGGTCGGTCGAGCTGGCAGTCGGCATCCACCACATCGACCTGCTGAAACCGGGTTTCTATGCAGCTCGGGTACGGGTTCGGATCGACCACAACAAGACGGTTGCGCTCACAGAGCCTGTCTCTTGGCACAAGCTGCCGCTCGCTGCAGCGCGTCCCTGGCCTCGCAACCTTCCGTCGGGTTTCAGCCTGCGGCTACTCAACCAGAAAATGCCACGACTGGTGCCGGTTACCAGATACAAAAAATCCATGATGCATCGGGGCAGGCTCATCTCACTCCACTATCGGAGCGGCTTTGGTGTCCAGGAACTGGCCACCGGAAAAACCCTCTGGAGCCACTCCCGAAAGCACCTTGTGAGGCTGATGAATCCGGCTCTGCTCAACGAAAAGAAGGCGCTGTCCTTTTCCAAAAAGCCACTGCTGGCCACCGTTGCCCAGGACGAGGGCTTGATCATCGTCGTGACCCAGGGGTTTTGGGCCAACTGGCTGGCGGCCTTCGACATTCGAACCGGTGGGCTCCGCTGGCGGGTTCCCATCCCCATTCGCCTGCCGCAGATGAGCTCACACCGCGGATCGTTCTTTTCGGGCGCCTTCTGGGCAAACCGCGGTCTGCTGTGGCATCGAGCTCACCACACGCTCTATGCGCGAAGCCTGCGAACGGGGCGGCTCGTCCTGGTCAGGCACGATCCCAAACACGGGACGCATCGCGGCGATCTCGTCTTTGATGGAGACACGCTCTACTACCACCAGAACCGCTACGTCACCGCCCTGAGCATTATCGACAATCGCGTGAAGTGGAGGCTGGATCTCAACGATGCAGTGGAGCTCGTCGGGACGCCGAACAAACGCCTGATCCTCGCGCTGTCCAAAAAGCGAATCTACGCAATCAGCCGCGGTGGGAAGGTCGTCGCCAAATCCATCAGACTGCGTGGCACCATCAACGACAACCAACCCGTGCTCGACGCCCAGAACATCTACGTCTGTGGGCACTACGCGAACCTGCAATACGCCCTACGCCAAAGCGACCTCAAGCTGCTCTGGAAGTACCGCGGACCCGTCAATCGTTACTCCTCTCCCTGTCAGCAGCTCCTAGACGATCACCACCTGCTCGTCTTGGGGGGCAACGGGATCCGCATGCTCTTCGACAAGTCCAACGGCCGACTGGTCAATGCCCGTTCCTACCGCGACCCCCGCGCCCTGCCCGTTTCACCTCATCTGTGGGCCACCGGTCGGCAGCTGTGCTTCGCAGAGTGGCGCCAAAGCAAGTGCTATCTCAAGTGAGGACGAGCCGTCGGTTGGTCCGAAGAAATGGCTTGCGCCTGGGGCAGTGGATGGCAGGCAGAAGGCATCGTGATGAAGCGTCGTCTCGGCGTTCTGGGAGCGACGTCGCTTTGTGCGAGCCGGGCGCCTCGGCGCCCTGAATCGTCGATTTGTCCATCGGCGGACGCTTCCTGTTCGCCATGCGTGATCGGACAAGCGCATACGGTAGACGGTGGCCAGTTGCTCCGGCGAAAACAGCTCGGGAGGCAGGTTCGTCACATACCACAGACGCACCCGATTCCCAGGCAGATGGAAAACTGCTGCCCGCGTCAATGGCGCGCGCCGCGGACTTCTACGTCGACCCGGAGAACGGGGACATGTCCGGGGACGGCAGCGCATCGGCGCCATGGTCGACTTTGCAGGAGGTCGTGGATGCCGGGCTCATCGAGATCCGCATGTGGGACGCGCTGCCCTATGAGTCGAGCAGCCACCTGGAGGCGGAGAACCCCGGGGCGCGCGTGCAGCCCGGCGACACGATCTGCCTGCGGTCCGGCTGCCACGGCAACGTGGAGATCATCGGCGCCTACAACGCCGAGACCATCCCGGTGGAGGCCGACGGCGGGGACGTGCCGCGGTTGGGGCGGCTGTTGGTGCGGTCCGCCTCGGGGTGGATCTTCGGGGGGCTGGTGGTGGGTCAAGCGGTGTGGGTGTCTCGTGTGAAGGGTACCTTGGAAGCGCATTGTCGTGTGTGAGGGCGATAGTGAGCACAGTGGAACCCGCGTGGGAGTTGGGCGAGTTGGGCTGATCTCTCCAGACGGCGTCAGTGTCTGCGCTCGGTTGTGTCCTGCTTGCCAGGAGGGCAGGTCAAATCGCGCCCAAGAACGGTCTGGTCGTTGTCGGGGGCGGGGGGATCGGCTATTCTTGTGCTTCTTTTCGCTGCGGCGTCACGACGCACGCATCACGGCGTGGCGTCACGACGCACGCATCACGGCGCGGTTCACGACACCATGGTAGCTCCTCCCGACGCTCTCGCCACGCCCATCGACAGCCAGGTCCATGTCGAGACGCCGGAGAACGTGTGGCTGAGCTTCCGTCCGGCAGGGCCGGGTCCGCGCATGTGGGCCTACTTCATCGACTGGTGCATCCGCGCGGTGGCCTTCGTGGTGCTCGGGATCGTGGTGGGCATGCTGTCGCCCCTGGCCGGCCTGTCTGCGATTCCCATGGGCATCATGGCCCTGGGCATGTTCGTCCTCATCTTTTTGTACGGCTGCATCTTCGAGTACTACTGGGGCGGGCGGACGCCGGGCAAGAAGGCCGCCCGGATCCGCGTGATCAAGGTGGCGGGGTACCCCATCTCCTTCTGGGACGCCTTTTTGCGAAACCTGCTCCGGGCCGCGGACATGTTGCCCGGGTTCTACGGGGTGGGCATGGTGGTGATCCTGGGCACGCGTCGCATGCAGCGCCTGGGGGATCTGGTGGCGGGCACCTTCGTGGTGCACGAGGAGCGGGAGGTGGTCCGCGGCTATCCCCCGTGGGTCCACGGCGTGCCGGCCATCCCGACGTCGGAGATGTCCCACGCCTACCAGCCGTCGGAGCGCACCCTCGACCTCATCGAGACCTTCCTGACACGCGCCCAGCGGCTGTCGCGGGAGCGGGCCGACGAGATCGCCCACATCCTGGCCGGGCCCCTGCGGGACAAGCTCGGCTACTGGGACCCGTCGAGCGAGCACGTCCAGTCCCCGGGCTGGTTTTTGCTGCGGGTGCTGCGCACCTTCGTGTATCCCCCCACGGAGTCCCAGCCGGGGCACCACGTGCCCCTGCCCAGTCTGCCCGTGCCGCCCCCGAGCTCGAGCCCCTACGGTCAGCCGCCCGGAGGGCCGCAATGAACCGGACCCGCTTCATCTCCACCCGCCAGAAGGACTGGTACCGGTTCCGTCAGCTCATCGGCCGGGCCGAGCAGTTCCGGCTCACCAAGCTGGGGGGCGAGGAGGTGTCCGAGTTCTCCCGGCTCTTCCGGGCCCTGTGCTCGGACCTGGCGGTGGTCCGGTCCCGGGACTGGGGCGTGGAGCTGGAGAAGCGGCTGAACGACCTGGTGGTGCGAGGCCACAACCTCTACTACCGCGCCCCGCCCGGCGGGTTCCGCCAGGTGTTGGACTTTCTGCTCACCGGGTTCCCGCGGCTGCTTCGGGAGAACCAGGGCTACTTCTGGGTGTCTGCGGCGCTGTTCACCATCCCCGGGCTCATCGCCGGCGTGCTCATCGCCCTGGATCCCGACCTGGCCGAGCGGCTCATGTCCGCCGACGCCCTGGCCCAGGTCGAGTCCATGCACTCCACCAACGAGCGGGCCGGCGGCCTGTTCACGGGCACCGAGGTGGGGATGACGGGCTTTTACGTCTACAACAACGTGGGCATTGCCTTCCGTTGCTTTGCCACGGGGGTTCTCTTCGGCATCGGCACGGCCGTGTTTTTGGTCTACAACTCCATCGCCATCGGCGCGGTGTCGGGGTACCTCGTGGCCAAGGGTCACGCCATGCCCTTTTTCAGCTTCGTCATCTCCCACGGCGCCTTCGAGCTGACGGCCATCGTCATCTCCGGCACCGCCGGGCTGGTCCTGGGGCGGGCCATCGTGCACCCGGGGCAGCACACGCGCCTGGAGGCCTTTCGGGTGCGGGGGCTCGTCAGCGTGAAGCTGGTGGCCGGCGCAGCCTTCCTGCTCTTCGTGGCCGCCTTTGTGGAGGGGTTCTGGTCCCCCAGCGGTGTGCCCATGGTGGCCAAGTTCATCGTGGGGACGGTCCTGTGGGTGTCGGTCATCGCCTACCTGGCCCTGGCGGGGAGGGGGGGGGACACGACGCTGGGGGGGGAGACCAATCTGGAGGGTGAGACCAAGCGTGGGGGGAACATTTCGTGAACCTCGCCAACGTCACCATCCCCATCGAGCCGAGGACCGTGGGCGGCTGTCTGGATCTGGCGGTCCAGTTCTGCCGGGTGCACTTTGGCCAGGTCATGGCCCTGCTGCTGATCGTGGCCGCGCCGGCGCTGGTGCTCACCTGGATCCTGGCGGACCAGACCCAGCACGGCCTCTTCTGGGGATTCATCATCTACTTCTTCGCCGCGCCCATCGCCGGGGGGTTGATCGTGGCCGGGGCCGGGCATCGGGTCTTCGGCGAGACCTTTACCGTGCGCCGGGCCCTGGACAACTTCCGGCCCCATGCCCTGGCGCTGTCGACGTCGCTGATCGGGTCGCGCATCTTTACGGCCCTGGCCTCACTGGGCCTCGTGACGGCGTGGCTGGTGGCCGTGCGCGGGGGGTTTCTGCCGGAGATCTACCTGCTGGAGCGGCTCCGGGGCCGGCGTCGCCGCCAACGGGTGGAGGAGCTGACCCGTTCCACCCAGACCAGCCCGGTGATGCGGTTCGTGGCCATCCAGGCCTTCACCCTGGGGCTGTTCCTCTCCTTCTTCACGCTCATCGACCTGGCGTTCAACTACCTCATCGGCGTGCCCATCTGGACGGGCCATGGGTACGGCGCCTGGGCCATGATCGAGCGGCTCTGGTACGACCCCAGGGTGGTCACGGTGATGCTGGGCGTGGTGTGGATGGTGTATCCCCTGGGGCGAATGGCCTGGTTCTTCTGCTACCTGGACCAGCGGATCCGCAACGAGTGCTGGGACGTGGAGCTGGACTTCCGGCGGGACGCGAGGCGGCTCACCTCATGAGACGGATCGCGCTCATCGCCACGCTGGCTTTCGGTGTTACGGTTTCCTGGGCCGGGGCCGCCTTCGCGAGGCCGGCCGAGCCGGTGGTCGTGGCGCCGCCCACCCAGGCCGGGTCCGAGGTGCGGGCCGAGATGAAGAAGATCCTCTCGGGCCGTGACTACCGGCAGCTCCGCCGGGAGAGCCTGCGCGCCAAGGAGAAGAAGAAAGAAGAGCCGCCGACAAAGTCCTGCCAGAACGACGACTCCAAGGGTTGCCAGGGGTGCCGGGGCTGCGGTGAGGGTTGTCAAGGTTGCGGTGGAGCCGGCGCGGGAGGGGGCGGTGTAGGATCCCTGGCCAGCGGCTTGCTGTACCTCATCGTGATCCTGGCCGTGGCCTTTCTCATCGGGCTCATCGCCTGGACCATCGCCAGGCATTGGAAGAAGAAGGACGCAGACGATCTGGACGACCTGCTGGACGAGGAGGCCATAATGCCCTCCACGCCGCCGGGGGAGCACCCCAGCGCGGAGTACCTCCATCGGGCCATGGCGCTGGCTGAACAGGGGGACCACCGCGGGGCCATTCGGCAGCTTCTGCTGGGCTGCATGAGCTGGATCGAGCGTCACGGGCTGATCCGCTACCGCAAGGGGCTCACCAACCGCGACTACCTGCGCGCCGTGTACCGGCGCCCGACCCAGCGGGAGGGCATGGACGGGATCATCACCCAGTTCGAGCGGATCTACTTCGGCCGTCGCGACGCCACGGCCGATCGTTTCAACCGGAGCCTGTCGGGGTTCCAGTCGGGGTTCGAAAAGGATGAAGGCGAAGCGGAACTGGCGCATTGAGTGGGCGTGGCTCATCGCCGCGCTCTTCGTGATCCTGCTGGGGTTCTCGTGGCTCCCCGGGCGGGCGCGGGACAAGCTCGACTCCTACAGCCCCACCCCCCGGGGCAAGTCGGCCTTCTACGCCCTGGTGAAGCGTTACGTCAAGGAGACCTCGCGCCACGAGCGGACGCTCATTCCGCCCGGGGACGCGCGGCGCACCCTCGTCATCCTCGGCCCGGCCCGGTATCCGGGCGAGTCAGAGTGGAAGCGGCTGCGCGCCTGGGTGGCCCGGGGCAACACCCTGGTCTTCGCCGCGCGGGTGCGGGACCCGGTCGTCGAGCTCGAGGGGTTCGGGCTGCGCATCGTGCCGGCGAAAACGCCTGTGTCCAAGATCCAAAAAAAGATCGAGGAAGTGCTGCTGTCCAAGCCCGACGACGACGATCACCGCGACGACAGTGACGACGGCGACAGTGACGATGACGATGACGACGACGACAAGAAGATGGGCACGGGCGCGTCCCACGAGATCAAGGTGAGCCGGGGCCGTTTGGAGCTGAAGATCCAGACGAAGCTGGTGGTGGGGGACATCCGGTGGTTCTCCAAGGGACGGATCAAGATCTCCGCCAACGCCAAACCCCGCGTCCAGGTCCTGATCACCAGCGACGGCGGGGACCAGGCCGTGGTGTCCGCCGTGGGAAAGGGGCGCATCGTGGTGGTGGCCTCGGACGAGATCTTCGCCAACCAGTCCCACCTGCTGGGCAAGGATCACGCGGTCCTCGCCTATCGTCTCTTCGAGCAGCGCGGTGCCCGGTCCCCGGTTGTCTTCGACGAATATCTCAACGTCACGGGCACCCCCAAGGTGTTCGGGCTGCTCTTCGAGGCCATGCTGCGGCCCATCACCCTCCAGCTGATTTTGGTGGCGGCGCTCTTCGGCTGGTGGGGCAGCCGCCGCTTTGGCCCGCCCCTGCCGCCGGCCAACCCACCCCGTCGCTCCATGGTGGAGCACGCCGAGGCCCTGGGTAACCTGCACTTCCGGGCGGGCACGGGGGCCCGGTCCGTGGCCACCTACCTGGAGTACTGGCGCGCCGAGATGCGCCTGGGTGGGGCCGCATCGAGCCAGAAGCAGAAGATCGCAGTGATCGCCCGGCGGGCCGGGCAGGCGCCCGAGGACGTGGCCCAGCTGCTGCGCGTCGCCTCTGCCGCTGCGCAGCAGCTGGGGGTCGGGGCCGCCCAGGCCACCCACATCATCCGCGAGCTGTCTCGGCTCAAGAGTCAGACGCAAAAAACCGCGAGAGGTACCCATGGAAATTGATGACGTCAGTCGCCTGTTCGACGCGGCAATGCAGGAAATCGGCAAGGTGATCGTTGGCCAGCTCGAGCTGGTGGAAGGGGCCATCGTGGCGCTCTTCGCCGAGGGCAGCGTGCTCATCGAGGGCGTCCCTGGGCTGGGGAAGACCCTCTTGGTCAACACCCTGGCACAGACCTTCGGCGGCACCTTCAAGCGCGTGCAGTTCACGCCGGACCTGATGCCCTCGGACCTCACGGGCCACAACGTCTATGACCTGGCCGAAAAGAAGTTCACCTTCGCGCCCGGGCCCATCTTCACCAACCTGCTCCTCGCCGACGAGATCAACCGGTCGCCCCCCAAAACCCAGTCGGCCCTGCTGGAGGTGATGCAGGAGCGCCAGGTCACCGTGGACGGTCAGCCCTACCTGCTGGGTCGGCCCTTTTTGGTGCTGGCCACCCAGAACCCCTTGGAGCACGAGGGCACCTACCCCCTGCCCGAGGCCCAGGTGGATCGCTTCATGTTCAAGCTGCTGGTGGACTACCCGACCCAGCCCGAGGAGAACGCCATCCTCGGTCACTTCGTGGCGGGGCGGGACCCCCGGGATCTGTCGGGCTTCGACCTGCAGCCCATCATGCGGCCCGAGGACGTGGCGGCCGTGCAGGAGGCCGTGTCGAAGGTCATCGTGGAGCCCCAGCTCATCAACTACATCACGGGCATCGTCACCCGCAGCCGGAGCTGGCACGCCGTGTCGGTGGGCGCTTCCCCCCGGGGCAGCATCAACCTGATGCTGGCCGCCCGGACCCTGGCCGCCTGCCACGGGCGAGACTTCGTGATCCCCGACGACGTGAAGCAGATCGCCCCCTGGGTGCTGCGCCACAGGCTGCTGCTCCGGCCCGAGGCCGAGATCGAGGGCATCACCGCCGATCAGGTGGTTCGGGAGATCCTCGACAGCGTGGAGGTTCCCAGGTCGTGATTCCCCGTGGGCGACTCATCGGCCTCTTCGTGCTGGCGGGCGTGCCGCTGGTGGCCAGCGTCTGGATCCCCGAGGGGCTCCAGGTGGGGCTCGCCGCCAACCTCGTGCTGGTGGCTCTGGCCGTGGCGGATCGGCTTCTTTCGCCGCCCGCAGGGCGCCTGCACATTGCGCGGGAGGTGTCCGAGGTGCTCAGCGTGGGTACGCCCAACCCCGTGGTGCTTCGGGTGGCCAACCGCTCCTCGGCGCGAATCGACGTGGAGATCGTCGACGCCCCCCCCGAGCCCAGCGCCACCCGGGGCCTGCCGATGAACCTGCGGGTCCCCGCCGGTCGGACCCGCGAGGGCACGTACCACCTTACGCCCCAGCGGCGGGGCAAGAGCAGCTTCAGTGCCCTGTACGTGCGCTATCCGAGCCGGCTGGGGCTGTGGACGATGATGCAGAAGCGCCCGGTCCGAACGCCCGTGCGCATCTACCCCGACATCAAGGCGGTGGCCCGGTACGAGCTGCTCGCCCGCAAGAACCGGCTGGCCGAGGAGGGGCTCAAGCTGTGGCGGCTTCGCGGAGCCGGCGGGGAGTTCGAGCGGCTGCGGGAGTACCGGCGGGAGGACGAGCTGCGCAAGGTGGACTGGAAGGCCACGGCCAAGTACGACAAGCTCATCAGCAGGGACTACATCGTAGAGCGCAACCAGAACGTGCTGTTCATGCTCGACTGCGGGCGCTCCATGGTGAACGAGGCCGGCGGCATCTCCCACCTGGACCGCGGGCTCAACGCAGCGGTGATGCTCGGCTACATCGCCCTGTCCCAGGGGGACAACGTGGCCCTGCTGGCCTTTTCCAATCGCATCGAGCGCATGGTGGGCCCGGTGCGCGGCAAGCTGGCCGTGCGGGCGCTCATCCGGGAGGTCTACGACCTGGAGGCGCGGTACGAGGCGTCGGACTACAGCCTCGCCATCGAGGAGGTGCTCCGCCGCCAGCGCAAGCGCGCCCTGGTGGTGCTGGTGACCCACGCGCTGGACGAGCAGCACCTCATCTCCATCGGCGAGTACGTGCGCACCCTCACCGCCAACCACCTGCTTCTGTGCGTGCTGCTGCGGGACGAGGGGCTCACCACCCTCGCGTCGACGCCCCCCGTCACCGAGCTGGAGGCCTTCCACACCGCCGCCGCCGCGGAGATCCTCGCCGCCCAGGGTCGCATGGTCCGTCAGCTCCAGCGGGCGGGCGTCTTGGTGGTGGAGACCCTGCCTGGCGAGCTCGCCGCGGTGATCATCAACCAGTACCTCGACCTCAAGGCGCGGCACCGCCTGTAGGGGCCCGATCAGAAAGAAGTTGGTCGGGTCAGGACGTCGAGCCGCCCGGCTCACGAGGCGCGATGAGGCGCATACTAGTTGATATGCAACGAGAAGCAACGAAATGAGACGGGATGGATCGGCGGCCTGAACGATCAAGTTATTCCTGATCGGGGCCTTACGCGTTGGGCGGTTGCGTTATACTGTCTCCCGGTGAGCTTGTGGCTCCGGTGACCAGTCATGGGTAGCAAGCGAGATCGGACCGAGCCGAGGGAGCGTCGATCGCCCACCGAGACCGTGGGCAACTACACCGACGACTTCATGCAGGACCTGGCCCTGCCCACCCTGCCGGGGAAGATTCCCCAGCGCCTGGAGGAAGCCCTGCGGGCCCGGATCAAGGCGCTGTCGTACCGGCTGCGGGAGGCCAAGACCGAGCGGTACGTCCAGGCCATCGAGATCCGCCTGGTGCGCGAGGCCATGCAGGCGGTGCTCACCGCCCACGAGCTGGGCCTGTCGGACAGCGAGGCCCTCTACGCCGACTTCCGCCGGCTGGTGGAGGACCTCGGCTACGAGTCCACCCACGTGGGCTTCGCCAAGGTCCCTTCGGACACCTAGATCCCTTGAACACGAAAAGTTGTGGCAGTGAGTCAATTTTGGGTCCGCCCACCCGTCGGCTTTGCGTTTGCCGGCGCACGGCGACGGCCGGCGACGAGTGTCGCCGACCTGGAGGGAGGGGTCCCCCGCGGATTCACTCCGCGGGGGAGGGGACCCGCAGAGGTCCCCTCTACAGTCAGGCTAGCGAGGCCCCAGCATGGGCATCGTCGCTGAGCAACAGCAGTCCTCTTCTCCACATCGCCTTGTCGGTCCGAGGCGGAGCCTCGCTAGTACTGCGGGTGGTGGGGGGCGCGGGAGGCCATGACGATGGCCATGATGATGACCACGACCATCAACAGGCCGATGAGGGTGCCGATGATCCCGGTGACCAGGCCGGCGGTGGCGAGGCCCTGGCCCTTGTGGCTGGGGGGGATCTGCTTGAAGTCGTTGCGGGCGCTGGCCCACAGTCCAATGGCGAGGGGACCCAGAATGATCCCCAGGAAGTAGATGACGATGGAGCAGATGCCGATCACCATGGAGGCGATGGCCTTGCCCGAAGTCGGCAGCATGGAGGGCTGCGAGTAGGCGTAGCCGTAGGCGGCCGGCGGCGCACCTCCGGCCGTGGGCGCCGCGTAGGGGTTGTCGCCCGGGGTTGGGGGATAGGCCCCCGGACCGGCGGCGCCGTACGGCGGTGGCCCGTAGCCGGGCGGGGGGGTCTGGTCTGCAGGCGGCACCGATGGGGTCGTCATGTAGGGTGCGGGCGCCTGGGCGGGTGGGGCCGCGTACTGGCCACAAGATGGGCACTCCTGCCAGGCGCCGGGGTCGCTGTATCCGCAGTGGGGACAGTTGCTCATGGTTCGTTCCGCCAGCCCAGAAGATAGCCAGGACCCCGGCGAACAGCAAGCCCGAGTCCGCGGTGGCGGCCGGGCGCTGCGCTACTTGCCAGACCGGAGCGTGGCGAGGGCGGCCAGGAGGGTGCGCACGTCACGGTCCAGGTCGTCCAGGGCGTCGGGTGGGGGGACGGCGCCCGAGTAGCGGAGCTGATAGTACTGACGGGTGACGCCCGAGGTGGTGGGGTGGAGGTCCGGGGTGGCGTCGTCCACCCGGACGGCGAGCTCGGCGATGGTCTGGCCAGGCCCCCGCCGGTGCCCGTGTTTGGCGAGGCCCTTGAGCAGCCGCGCCATGGGGCGCGCCAGGCGGCGGGAGGGTCGTCCCTCCTCTTCGTCGCGTTTTTTCGGTTGGGCGTTTCGACGTCGCAGCAGCACAAACAGCAGGATCAGGCCCGTGGCCACGCCCAGGCCCACGTAGCCCCAGGTGGGCGAGGCCGAGAAACTGCGCTTGGCGCGCTGCCGCAGCCGCGTCATGCGGCCCTTGACGTCCTGCAAAAGGCCCACCTGTCGGTTGACGTCGTAGTCGATGACCCACCGGTGCCAGCGCATTCGCAGGCTGTCGAAGAACAGCTTCATGCGCTCGAGAAAGCTCGTGGCGGCCAGGGGGTGTCGACCCGCCGGCGGTGTGGGATCGAAGGTCACCCAGCCGTGGCTCTCGAACCACACCTCCACCCAGGCGTGGGCGTCTCCCTGGCGCACCGCCACATAGCCGCCGTAGCGGTTCCATGCGCCGCCCAGAAACCCCGTGACCACTCGCGCGGGCACGCCCACAGCGCGGAGCATTAGCACCATGGCCGAGGCGAAGTACTCGCAGTGGCCCCGCTTGCGCTCCAGCAAGAAGTGCTCCACCGGGTCCCGGCCGGGGGCGGCGCGCAGGCGGCGGGAGTAGTGAAAGCCCTTGCGGAGGTGGGCGAGGACAGCCTCCACCTTTTCGATGCGTTGGCGCTTGCCTGCGGTCACCATTCGGGCCAGAAGGGCGATTCCGGTGGGGGGCGGCTCGTGGGGGCGAACATAGTGGACGCGCATGGACGGGGTCAGGTTGTCGCCCCATGAGGCTGCCAGCGCGGCCCGGGTCGGACGCACGAGATCGGAGTAGACCACGTAGTGGCCGCCGCCAGCGCCCAGGTCGCCCCGCAGCTCCCCGCCGGGTCCCACCCGGAACCTCGGGCGTTTGGCCCCGCGATAGCGCTTGGTGTCCAAGCCCACGGGCTGGGAGGCGGCGAAGAGGATGTCAGTGCCGATGGGCTCCAGGTACACGTCCTGGCGCAGCGCGCGGTTCAGTCGGCGTGCGTGGGCCTGTGGACCCACCCGTGCCCCGCGATGGATCTCCAGCACGTGGCGGCGCCGGGCGTGGGGCGGCACCGGAGCGCTTTCCGTCCGGAACCAGCGCCCCCTGGCGTACCGGTCGAAGGACGTACCCCGCCATCGCAAGGTGTTGATACGTAGCGAGGCCGGACGGTTGTCCAGGTACACCCGCATCACGATCTGCGGGTTCTCCCGCAGCCGCCCATGACCGCCCAGAGACAGCTGGTCCGAAAAGCCCGTCAGGAACTTGGCCCGGCCCCCCCGGCCCATGGCCATCCGGCTGCCCACCCGCGGGAAGAACAGAAAGGTCGACACTGCCAGCACGAAGACCGTCACCGAAACGGCGGAGGTGCCCAGCAAGAACTGCCCGCCCACGATGCGGCGGGAGTTGAGAATGCGGTCCACGGCGACCCTCTCGCTGAGGCTGTCGGTAGAGTGCTTGATGAGGTAGTTCTCCTCCATCTCCCGCCGCAGATGGAACAGGATCAGCGACCAGGTGGTGGCCACGATGTACACCACGAACCACAGGGCGAAGGAGAGGCCGATGTTCAGCACCGATCCCGCCACCACCATCATGAAGGTGACCACATACAGCTGGAGGTAGTCCCGCCCCGTGCGGCGGTTGTACAGCTTGTTGATCAGCAGAAAGAGCAGGAAGTTGACCGTTGACAGGACCAGCTCACTGCGCAGCAGAAATTCCACGATGCACAGCCCCAGGGCCACGAAGGTGGACACGGTCCAGGCAGTCTGCCAGAGCACCGAGGCCTCCCGCCGCTCGGGCAGGAAAACCGAAATCGCGGCCGCCACCAGCACGATGGCCAGGACGGGTGCGCCCAGGTTGCCGCCGAAGGCCAGGGCTCCGAGGCTGGCGCACACCATCAGGTAGGTGGCCACCTTGTGCACGGTGCGGAACCTCACGCAGCGGCCTCCGCGCGCCCGGTGGGGCTGACCAGAGTGACCTGTCCGGTGTGGCTCACGTGCAGCACCAGTCGCATTTCGGGCACGGCCGGGTGCCGGGCGTCGGCGTCGGCATAGTCGAGCAGGGCCAGCAGCCGCAGGATGCGCGTCAGGTGAGACGGCCCCTCGTCGGTGGGTAGGGTGCCGTCCTGGGTGTGCAGCCCCACCTGATATCCCTGGCGGATCAGGTGGGCCGCCAGCGAGGCGGTGGTGTTGATGGCGAGCTCCACGGACTCCGCGGCTGCCAGGAGGCTGCCGCCGTCGTCGAGCACCAGCCGGTGGTCCAGCCGGAGCAAAAGCTCCCGCGCGGACTCCGCCTCTCGCTCCCGAAGCACCAGCCGTCCTCGGTGGGCCGAGACCTTCCAGTGGATCTCCCGCGGGTCGTCCCCCGGGCGGAAGTCGTGCAGGCCATAGATGTCCCCACCTCGTCCCCGGAGCCGGCGGTGGCGATCCCCGCCGGTGGATGGCGCCGGCAGGGGGGGCAAGCCCACCTTGCGGATGGCCGGCAGGACCAGCACCTCGGTCTCCAGCTCCACCACCCGGGACTTGCGCAGCAGGGCGAAGGGGAACTTCGTCGACACCTTGAACCCCGAGAAGCTGTAGCGCCCCCGGCGGGCGAAGGCGTGGCGATAGGCGGTGGTTTGGGTACGGCCCGCGGGGATCTTCAGAAAGTAGCAGCGCTTGTCCAGCACCCGGTCGGCCTGGATGTCCTCCACCTCGATGGAGAAGGAGGGAAATATCCGCTTGGCGTTCGTCACCGAGATGCCCATGAGGAAGGGCTTCACCGCGTGGATGGTGCCAGGCGGTAGACGGGAGAACGTGAGCCCCCGCAGCGAAAGCTCCGACAGGATGCCCGACACGATGAGCAGCCCCAGCATCATACCCAGGATCAGAAACAGCAGGTTGTTGCCCGACCGGATGGCCGCCAGGCCGATGGCGATACTGATGACGATGAACAGCCAGCCCTCCCGCGTGATTCGCAGCCGCTCCCGGGGTCGCACCCGCTTCACGAGCGGCACGCGCTTCTTGCCCCGGCGCGTCCCGGGTACGCCGCCTGTGGCGGGTCCGGAGCCCGCCAGCAGCGCTGCTGTGTTGTCGTTTGCGTTGGCCATCGTCGTGATCAGTGTGAAGGCTCACCTGCGCAAGGTCAACCGTGGCGCGTGTATTCACCGGGGGGCGGGACGCTTCGGGACGAGGTACTTCAGGCCGGTGGCCCCCTTGGCCGTGAGGTGCTGGTAGACCCCGGACGGCTCGACGCCCGACTTCACGGCGGCCTCGGCCCGGGCGCGGGCCTCGGCGATTGCCCTGTCGAGCTCCACGGGGGAGAGGTAGCCCGGATAGCGCCTGCCGTTGAGGTAGAGGGTCGGGGTGCCGTCGATGCCGAGGGCTCTGCCGAGCTCGAGATCTGCCTTGATCGCGGGTTGCCCCTGGTTGGCCTTGAGGCACCCGGCCACTCCCTTGGGATCGGCGCCGGCCGCCTTCGACATCACGAGCAGCTCCTTGCGCGAGAGGTCCTCGGCGACCATGGCCTTGTCGTTGAAGGCCCAGAAGGCGGCCGAGCCCCTCTGCTTCATCACGCAGGCTCCTGCCCGGGCGCTCAGAGAACCCTTGGTGTGGTCGGCCAGGGGGAAGTGTTTGTAGACCACGCGTAGAGCCCGGGCGTGGTTCTTGAGGGCCATCTGGGCGACTTTGTAGGCCCGGCGGCAGAAGCCGCACTCGTGATCAGCGAAGATCACGAGGGTCACCAGGGCGTCGGCCGGGCCGCGCGTCGGGGAGCCGGAAACGTCCACCCTGTAGATGGCGTCGGGATCGATCTTTGGTTTGGCGGCCCGGAGCTTGGCCTCCAGGGCCGTGAGGCAGTCCACCAGGCGCGTGCAGGAGCGGTTCACCGAGCAGTGCCTGATGCCGTCGAAGATCTTCTGCGCCTCGGTGCCGGGCTTGGCGGACTTGCATTGGGTGGCGCAGCTCAGGATCTGTTTGGCCAGGTGTCTTGATTTGGTCCAGCGTCGGGCGCGACAGTAGGTGAAGTAGGTGCACAGCTCAGCGCAGTCCGGCGTGTGGGTGGGCGGCCGCTGTACGGTCTGGGGGCAGGGTGCGCTGCGGGAGCGGGCCGCGTTGGGGCAGGGCGGCGGGCAGGCGGCGAGGCCCACGAGCGGACCCACAAGCAAGACGATGACGCCCATCGGTGACATGGGGTTTTGAGATGGACCGACTCGGGATTGGCTCAACGGCTGCTCCTTGGAGTTTGTGAGGTGCCTGGCGGGCAGGCCACCTCGTTAGGGCTCGCGCATCAACAACTCGATCGTCCAGGACGCCTCGGCGCCCGGAATCGATGACTTGCTGTTGCGCGGGTCCTCGGGCATGGTCTACCGACGGCCTCGATGCTACGTGTCGGCCTCCTCGGCGCCCTGCTTGGAGGCGTCGAGGATGGCCTCCAGAATGGAGCCGAGGCGGCGAATGCCCATGATCACGTGGTCCGGCGCGCCGAGCACGTCGTCGATGACCAGGGCCACGGGGCGACGCTTGACAGGGACCATCTTGAGGCGGTCCTCCAGCTCCTCCATGCCACCGGAATCGGCCATGAAATCGCCGCAAATGGAGACGTCCCTCAAGAAGCGCCCCTGGGTCAGGCGTACGGTGGCTTCCACGAAGCCGATGGCCTCTTCGATGGGGCGGGAGGTCCATGGCTTGAGGTACTGCGGGAGCGGCTCGGGGGGCTCCGTCGGAACCTCCACCCGGTGGGAGAGGCTCTTGATGCGCTCCTGCTCCAGGGGGCTGAAGTCTCGTTGCTCGAGCTCCAGATCGAGTAGGTCAACCACCGCCTCCTGGATCCCATTCACGAGGCGTTCGTCCTGCAGGTCGGTCAACTCGTCGCCCACCAGGGTCGGACCGCTCGTGGCGCCGTCCTCCTTGGAGCGGGGCGGGTACGCCGACAGCTCCGCGTCGGGGCACCAGGGGCGCCGAAGCCCCACGATGGCCTCCAGCAGCGCGGTGCCGTCCGTCGCCAGCTCAAAGCTCATGATCCCCAGGGGGCGATCCTCCACGCTGACCAGGTCCTTGCCAAAGTAGCGGGCCTTCATGCCGGCCCGCACCAGCCCCCGGATCAGCCCGGCTCCGTAGCGCTGAAGGAACTGCCGGGGCTCGCACTCCAGGGGATTGGTCCGGTCGGGCATCACCAAGGCGAGGTGGAGACGGTCTTTGCCCAGCAGCGCAGTGGTGCCTCCGGAGAGGCGTCTGAGCACAGACAGGTCCCGAGCGGCGCAGATGTCCCGGCTCACCGCGGAGTCGGCGTTCTGGTACCGCCCCAGCACCACTGACTCCCCGGCGGGCAAGCTGATCTTGAGGAAGGGTGCGCCCTGGGTTCTTCCCTTACCCACGGCCTCCATCATGTAGGCCGTGGAGGCGAGACAGTGGCCGGGACTCGTTCCGGTCTCCTGGACGAAGAGCAACTGCTGCATCGGGTGTGCCGCTGGTCCCCTACTTGTGTAGCCGGATGGTCTTGATGGCTGCCAGCCGGCCATCGATGTACAGACGCGCGGTGAAGTAGCCGCCCTTGGTGAAGAAGGAGTACGTGCGTCCCCGATACTTGTAGAAGTCGGCGGAGGCCCACAGGGTGTAGGTGATCCGACCGCCGATGCGGTCCTTCAGCGCCCGGTCGGTGGCGTTGAGGCGGCGCCCGCCGCGTACCACGCCGAGGATCCAGTTGCCGCCGGGCTGGGTGTCCCAGGTCTTGCGCCAGGTGTTGCCCTTGATGTCGGACACCGACAGCTCGAGCTTGGTGACATTGATCTGACGCCCGCCGGTGTTGACGCTGAAGGTGAACTTTGCGTCGCGCTTTCCGTCGGGGCCGGCCTTGCCCTGCCGGCCCACCTTGTCGGCCGTGAAGCCGTGGTAGCGGAGCGCCACCTTGACCGGACTCGCGGGAGCCGTCCTCTTGAGGACCTTGACCTGGGCGAAGATCCGGTCGCCCCCGGCGAAGATCACCTCCACCTGGAAGTTCTGCAGGGGCCGCACCCAGCCGGTGTTGTGGATGAACAGGTCATAGGTGGCCGTGCCGCGGATCTTCTGTCTCTTGAGCCCGCGGTCCTTGGGGTTGAGCAGCTTGCCGCCCTGGTACACCGCGATCATGCGGTAGCCCCGGGGACGCGTGTCCCAGATCTGACCCTGGACCGCGGCGCCGCCGGGCCAGATGGCCCGGAGAACCAGACCCGTGACCTGCCGCCCAGCCGCCCGGGAGAGGGACAGCCGGAAGTGGCCGTCGGCCTTGCCGTCGGGGCCGGAGGGGGACTTGGGGCCGAGCTTGTCTGCCGTGAACCCCAGGTAGGCCATCTTGGCCTTGGCCTGCTGGATCTTCGGCAGGGTGACCAGAGCAGTGCAGGGGCTGCCGCTGGAAAACTCCGCCACGATCTTGAACCGTTCGCCGCCCTTGAGCGCCCCACGCCCGGAGGCGTACAGGTGGTACTCGGCCATGCCCGTGAACTTGTCGCGGATCGGCCGGTCCCTCCTGTTCAGCCGCTTTCGGCCGCGCTCCACTCCCAGCAGCCAGTTCCGGGTCTTGTCGGTGTCCCAGCGCTGACCGGCCATGGGGCGGCCGCGGTTGTCAACACGCATCAGTGACAGCCTGACCAGCTCTGCGGAGCGGCCGCTGCTGTCCATGCGGAGCACGAAGTGTGCGTCCTTGACGCCGTCGGCGTAGGGGCGCCGGTTGCGGCCCACGCGGTCGCGGTCCCGTCCGGCGAAGCTCAGGCCCGCGCGCACGGGATCGGAGATCGCCGCCTTGGCCGAGACCCCCATGCCGTCGCCGAAGGTCACGTAGGCACAGTAGTTGGTGCCGGGCTTGAACCCGCCGAGGGGTTTGGAGGCGTAGAGGTCGTAGCGCGTCCTACCCTTGGTGGTGTCGATGGTCTTTCCTTTGCCCAGCGGCCGGGCCTGGTTGCGCTTGAACACACCGAGCACCCACAGGCGTGTGCGATCCGTGTCCCAAGCCACCCGGCCCGTCAGGACGCCGCGCTTGTCGCAGCTTCGCAGCAGCACGTGCACGATGCTGCGTCTCCGATCGGTTCGCAGCGACAGCCCGAATCGTCCGTCGGGCTTTCCGTCAGGGCGCACGATCCTGCCCTGTTGGACCTTGTCGGCCCCCACACCCAACCAAACCAGTCGGGCAGAGGCACCTCTCTTTTGAGCCTGAGCCGTGGAAGGGGGCCAGGCAAGGATGAGCGCTACACCGAGCGCCAGGGAAAGCATGCAGATTCTCATGGCTACAACCTCTCCTTCAGCTTCGCAGTGGCCCTGATACTACGCACACCTCAGGGCCCGGGACAAGACCCTGTTGTCAGGGCTCTGTCCACGGTTCAATCCCCCCATGGGTCCAACGGATCGAGGTCCGCGCCTTGACACAAGCCCAAGGGTAGGAGATAGCCTCTGGTATCATCTTCGGGGAACCGTGCCAGGGGTGGCGAAATCTGGCTTCCGTGGTAGTATTTCCAACGAGTTGAAAAACGTGCGAACTTCTCTGATCAGCGCGGTGTATCTGCTCGCCTTTGCCGGTTGGGTCGCGGCCGCGCAGGCGGCTCCAGTGCCCACGCCCACGCCCGCCCCCGCGTCTGCCAAGCCCGGTCGGATCGCGCTGCTGCCCCTGGTGGTCAAGCCGCCCCTCGCCTCTGCCGTGGTGACGCGGTTCCGCAAGTCCATGGAGGTCGGGTTCACGTTGGCCGCCCTCGTCACCATCGCCCAAGTAGACGTCGAGGCGGCCCGGCTCGAGACGATCGGGACCTGCCGGACCCAGGCATGCCTGATGAAGCTGGCGGCCCGCCTGAAAGCAGCCTACCTGTTTTCCACTCGGGTGACTCGCACGGGAAAGAACTATCGCATCGAGTGCGAGCTTTTCGATCCAGCGGGGCGCATCCGGCACAAGCAGCTGGCGACCTGCGACATCTGCACCTTTTCGGAGGCCATCACCAAGGCCCAGAGCGTCGCCCAGGACGCGGGCTCGGCGCTGAACAACAAGCACAAGGCGCTGGTTCCGCGACCGCGCCCCCGTCCGCGCGTGCGCCCCCGCCCCCGTCCCAGGCCGCGCCCCCGCCCGCGCGTGCGCCCCCGCCCCCGCCCCCGCCCCAAGCCACGCCCCCTGCCGAGGTATCGTCCAAAGCCGTCTGTGAAGCAGGCCGCCTGGATGTCCGGTGTGGGCGGCGTGGCCTCCCTGGTCGCGGGCATCACCCTGCTGGCCTTGAATGGGCGTCCCACCTGTGACAAGCCCATGCCGGAGCTCAGCTGTCCCTACCGCTATCGGACGAGCACCGCCGGAGCGGTGTTCACGGCCCTGGGCGGCGCCTCGTTGGTGGCCGCGACCGTGCTTTTCTACTATGCCTATCGCAGCAAAAAAAAACGCGAGAAGCCACGCGCCACTTTTGGCGTGGTGCCGACGCGGGGAGGGGCCTGGGCCCATGCCAACCTCGCTTTTTGAGATCCGGACAGGAGGCGCGTTGCTGGTTGGCTTGGTTTTCTTGGTCGCCGTCTCCGGCTGCGACGAGCTCAATCCGGACTTCGATCCTGACGGGGGCCCCATCTGCTCGCCCGGTGAGCGGCGGTGTGGCCCCGACAGCGGAGTGCCCGAGGTCTGCGAGTCCGCCACCGCGTGGACTCCCGTGGCGGCGTGCTGGACAGGCAGCGGGTGCAGCGACGGACTGTGTCTGCCCGATAGCCCATTCGAGCGGTGTGAGCACGTGTCGGACTGCGCCACCGCAGGGGACGCGTGTACCGTGTTCGTGGATCCGGAGGTGGTGACAAGCCTCGGTACGTTCTGCGTGCCTCCGCCCAACCCCGCCGGTCGTCCCGGGGGCCAGGCCTGCTCGGTACACGGCGAATGTGCCAGCGGCTGGTGCTTCCGGTTGGTTTGTTTCGAGGCGTGCGGCGACGCCAGCCAGTGCACCAACACCCTGCACGAGTGTGCGGTGTTGAACGTGACCGTGGACGGGGTCAGGGAGAGCTCCTTGATCCGCGGCTGCGTCCCTCCGGCGGAATGAGACCATGAAGATCTGCGCCCACTGCCACCAGAGCCTCGCTGAAGACGCCATCTTCTGCCTCTCCTGCGGCAAGAGCCAGGTGGTCGATGGGGACGACACCCTCATCGGCACCGTGGTGGCCCAGCGCTACCTCGTCAAGGACAAGATCGGCGGTGGGGGCTCGGGCACGGTGTACCTGGCCCGACACGTCACCCTCCAGCGACAAATCGCCCTCAAGGTCTTGCATCACCACCTGTGTCAGGATGACGCCGCGGTGGAGCGCTTCCGTCGGGAAGCCACCACCATGGCGTCCATCGAGAACGAGCACATCATCGCGGTTCAGGACTTTGGGCGCACCGACGACGGGCGTCTCTACCTGGCCATGGAGCTGCTCTCGGGGGAGACCCTCGCCGAGTTGCTCGAGAGGAGCCGGCCGCTGCCCATCGCGCGGGCGCTGGGCATTTTCAACCAGATCGCCGAGGCGCTCACAGAGGCCCACAGCAAGGGCTACGTGCACCGGGATCTCAGGCCCGCGAACGTGTTCCTCACCAGCCGTCGAGAGCAAACGGACTTCGTGAAGGTGATGGACTTTGGTTTGAGCAAGCTCGTGCTGAGCGAGCTCGAGCCCGGGCAGGTGACGGTGGGCATGTCCTTCGGAGACCCCCGCTACCTGTCCCCGGAGCAGGCCGCCGGGGAGAAGGTGGATCGTCGCGCCGACGTGTACGCCCTGGGCATCGTGCTGTACGAGATGCTCTGCGGTGTGCCGCCATTCACCGGCGACGACGTGTTCACGGTGATCAACAAGCACCTGCGGGAGCGCGCGGTGCCAGCCTCTTCTCACAACAGGCTGCTGCCCACCGCCTTCGACGAGATCCTGGAATGTGCCCTGGCCAAGAAGCGCGACGATCGCTGGGACTCGGCGGCGCTCATGCGCGACGCCCTGACGAAGGTGGCCATCTCCAGCACCATGCCCGGCCTCGGGGTCGACTCAGGTGCCGATCGTCGGCAGGACGAGACCCGCCCCGCGGTGCCGTCTGCCCTGGGACGAGGCCAGGAGACGTTTTTGGGCATGGCGTCGCCCCCGGCGGTGGGTTCGTCCCCGGCGGTGGATTCGTCCCCGGCGGTGGGTTCGTCCCCGGCGGTGGATTCGTCCCCGGCGGTGGGTTCACCCCCGGCGGTGGGTCCTCCCCCGGCGGCGCCTCTGCTCGCCGACACCGTGGCGGCGCCCAGTGTGGACCAGCGCGCCGCTCCTCCCATGGTGACGCCCGCGCCCGCGCCCGTGACCGGCCCGGCTTTGGGCCGAGGCCTGGACCCTAGACCGGGGATGCCGCCCGAACGCCCCGAGGGGTCGGGGCCGCACTTTGTTCCCCCGGAGTTCCGGGGGGAGGAGCCGCCGCCAATGGTGGCGGCCGACGGCCCCGCTGGCGGGTCGCCGCCGGGCGCCGAGCCCGAGCCGATCGATCCCACCATGAGCCAGATGTGGTACGCCGACGGCGAGGCCGAGGCGGCCGAGCAGATGGCTGAGTACCAGGCCTATCGAAAGGAGCAGCTCAAGGGGCGGCCAGATCCGGACGTGACCGATCCGATGCTCCCCGGGGTCAGCGCGGAGGTGGGCGAGGCGACGCTGTTCATGCGGGTCAAGCGCGCCCGCCGGGTGCTGCTGCTGACCGTGGGCATCGTGGTGGTCATGGTGGCGGTGACCGTGGTTCTGTTGGCCCGCCGCCCCAGTGACGGGGGCGACGGGTCCCCAAAGCCGGCGCACCACGGCACCGACGCCATGATGGCCGGGGGAAACGCCAACGACGTGATGCGGCGCGCCCCGACCCGTGCGGACGGGAGCGCTGCCCGGGACGCGGGGATCCCCACGCTGGTGGTGGACATGGCAGTGCGCATCGACGTGGACGAGCCCATGGACGGCATGGACGTCATGGGGACCGGGCGCCGTCGTCGGCGTCGACCGCCAGGCATGGGCATGACCCAGCCGAAGGCGGACGCGGGCGTCAGCAAGGCGACGGACGCCCGCGCCGCCACGCTCAGCGGGCGGCGGGCCCTGGCCCGCGGCGACATCGCGACTGCCAGGGTCGAGTTTCAGCGGGCGCTCACGTCCCGGCCAGGCTACGGACCGGCCCTGGCAGGTCTCGGCGAGGCGTTGTTCGAGCAGGGGCGCTACGCCTCGGCCATCGGCAAGCTGCGCGCCGCCACCCGCTCCATGCCCGGTTCGGTGCGCACCTGGGTGCTGCTGGGCAACGCCTGTTTCAGGGCCGGTCGCTACGCCAAGGCCCGAGCCGCCTACAAGACGGCCCTCCGAATGCGCCCCGGGCACGCCGAGGCCCGGAAGAACCTCGGCCTGGTGGAAAAGAAGCTCGGCGTGATGCGTGGAATGTAGGGGGCCGGGGCCGTCGGATCAGGGCCCGATCAGGAACGGACGCTTACTGCGCTACAGAGGCTTGGCGCGGATGGCGCTGTCCTTCTTTTTGGCGAAGCTCTTGAGCTGGCCGTAGATCTCACGGTTCCACTGGGCGCGGGCCGCGTTCAGCGCGGACCGGGCCTTGCCGATTGCCGCCGAGTCGGTCTTTTCGCCCTTGGTGGCGTCTGAGAGGAGCTTCAGGGCATCGCAGATGCTCTTGGAGATCTTCCGCTCCAACCGGGTGAGCTTCAGGTGGGCGGTGTGCTTGCCCTTGGGCTTGTCCAGCTTGGCGACGCGCTTGCGGAAGCCGAAGCAGCCGTCGTCCCAGTCCTTGAGCTGCTTGTGGAAGTCGTTGGTGCGTAGCGTCATGCGCCAGGTGCCCTGCAGGTACTTGCCGGGCTTGATCCGGTTCCAGGTCAGGTTCGACAAGGTGAAGCTCTTGATGCCCGGGGCCATGCGGAAGGGCATGGGGATGGACAGGGCGCGGTACCCCTCATAGCGGGGCTCCTTGGGCATGGACTTCATGCGGCCGAAGGCGAAGCCGGCCCGGTTCTGTAGCACGACGTTGCGTTTGATGGTCCGGTACTTCTTGTCAAGGTGGCCCAACAGCTTGCCCTTGATCTCGATGTCGGCGAACTTGTAGACCGCGCCGAAGACCTCCCGCCGCTCCCAGATCATCGCCTCCAGGACGATGGGGTGATCCCTGTGGATCTCCGCGAGTCGCACAGGGCACTCGAAGATGTTGAGCGCGCCCTGAGCCTTGCCGGTCTTGTCGGGTTGGATTTTCAGCTCGAAGTCGAAGACCTGCACCTTCTTGCCTGCGACGGTCTTGGTCTGCACCCGCTTGTGGAAGTGCGAGTTGTACTTGTACCCGCGGTTGTGGTGCACCGCGCACACCTCTCCGAGGAAGCTGTTGAGCTTCTTGCCCACGTCCCGATACCAGTTGTCGATGGCGGAGATCTCTGCCTCGGACACGTCGCCGTCGCCACCTTTTCCGTCGCCACCTCCGCCTTTTCCCTTGTCGCCCCCGCGCAGACCGAAAAACAGCCCCACACCGACGAGCACCACAACCACACCGACGACCGCGAAGATCCACACCTTGGATTTCTTGGGCTCCTGGCGGCGTACCATGGACGGATCCGTGGGCGCCGACGGCCTGAACTCGTCGCCCCATCCATCGGGGTGATGGGGCGCCTCCGCAGCGGTCGGTTCGGGCTCTGCAGACACCTCCGGGGGCCAGGGCTCATGACAGAAGGGGCATTCCTCGGTGGTTTTTTTGACCTTGCTCGGAATCTCCTCTTCACATTTGGGGCATACGTACATAGGTCCTCCACGCGTACGGAGATGGACTCTCACCGATCGTGCGCGTCCACACAATATACAATTATTCAGTGACGTAAACCACGTAAAACCGGGAGGCGTGTCACCTCTTCAACCGAGGGCGCCGATCCCTGGCGGACCTTCGGTCTCTATGCTTAACGACGCGGAATCCTGGCGGTTCCTGAAAAAACGGCGGATTGGCCCGACTGCGCCCCCGCCGCTGGTACACGGTGATCAGCGGCACCCCGTCAAGGGTGAGCACACGATCGGGCTGAACCGTGCCGTAGTCCTGCCAGATCAAATACTCCCACATGACCTGGTGCTTTTCGTGTTGGTAGATCGCGATCTGCGATCGGCGGATGCCCCGGTACCCGTCGCCGGCGTAGGTGATGTTCGGCAGCAGAAGGCCGCTGCGGGCGTAGAGGTTGCGGCTGTAGTGGTTTGTGTCGTGGAAGTAGGTGGGTACCCGCGCGGTGAAGTGTTTGAGTCGGGGGCGGGCCAGGCGGTTCAGGTCGGGGATCAGCCGGCGGGTGGTGTAGCCCCAGTATTGCCGCTTGAGTCCCCGGTCCGCAGCGCCTGGCGTGCCACCCCCCACCGGCGAGTAGGCCGAAGGGGCCACGTCCCCGGCGTGGGCGGTTTGGACGAGGGGGGGGATCACCAGCGCCCCCAACAGCGCCGTGGCCAGGGCAGCGCGGTGCAGGTCCGAACGCAGCCGGGGTGCGGAGGCGCGGTACACCTCCTGCACGGCCCAGCCCGCCAAGAGCGCCAAGTAGGGCCAGGCGGGCATCCACAGGCGGGCCCCGCCGAAGATGGGTGTGGAGGGCAGGGCGATGAGTGCCAGGGGAAACAGCGCGTTGAGAGCCACCAGCAGCGCCGGGGAGCGGCTCCGACCCAGGAGCGGTCGCCCCCAACCCCGGCGGGGTCCGTAGGCCTCGGACACCACCCGCCCGGTCCGCCACCGGTGGTAGGCCTCGATGAACCCGCGGAGGGTCAGACCGAGCCCACCCAGGGCCGCCAGCACGAACGGCAGCGGCAGGACGTACAGGGTCATCACGAAGGGGTACTCCACCGGGAAGGGCGGTAGGTTGTAGTTCTTCCCGAGGTACTCGGTGTTGTAGAAGGTGTGGTCCAGGTGATAGCTCAGATAGCCGGAGAACCGCGCGGTGGTGTCGTGCCAGAGCCAGGGCCACTGCACGTATAGGACCGCGCCGCCCAGCAGCAGCATGGAGAAGAACACCGCCGGCATGGTCAGCTTCATGGCGCGCAGGGGCTGCCAGTTGTAGCGCCCCTGCCACACCACCACGCCCAGGAGCGCCATGCCCACGCCCAGGGCTACCCGACGGTGTCCCGACAAAAGCAGCGCGCAGAGGGCGGCCATCAGCGCTGGAGCCATCAGGTTGCGCCACCGCAGGGGCCAGCGGAAGGAGTCCTGACGGAGCAGGTAGATGCCCAGCAGCGCACCCCCCGCCACGGCGATCCACCCGTGGCCCTTGCCCGCCACCAGGGCGGCGACGCTCAAGAAGACCAGCGGTAGCGCCGACGTCAGGCCCACGGCCGCCAGCAGTGGGTGGCGGAAGTCCCGTCGGCTCGCCCAGGCGTAGTGCACGATGAGCAGCAGCGGCAGGAAGAAGGCGTTGAACTTGGTGAGCAGGGCCAGGCCGTAGACGAGCCCGGCGGCCAGGGACCAGCGCCAGCTGTGTAGCGCGCGGTAGTAGGCGTAGACCGTGATGAACATCGCCGCGGTGATGGGTGCGTCCAGCCCCGCCAGGTGGCTGTGAAAGAAGACCCGGGGCAACGAGACGTAGGCCAACGCGGCCACGAACCCGGCGAATCGTCCAAAGGCGATGGCGCCGAACAGGTAGATGAAGGCCGCCAGCAGCGCGGCCGCCACCATGGCTGGTAGCCGCAGGGCGGTGAGGTCGTCCACCACGCCCCAGGTCTTGTCGTGGGGCGGCTTGCCCGGACGGGTCCTGGGCGTGGTGCGGTGACAGTTGCAGCGGTGCAGGTATCGCCAGCTCAGCCCGTAGAGGTGTTTGGTGCCCGGGGGGTGCTCGGCGTTGACGCGGTAGTACCGGTCAATGGTTCGCCGGTTCGCGCGGAGGTCGGGGCGCTTGTCCACCTCGGTGACGTACCGCTGGTACTCCTCGGCGGCGTTGATGTAGATGCCCTCGTCCCGGGCGACACCCACGTCCTCAGAGGTGAAAAACAGCAGGGCGAAGGTTCCCACGCCCAGCACGAACGCCCAGAAGATGTCCCGGCGCGTGGGCCGACCCGGACCGCGGAGGGGTCCCCCGGGTGGTCTCACGGGGCTGCCTCCTCGCTGCGGGCGTAGAAGCAGAAGTGCTTGGCCCAGGCGTGGCGCGTGTAGATCCGCAGCTGAACGGCAGCGGGCTCGCGACGCTCGGCCGGCGCAACGGCCAACACATGGCGGCGCCAACCTTCGTCCTCGATGGGGTGTGCCAGTCGCGCCACCACCCGGCCTCTCACCCGCACCTCCAGGGTCACCGGCACCGAAGCCACGGGGCGAAGAGGGCGCCTCCTACGTCCCTTGCCGGCGCGATGTCGCTGGTAGTCCCACACCGCCCGGCGGGCGCGGTACCGGGGGTCGTATCCCCGCAGCCCGGTCCACACCACCAGGCGGCCACCCAGGCGCGTCGCCGGGTACTCGATGATCCGGGTGGAGCCCTCGATGGGCATGGCCAGCACGCAGCGTCGGGGCGCGTAGCCGATCTCGGCGCGGATCTGGCGCACGGACTTCCAGTCCGGGCCGCAGTCATGGCGCAGCCGGTGTGCCCGCCAGGGGCAGCGGCGCGTGGAGCCCCGGCGCTCCTCCCAGACCCGGGCCTTTGCGATCTGTTCGTAGAAGTCGGTTATGACCTTCACGGGGGTCTGGTTGTACAGCGTCACCGTCACGCCGCCGAAGGTCCGGCGCATTGCCTTGCGCAGCCCCCGGGTGTCGGGGTGTCGGGAGCCGCGGATGGACAGGTCCCAGATGCGCGAATAGGTGCGCGCGTCGGGCCGGGTGACGTCGTCCAGGGTCATGCGGTCCCCGAGGACCAGTCGTCCCAGGGGATCGGCCCAGGCAGGCGACGTGACGATGAGGTCCCCTGGGCGGTGGTGCAGACGCACGAAGCGGTCTGCGGCTGCCCAGTGGGCTCGGGTGGGCACGGCCCGCCGTTGAACCTGGTCGGCGGCGATTTCCCAGATGCCCGCGCCCACCAAGACCAGGGCGAACCCCAGCGGCCAGCGCGGCGGACGCCGAAAGGGGCTGGCCGGGGGTCGCGGCTTCGGTGCGGCGGCGTGGTCGGCGGGCGGGGGCATGGGCCTACGAGCTGCGCTTGGCGATGAGGTCGGCCAGGAGCCCGAGGGCACCCAGTTGGACGCCTGTGACGAGGAGCAGCAGGGACGTGGTGTCCAGGGGACGCTCCAGGTAGGCCCAGGTGAGCCCGAACACCACCGCCCCGGCGGCCAGGAAGACCAGGGCGAGGGGGATGAAGATCCGCAGCGGGTTGAAGTACATCACCGTGCGCAGGATCAGCGCGAAGAACCCAAGGGTGTCCCGGATGGGGCGGATGTGGGAGCGGCCGGCCCGAGCGTGATACTCGATGGGCACGTACTTGACCCCATAGCCCGACACCAGCATGGCGAGGGTGATGGTCGTGGTGAAGGAGAAGCCGGCTGGCAGCAGGCCGAGGTAGCGGTTGATCACCGGGCGGCGCATGACGCGAAAGCCCGAGTTCAGGTCCGGGATGGGGTGTCCCGACAGGTAGCTGGCCAGCCAGCGCAGCACCGCCTTGGCCGGCCGGCGGATCAGCGGGATGTGCACCTTGCCCTTGGTGCGCGCGCCCACCACCATGTCGTTGTCCTTGGCCGACGCTACCAGGTCCGGCAGGGCCTCGGGCGGGTAGGTGCAGTCCGCGTCCAGGATGGCCACCAGGTCGTGCCGGGCCCGCCGGATGCCGGACTTGAGGGACGCCCCGTACCCCCGGTTCTGCTCGTGGCGCACCACCTGGGCCCCCGCCGCTTCGGCCCGCGCCGCGGTGTCGTCGGCCGAGCCGTCGTCCACCACCAGAAGCTCCGTTTCCCGGCCGAGCCCTGCGAGGACCGGGCCGAGCCGCTCGACGACCTCGGCGATGCCCTCGGCCTCGTTGTATGCCGGGATGATGACCGAAAGGGGCTCGGCCCTATCCGGGCTGTCCAGGCCGGTCGGGCTGTCCGGGCTGGCTGTGGAGCTGTCCGGGCTGGCTGTGGAGCTGTCCGGGCTGGCTGTGGGGCTGTCCGGGCTGGCTGTGGGGCTGGTCGAGCTGGCTGTGGGGCTGGATTCCATTTCACGCCATGATAGTTGGGGTGGCTGCAAAGGCAAGCAATTGCGTTTGCGCGGTCGGGCTTGGCTGCCTGGTTGACTTCCAAGACGATGTAGGGTCTACAGGAGCCATGAGGACACACGCGATTGTCATTCTGTTGGCGCCGTTCGTCGCTGCCTGCTTTGGCCACCATGGCGGCCCCAATACGCGACACGGCAACAATCTACTGCTGGGCAGGCTCGGCGCGCCCTCCTTCCCGACCTCTACGGCGAGATGCCCTTCGCGGACCGGCGAGGGGAAGATCCTGCTGCGGTTCAGCAACGGAAGGAAGCGCGTCCGCGGCCGGTGCCGAGGGGGGCTCAAGGTCGGCAAGTGGAAGGGCTGGTACGTCAACGGCGCCGTCGTGTGGAAGGCGAGCTTCGACAACGGGATGCTCCACGGCAAGTTCAGGTCTTACCACGCCAACGACAAGAAGAAGGTCCGGGTCAGGTTCAACCGCGGTCTCGCCTACGGAAAGTTCAAGGCCTGGTGGCACAATGGCAAGCTGCGTGCCAGGGGCAAGTACGTCGCTGGCAAGCGCTCGGGCTGCTGGGAGACATGGCACAGAAGCGGACGGAAGGCCAGCAAGGGGACCTACTCGGAGGGCAAGAAGGTGCTCACCTGGATCACCTGGTCTGCAAGTGGACAAAAGTCCAAGAGCAAGCTGGGCGGTGAGGCCACCGGTGGCAGGTGCCTGCTCATGTTCTGATGGTCGCTGGTCACGATTGGTTCCTCCCGGCGGGCTAGGGTTCTACCCGTGAAACTGCCCCACCCCGACAGCTTGCAGGCGCGACTGGTGCATGGCGTCATGCGTCTGGCGGTGGCGCCCCTGCGGCCACTCTATGGCGGACCCGTGCCGGTGCATCGTCTCTGCGTGTCCGGGGTGCGTCGGGTGCCGGTCCCTGGCGGCGCCGTGTCCACGTTGGTCTGGGACAGCGCCGTCCGGCGCGTCGGCGTCGGGCGTGCGTGCGGCGGGCGCGCCGTGGTGCTGCTGCATGGCCTCAACGCCAACGCGCGGTACTGGATCGGCACCGCCAGCCTCCTTCAGGGCCCAGTGTACGCTCCTGACCAGCGATTCCACGGCGCCACGGGCCCCCTGCCCGGAGGTGTGGCCCTGGAGGACACCCGCGGTGATCTGCGGGCCTGGCTCGGAGGGTTGGGCTTGGAGCAGGTGGATCTGGTGGGCCACTCCTGGGGGGGCAAGGTGGCGCTGGACTTCGCGGCGGCCCACCCCGAGCGGGTGCGGCGGCTGGTGCTCGTCGACCCCGTACCGCCGCAGGGCCTCCACTGGCTCATCCACCGGAGCGAGCCCGTGGCGGCGGGTGTCTTCGCGCCGGAGCGCGGCCCCTTTGCCGATCGCACGGCCCTCGCCCGGGCCAAGGCGCGCATCGCGTGGCTCCGTCACGCCGACCCCTGGATGCTCGAGGCCTTCGACGCCAACTTCTGGCGTCGGCCCGATGGAGCGATCCACCCGGTCCTGCCACCGGATCGCTTCGACGCCATCTACCACGGGGTGCTCGGGCGCCCGAGCCCGCTGCCCCCCGAGCGCTTCTCGGGGCCAGTGCTCCTGATCCGCGCCACCTTCAGCGCCATGCCCTTCTACGCCCAGACCGCCTGGCTCCGTCGCCGGCTCCCCCAGCTCCGCGTGGCCCACGTGGTGGGAGAGCACTCCCTCCACGCCACCAACCCCGTGTCCCTGGCGAGCACCATCGGCGCGTTCCTCGGGGGGTAGCTTCACCCTTCCGAGCTTCACCCTTCCGAGGTTGACCCCGAGCCCTGCTGCCATCGTCCGTCGTCAACAACGTCTTCCTCTACTGCCTTGCCTGCGCTGCCAAGCGCACCGGAACGCGCATTCACTCCGTGTCGAAAATGGGAAACCACTGCCATATCGTGCTCACCGACTCCACAGGGCTCCTCCCCATCTTCATGGCGGCCCTGATCGGAATTCAACCTGGGAGGGGTCATCGGAGGGGTTTGAGAATTCAACCTGGGAGGCGTCATCGGAGGGGTTTGAGGGGGCTCACCAGGTCTTGGGTGGACGCTCTCCGAAGATGGCCGTGCCCACGCGCACGAGGGTAGCGCCCTCCTCTACGGCTACGGCGAAATCGTGGCTCATGCCCATGGAGAGATCGGTGAGCACCACGTTGTCGAGCCCGCAGCTGGATAGATCGACCCGCAGGGCCGCGAGACGGCGGTACAGGGGCCGGGCGGCCTCGGGGTCGGGATCCCAGGGGGGCATGAGCATCAGACCGCGTAGGCGCAGGTGCGGCGTGTGGGCGAAGTGCTCGATGAGCTTTGGGAGGTCCGCCTCGGACACGCCCGCCTTCTGAGGCTCGGCGGCGAGGTTCACCTGCAGCAGCACGTCCTGGACGAGCCGGGCGCCAACGGCCCGCCGTTCCAAGGCGTCCAGGAGCCGGCCGTCGTCCACGGCGTGCAGGAGGGTCGCCGTGCCCACCACATACTTGACCTTGTTTCGCTGGAGGGGCCCGATGTAGTGCCACCGGATGGCGTCGACGTCAACCAGCTCCCGCGCCTTGTCGCGCAGCTCCTGAGCGTAGTTCTCGCCGAAGTCGCGCTGCCCGGCAGCCAGGGCGGCGCGGATGTCCCCGGAAGGCTTGCGCTTGGACACGGCCACCAGACGCGCGGCGTCCTCGGCCCTCCCCGCCCGCCGGCAGGCCGCGCGCACCTCGTCCCCTATGCGTTCGAGACTGGCGGCGATGGAGTGGCTCATGCGCGCGCCTCTGGAGCAGCCCGCATGACGGCTGTCGATGGAACCACGCCCAGACGGGCCAGCCGATCCACGACTTGGGCCAAGGGCAGACCCACGACGTTGGTGTAGGAGCCGCGCAAGGTCTCCACCAGAAAAGCCGCCCGGCCCTGGGCACCGTACCCGCCCGCCTTGTCGCGCCACTCTCCCGTGGACACGTAGCAGTCGAGCTCCTGGTCCGACAGCCGCTTGAATTGTACCTCGGTCTGAACGACCTCCGCCGTGGCCGGCTCGCCCGTGCGGGTAACCACGAAGCCGGTCAGCACCCTGTGGTGGGTCCCTGCCAGGGCAGCGATCATTCGGCGGGCTTCGGTCGGGTCAGCGGGTTTGCCCAGGATTTCATCTCCCAGGGTGACCACTGTGTCGGCGGCCACCACTGCCGTCGCCTCGGCCTCGGGCTCAGCCTCCACTGCCGCGGCCTTGGCCTGAGCCAGTCGCGCGACGTAGTCGGCCGGCGCCTCTCCTGGGCGGCCTGTCTCGTCCACCTCTGGCACCCGCACCAGGCAGTGATACCCCGTGCGCTGGAGCAGCTCGAGCCGGCGCGGCGACGACGAGGCGAGGAATAGGGTGTGACTCAAAGCGGGATCTTGCACTTCACTGCGCCGGGCTTGGGCTTGCAGGGTATGGCCGCCTTCTTTGCCCGCTTCTTCCCGCCCTTGGGCTTGCCCGCGCTGAGCACCTCCGCCTCCTGGTACAACCGCTTGATCCGCGCCATGGACGCCCGGTAGTCGATCTTGGTGCCGAGCTTCACGGCCATCTGCTCGGCGGTGTAGCGGTTGCCGTCGGCCCACAGGGTCTTGAGATAGGCGCCCACCTGCTTCTTGCCGTACCAGCTCCGGCCGAATTTTTTGCGCAGGTGCTCGTGCAGGATGTCGGCGAGCATGAAGGCCCGGGCGTAGTCGGCCGAATAGAAGAAGGGATCCACGTCCGTGAGGTAGCGGTCCGCGTCGTTTTCGCTCAGGTTGTAGCCGTAGGCCTGCTGGAAGAGGGTCTTGTAGAGCTTCCGGCGATCCGAGGTCTGACCGCGGTACACCGCCTTGAAGAGCTTGTCGCTGCCCCCCAGCAGGGCCACCTCGTAGATCAGCTTGGCCCAGCCGTAGCGGCGGGCGAGGTAGAGATTGTACGCCAGGCGGCTCCGAACGAGGTAGCCCATGAGCCTTTTGCTCAGGGGCCTGACCCGGATCCGCCCAATGCCTTTGGTGAGCCCCTTGCTGTGCTTGCCTCGACGGACCTCCTTGATGAACTGCGCGTAACGCTCCAGCCAAGCGGGATCCTCCCAGGCCCGGGCAAAGAGTTCGGCGAAGGCCTCCGTGAGAGAATAGCTGCCGAGCTGCTGGAACTCCCAGCGGCGGTTGGTGGTCCAGGCGAAGTGCAGGGCGTGGCCCCCCTCGTGGAACATCGTCACCCAGCTCGACAGCCCGCCGGCGGGCTTGACCGTGATGCGAATGTCGGCGGGCACGGAAAGCGGGTAGCAGGCGGCACGATACTTCTTCTGGGGGTGCACCGAGTCGTCGATGTGAATCTGCGTCTTGGCGGCGGTGCGGGTGTCCAGGCCGATCCCCTTCAAGAAGTACTTGAAGGTGGGGATCATCAGCCGGTCGGGCAGGCTCCGCTTGACCCGGGGCGCCGAGAAGAGCCGCCCATGATCCGAGCGGCGTAGCTTGGCCAGGGACACCTTCAGGGACTCGGCGGCTACCCGAGTCATGAGCTTTTTGAACAGGGGCTCACTGTCGCGCACGAACTGGGCGCCGAGGGTGATCAGCGGCTTGAGCTGAACCTGACGTATCTGCGACGACAGGGCCACATAGGACGGGAAACGCATCCACTGGGCCAGCTCCTGTCCGCGCATCAGCTTCTTGATGAGCAGCGGGTTGAGCACCCGCCGCCGCACGTCGGCCATGGCCTGGTTGATTGCCCGGCGACGGGCGGGCTTCTTCTCCCGGGTGACCATACCCGGCAGGTCCCGATAGCGCGTCGGGCCCGGGCGCCAATCCAGCTTCACGGTGGCACCGAGCTCCGCCGCGCTGAGCAGGTCGTCCAAGTGCGCGGTCTTGCGCTCGATGTACGCCATGGCCAGGTAGTCGCGCAGGTAGCGGTGGGCCAGCTTGGCCGTCGGGTCCTTTTCCTCGGCGATGCACTGTTTGACAAAGGCCAGGGTCCGACGAGAGATGAGCCTCTCCCGCCCCATGAAGAGCGTCTTTCTGTGGGACTTCTCGCCGCGGATGTGGCCGTACCAACCAACCAGCTCAGTGAGCCGCAGGTGGGCCGCGGCCTGCCGGGCGATGAGCGGCATTCCCACCGCGCAGGTCATGGGCCAGGCTGGCTGCTTCACCGTGGCCTGGCGCCGGCCCGGCGTGGGTGGAGGCGGAGGCGGGGGCTCGCCCACCCGGGGGCGGGGGCAGACCGGACAAGTCTGCTGACCAGTGCACCCTTCGAAAACCAGTGAGGCCAGCAGGAACGGGACCCCAACCAACAGGAGACTGGCCGAACGGAAACGGATACCACGCATATCTACTCCTCCGCCTGGTCTGCATGCGCCCCACGCGACCTCGGGCGACCTCGGGCAAGCTCGGGCGACCTCGGGCGACCTCGGGCGACCTCGGGCTACATGCCGGCCATTATAGCGCCGCGCCGCTGTTGGGGAAGGGGGAGGTCGCCGGCGCCGGAAAAATGACTGCTCGACCCTATCGGCCCACTTCGGTACTATTGAAAGCTGGGAATAGTTCAGACATTCGAACCATCCGGAGCGAGCGGACCCCGTGTCGCGTTCCCACGGATCACGGGAGGTATGAAATTGGCGAACCGTATACGTCGAGTTGGCAGACGGACCGCCGGCGGCTTGGTCGCGACGGCGCTGATGGGGGCGTTGGCAGCGGCGGGGCTGGTGCTGGGCAGCTGCGCCACGAGCAGCGTCCGGGCCAGCGGCTGCCAGGAGCACGACGAGTGCAACCCGGGCTACCACTGCTACGAAGGGGAGTGCGTGGCCGGGGACCCCGACGGCGGCGCCCCGGACGCCTTCTACATTCCACCGTCGGACGCCCTGCCCCCGGACGCCAACTTCCTCTGCGCCGAGATCGACTTCACAGAGACCGAGACCCAGGAGATCTTCGAGGTGCCGGCCAACGTCCGCTACATGCACGTCAAGGCCTGGGGCGCCGGAGGCAACGGCGAGGGCGGCTGCGACTATGACAATGGCGGACGGGGCGGGTACTCCGAGGCGGTGTTCGAGGTGGTGCCCGGCACCCCGCTGATCGTCATCGTGGGCAAACGCGGCCGCTCCGGCATGACCGGCGAAGAGGTGGTGAAGTTCGGATTCGGCAACTGGGGCGGCGGCGGCCTCTCCGGAATCTTTTTGGGCCCGGACCTCATCGACGAGACCAGCACGGACCTGGCGTTGATCATCGCAGGCGGCGGTGGTAGCGCGGGTGTACCCGGCTGCGATCCCGGGGGGTCGGGCAACCACCCCAACGCCGGGGGGATGCCCACCATGCTCGGTGGCGAAGGAGCCGCCGGCTTCAACGGGGGCGCCGGGGGGTACTACGGCGGCGTGGGCGGCACGGTGGAGCACTCCTCCATGGGGGGAGCCGGGTACGTGGACGAATCCATCGCGATCGATTGGAAAATGCTGTACGTCGAGCCGGGCGACAACCCCGCACCGGGCGACGAAGAGGACGGGTACGACGGTGTGGCCGGCACCACGGAGCAGAGCGGGCTGGTGCGAATCTGGTTCGTCTGCACCCTGCCCCCACCCTTGTAGAATCCGGCGACGTTGAAAGGGAGAAGAGAGATCATGAACAAGCTATCCACTCTGCTAGCGTCGGCCGCGCTCGCCTGCGCTGTGCTGGCTCCCGGCTGTGAACGTGACAGCAACCAAGCGCCGACGATCACGGTCTTCGACGCCAACCCACCCTTTGGCGAAGCTCCCCTGTCCACGTGGCTCTACTGGGAGATCTCCGACCCGGATGGCGACACCCTGACCTGCGAGATCGATGTCAACGGCGACGGGCGAGCGGATCACACCATACAACCGTGCACATCGGAGGACACCCAGGACATCGTGGCCGAGGCGGCGGGGCGACACATGATCACCCTGACAGTCACCGACGGCAAGCACCGCGTCGAGCAAGCCCTGCCCGTCTACGCCAATGACTGCCCGCTGCCCTCCAATGTTTTCTACCCCGAGGATCACCCGGGCCTGGTGGAGGTGACGCTAGGCGACACCACCACGGAGCTGCTCTACGAAGATCCCACCATCGCGCCGGAAATCCCCACCAACACATTCCTGCTGGGATCGTCCAAGGGCGGGTACCTCCGATTCGTCTCCGGCTCGCCGGTTGTGTCCATCTCCACGGCAGGCGCCCGCATCAGCCTGCTGACCGAGACGATGAAGCTCGAGGACCTGGTGCCCAACTGCTACTTCGGCGCCCGGGCCGTGGCGATTCCGTTTACCAAGATCGAGTGCTTGGAAAACTGCGACATGGCCGATTCGGTGGAGTATCTGCGGCCCGACGACCCGGCGGTCAAAGGAGGCGTCTCGGTGGGCGCCAGCTTCGACTTCGTGAACATCGATCTCGGGGACGGGGCCAAGTTCAAGGCCGGCCTGAGTGTCAGCGCGGAGCTCAGCCGCTTCGAGGTGGACATCTCCTGGGGCTCGCTCAACAGCTTCACGGTGGAGATCAAGCCCAGCGCCACGGGCAGCATGAACCTCGACGTGCCCCTGCCCGGGGTCTCGGTCAGCCGGGAGCTGGATCTTGGCAAGTACATGCTCGCCGCCTTCCCGCTGGGGCCGGTGATGATCACCCCGGTGCTGGAGCTCGAGGGGGGTGTGAGCCTGGGCATCGAGCCCAAGTACAAGATCGGCGCGAGCGTCACGGTGAGCGCCGTGGCCGGGTTCACCTGGTTCAAGGACGCCGACATGGAGAGCTGGTTCTCCGGGAGCGTGACCCCGGGGATCATCGATCCCAAGTTCGAGGTGGGCATCGGCACGGCGCGGGCGTCGCTCAAGCCGCAGGTCGGGCTGATGCTCTATGGCGTGGCCGGCCCGACCCTGGGCGCCGAGGTCTACGCCAAGGCGTCGGCCACAGCGGACCTCATCGAAGGGGAGGTCTGTGTGGACGCCAAGGCGGGGCTCGACCTGGTCCTCGGGGCTGAGGTGGACATCTTCTTTGTGGAATTCAGCGCGGAGTGGTCCCACAACCTGGGGGAGCACTCCTTCTACAGCGAGTGCTTCGGTGGGTCGGCCTGCGGCAACGGCGAGTGCGACGAGGGCGAGGACTGCGTCACGTGCCCGGCCGACTGCGGCGACTGCCCGACCAGCTGCGGCGACGGAACCTGCGATGAAGACGAGGACTGCGCCCTGTGCCCCGAGGACTGCGAGGAGTGCTCGGCCAACTGTGGGGATGGCGTGAGGGATCCTGACGAGACCTGCGATCCTCCCGAGACCTGTCCCACGGACTGCGACGACAATGACCCCTGCACCCAGGACTCGATGTCCGGCAACGCCGCGAGCTGCGACGTTCGTTGCGTAAACGAGCTCATCCTCCAGTGCATCGACGGCGACGGCTGCTGCGCGGTGGGCTGCAGCTCCCAGGAGGACGACGATTGCTCCGCCTCCTGTGGCGACGACACGGTGGATCCGGGTGAGTACTGCGATCCCATCAGCACCTGCCCGACGAGCTGTCCGCCCATGAGCGGCTGCACCGTGTACACCCTGCTCGGCTCGGCCGCCAACTGCACGGCCCGGTGCGCCGAAAGCCAGCAGACCAACTGCGTACACAACGACGGCTGCTGCCCCTCGGGTCAAGGGTGCGTCTTTTCCAATGACAACGACTGTGTCCCCGAGTGCGGCGACGGAGACTGCGAGGGCAGCGAGACCCCGACGAACTGCCCGAACGACTGCCCCAGCGACGACCCCTGTGTCGGATATACCGGCTGGTACTGCGGCCAGGTGGCCGGCTTCGAAGGCGTGGGCGGCACCCTGTATCACTGTTACAACGGCGTGATCCAGGACGAGTACGTGTGCACCTATGGATGCGAGCCGGCCCCGCCGGGCCAGCCAGACGACTGCGCAGTCGCTCCCCTGGGCGAGTACGCCGACCATTGCGGCGCCCCCGGGGACCCGGTCTGTGGTCCCACCGCGCCCTACTGCATCAGCAGCTACTGCTGCATCGGCTCGGGGGGCGGTGAGCCGGAGGACTACTGCGGCTCGGGCGACGACTGCTGTTCGGGCCACTGCGGCATCGGCGGCATGTGCTGCTGGAACGAAGATCCTCCGGGGTGCATCCTGTAAGCGGCGGAGCGAGTCATGCGACAGATTGCCTTGTTGTTTTTCTGCGCAGGCTGCCTGGGGAGCTGTTGCAAGTCCCCCGCCCCCCAGGGCGGCGAGGGGCAGGCCTGCTATCCGAACGACACCTGCAACGTCGGCCTGGACTGCGTCGGCGGCCAATGCGTGGGTCCGGGCCCGGACTGTGGCAACGGCGTCTGTGACGCCGACGAGACCCCGCTCCTATGCCCGGTGGACTGCGGCAACGTGACCTGCGGCAACGACTTCATCGACGGCGAAGACGACGAGGTCTGTGACGGAAGCGATCTCGGCGGGCAGACCTGCGTCTCCCTCGGCCACGTGGGCGGAACCCTCGCCTGCGACTCGGACTGCGCCGACTTCGACGACACGGGCTGCCACTCCTGCGGCGACTCCATCATCCAGATCCCCGAGCTCTGCGACGCCACCAACGTCGGCGGGATCACCTGCCGGGACATGGGGTACATGTCGGGTACGCTCGCTTGCACGGCGGACTGCCTGGCGCACGACATCTCTGGCTGCGCAGACACCTGTGTGGCGGCCGACTGCGACTCCTGCATCGCTGGCGACTGCGCCCAGGACGTGTGCTCGGTTTGGATCGCCGCCTGCGCCGACAACCCCGACTGCCTCTCTCTGCACGGTTGCCTGAGCGCCTGCACCGAGGTCACCTGTCAGGCCCAGTGCAACAATCAGTTCCCCCTGGGTGTCACCGACTATGAGGCCGCCCGGGACTGCCTCGTCTGCAACCCCGACGTCTGCTACGACGAGTGCGACGGCGCAACCGTGTGCCCCTGAGCCCCACCGAGGCGTCCATGGACCACGCAAACGAACCACGCGAACACTGGCGAGTCTGCTCCATCTGCAAGACCCCCATCGACTTCGGGGCCCGCTACCACCGCTGCAGCGTCTCGACCTGCAACCGCAAGCGCACGCAGCTGTCGTTCTGCTCGGTGCGGTGCTGGGAGGCCCACGTGCCCACCATGCGCCACCGGGACGCCTGGGCCGTGGAGGAGATCGCGCCGGACCGCGAGGTCTGGGAGGCCCAGCAGCGAGCCACCAAAGCGACCGCATCGGTCGCTGCCCCTGCCGCGCGAAGCGACGGCCCGTCCCGCCGGGTGGTGGCCCCGGCCGCCCGCGACCCGGCGGGCCACGACCGGACCGGGTCGAGCGACGACGTGCCCACCGACATCCTCATCGTGGCATCCAGGCTCAAGAAGTATATCAAGGAGCGGTCGGGTCTGCGCACGGCTGACGACGTGATGCCCAGGCTGTCGGATCTGGTGCGGGAGGCCTGCGACGAGGCCATCCGACGGGCGCGGGAGGCCGAGCGATCCACCGTGCTGGACCGAGACGTGCCCAGGGGCTGGCGTCCGGACTGAAGACTGGAGCGATCGTTACAGCATTCCTCCCGTACCTTCGGTGGCGTGTGACGGATCCCAACCCAGACCCTACCACAGACGACGAAGACAACGACCGGACCCTCCTCGTCAACCGCGCCGTTTCGTGCGATATAATCGCAGCAGTGACTCCGCAGGGTGACAGCTCCGACCGCCGACGCGGCATGCGCATTGTCGGTGACTTCCAGGTCCGGATCGTTGGATTGGAAGAGGCTCCCGCGCGACGGCGCGGCAACATCAGCGTCACCGGCGTGTACTTCGAGGTGGACGACTACGACGCTGATCCAGGCACAGTCGAACGGCTGGAGCTGGCCTCCACGGACGGCAACCGTACCGTGCTGTGTCTGGCCTGCCTCGCGCGCATCGTGACCGTGGCCGACCTGTGGGAGACCGCCAGGGTGGCCGGCGTGGCCTTCCAGTTTCTGCCCGGAGACGAGAAAGCGCGGCAGGACATCCTGGGCCTGGTCTCCCACGTGGCCCGTCAGCGTCTGCTCGGCGACGAGGTGCTGCTCGAGCAGCTCGGACTGGACGCCGCGCTAAACGTCGGGACCGGTCAGCGGCGACCGGCGCGGATCCAGGCCGTGCGCTCCACCTCGCTGGTGATGGAGACCGAGTGGCCCGTGGAGCGCGGCGCCAGGGTGGGGCTCGCCATCGAGCCGCCGCAGGGTGCGAACCTCGTCCAGATCCAGGGCGTGGTGGAGGAGAGCCGCGCCATCACCGGCGATTCGGGCCAGAGCCGCTACCGGGTCCAGGTGGCACTCCACGCCACCGACGGCCATGAGCCGGCCGAAGATCCAGAAGCAGACAGCGGGGACCCTGCGGGCGCCACCCTGGACGACGCCTTCGCCTCCCTGCTGGACAACCTCCTCAAGCCCGACGCAGTCCAGTCGTCGGTGGCCCGGGCTCCCCACATCGAGGGAGACCTGGCTCGGGTGGGTGTCGCCTCGGTCCTGTCGCTGCTCGAGTTCGAGAAGATGTCCGGCACCCTGCGCCTGGTGCGCGCCAGTCTGAGAGCCATCCTGTTTGTCAAGGAGGGGCGGGTGGTGGACGCCGAGCTCGTCGACTCCGACGAAAAGCCCCTCGAGGTGCTCGAGCAGGTGGTCCAGTGGACCCAGGGAACCTTCCGCTTCCTGGTCGAGGCGATAGATCGCCCAGACCTCCTCCGGATGACCACCACTGCGTTGATCCTCGACGCCCTTCGCGAGGTTGATGAGAACGGTCGATAAGGAACACGGCTCTGGAGCGCCGAGCCAACGGGGGACCTGGAACGCCCCTTGCAGTGTCCTTTCATGGCAGCAAACCGTCGAGCCAAGTGCTCGAAACCAGCGCGACCGACCCGGATCGGCCTCAGATTCCCGAGGGGTGAGCCATGTTTCGCGATCGAATTGTCAGGACCTGGACAGCCTGCGTCGCGGTCATTGTCCTGGCAGGACCGGGGGGCTGCAGCAGGGCCGTGGGACACGAGGATCAGGACGGCGCCGTGAGCCCAACAGACGGCGCCACCACGGCCGATGCGGCAGAGGAGCCCGACGCGGCGGAGGAGCCCGACGCCGGGGACCTGGTGGAGAACATGTTCGGCTGGCACTCGGTGGCCGAGGAGCACTCCGGCTTCGTGGCGGCGGCGGATGTGGACACCGACCTGCTCGACGCCTGCAGCCCCTGGCTCATGGCCGCCGACGGCGGGGAGACCTGGTGGACCTTCGGCACGAGCTCCGAAGCCCTCCTGCCGCTGTATCCTTACCCCGACCACCCGGAGGGCATCGGCCTGGGGCTCATCACCGGCCACCTGTCGGAGCCGGGCGTCTATGGTCACATGGGGATGTACGACCGGGAGCTGTGGATCACCGGCTGGGACCTGCAGGTGTGTGCCACGGTGGAGCGCGTGCGCCACTGCGCGGCCCCGCGGGAGGACGACTTCTGTCAGGTCCCCGGACCCTTTTACGAAACCCGGCGCAACCACCTCGTGCGGATCCTCCCCGGCCCCGCGACCACGTCCGAGTACTATGAGCTGACGATCTACTACGACGAGGGCGTGGTCGACGGCGAGACCCGATTCCTCCTCGCCCTCGAGCTTCCACAGATCACGGATCCCGGGGGCGCAACCTGGGCGCCCATCCCGATCGACGACATCACCGATCTCGACGTGACCGAGGAGCGGCTCTGGTTCGGCTACCAGCTCATCCCCTACCCCCACGCCCACGACGGCTGGGTCCTGCGAAGCACCACCTCCGAAACCCTACGCCTCAGCCTCAGCGCCGAGAGCGAGGACGGCCAGCCCCTGCACCTGTGGGGCGACTTCCCCGTCAACGAGACCATCGCGTACCCGTAGCGGCGTTCAAGCCTCGTCCATGTGGGGGTACTGATGGTATCCTGGACGCGACCCCTCGAGGGAACCCATGACGCCACGGCTTACACCTTGCACCATCATGATCACCGCCTTTTTGTACGCCTGGCTTCCTTTCGCCGGTTGCGGCGCTGACGCCCCCGAGCCCATCTCCCACCCCGAACGCATCACCGTGTGGGCCGAGTTCATGGAGGTCGAGGATATCGACCCGTGGTTCGCCTTTGCGGGCGCTGGGGGGCTCAACGTCAACGTGGCCGTCAAGGAGGACCTGCACGATCGCAGCTTCCTGCGGGCGGTGTGCCAGGCCGCCGAAGACAACGGGCTGGCTCTGCGGCTCTGGCCCCTGCTGAGCCAGCCCGACGGCTACTGGGCCAACCAGCAGAACGTGGAGCTGTTCGTCGCCTACGTGCAGACCCTTCGGGGTTGGGCGGCCAAGGACTGCCCCCGCCTCGAGGGCTTCGTGGTGGACCTGGAGATGCCCTACGATCGCGCCATGGAGCTGGAGGATCAATTCTCCCAGGGCGGGTCCGTGGGCGATCTGCTCAATTTCTTGCTGCTGGGCATCGATGAAGACCGTTTCGAAACGGCGCGACTCCGCTTCACCGACCTGGTGGAGGATCTCGGTGCCCGAGGCTACCTGGTGTCTGCCTCCACCCTGCCGATGATCGTAGACGACGCCGCCGACGGCGACGAGACCATCGCCAAGGCCCTGTGGACCCCGGTGCAGGGTGTCCCCTACGACAAGATCTCCTTCCAGGTCTATCGCACCCACTACGACGCGGTTTGGGGCCAGGCCATCGCCGACGAGCCGGTGTCCTTTCCCTCGGGGCTGATCACCTCCTACGCCGACTCCATCGTCACCCACTTCGGCGAGCAGGGAGCCATAGACCTGGGCATCGTGGGCTCGGCCGGGGTCAGTTACT
>Ga0272441_10000706_pt1 | contig 74399 bp, 71 predicted proteins | sample SSMProp6N_FD_193582 | JGI IMG/M metagenome (GOLD analysis project Ga0272441, IMG submission 193582) | Marine sediment archaeal communities from Little Sippewissett salt marsh, Falmouth, MA, United States - SSM-Prop-6N | ecosystem: Environmental > Aquatic > Marine > Wetlands > Sediment ...
GGCCTGTACGGCGGGGATAGCTCTGGTTCTCCGGGGTATGGGCAGAATGTAGACGGACGGGATATAATGGCCGGTGCCGGGAACGGCTAACGGGAATGGATTCGAAGGCCCGGAGCGGGCTTTTTTTTCCCAAAAAATGAACAGGGGTTGTGTATGGCGCATGATGTAGTACCTGCAGCGGAAGAGATTCTGGACCGGGAATTTCCGGTTCTGGACAAGGGCTTCGTACGGCTCGTGGATTATCTGGGAGGGGACCGGAGGATCGTGCAGTCCGCCCGGGTTTCGTACGGGGAAGGGACGAAAACCTACCGCGAGGACAGGGGACTGATCAACTACCTGATGCGCAACGACCACACCTCGCCCTTCGAACAGGTTGTGCTGACCTTTCATGTTAAGATGCCTATTTTCGTTGCCAGACAGTGGATTCGCCATCGGACGGCCAGGCTCAACGAGATATCGGGCCGGTACAGCGTCATGAAGGACGAGTTCTACATTCCGGCGGGGGAGCACATCTCACTGCAGAGCACCGATAACAAACAGGGCCGCAGCGAAGAACCGCTGGATCCGGAGGAGCAGATGCGGATACAGGCGGAGCTCACCGGCCAGCAGAAGCGGGCCTACAAGGACTACAATGCTCACCTGGAGTGCGGTATCGCCCGTGAACTTGCCCGGATCAATCTTCCCCTGAGTCTCTACACCGAATGGTACTGGCAGATGGACCTCCACAACCTGTTTCATTTTCTCAAGTTGAGGATGGACCCTCATGCCCAGCTGGAGATCCGGGAGTATGCCTGTACCATTTTTGAGATTGTAAAAAAAGTGGCCCCCATAGCATCGGAGGCTTTCGAGGAGCACGTGCTTCGGGGGAGGAATTTTTCCCGGGCGGAAATGGAGGCTTTGAAGAGTCTTCTGAAGGGCGAAGAAAATCCGCTCAAGGGGAAGGCGCTGGAGAGGTTTGAAAAAAAATTGGAGGATATCGGATTCGAACCGACGACCTGTTGATTGCGAACCAACCGCTCTAGCCAACTGAGCTAATCCCCCAACAGTTCAGAGATATTATAGCGAATGACGCAGTTTTTGCAAGTGCCCAGTGAGAGGTATTGTCGGTACAGCGCTATTTTGCCTTTGCGGGACTATTTTGCCGCGCGGCGTGCCTGCTTTCCCGCTTGCCGGCGGAGCAGATCGATTTTTTTCATGTAGGAATTCTTCATGTCCGCTTCGAACTCCTCGTTGGAGGTATATTCACGCCCGAACACCGGAGACCAGAGCCGGGGGTCCTCCATGCACATGTAGAAAAAAACCTCGTCGTGCCACTCCGGGGAAAAGCTCCGGTAGGCGTGGCTGAATAGTTCGAGCTTCACATCGAAAGGGTAGGAGAGCTTGCCGGCGGCGTCTTCGAAGGGCATCTGCAGGATCTTTGATTTGAACTGCTGTGCCCTGAGCAGGCGTATGACCGGTTTGATGTAGGTGAGGGTGCCGATGGAGATCATTGCCACTCCTGAAGGCGAGAAGCGTTCCTGGATGTGCCGGTAGATTCCGCTGTAGTCTTCCTGCCAGCCTCTGTAGCGCACAATCGGGTGAAAATGGAATCCGACCAGATTCCCTTTCCCGGCGACCGCCTCTGCGGCCGACAGACGATCCTCGAGTGATGCGGTGAGGTGCTCTTCGTTGGCGATGATGGTCTGCGTGTTCAGGGACCAGGTGGTGAGAACGTTGGGGGGTATGTCGTGCTCGAGCAGGTACCGGATATTGGAGGACTTCGTTTTCAGCTCCAGGATGACGTTCGGATTTGAGGAAGCGAATTCGAAGAGAATTTCGAGGAGACCTTCACGGTTGCCCCACATGAGAGAGTCCGAAGACTGTCCGGTGCCGATGTGATACAGCTGTTCCGAATCGAGCTGGAGGGCATGAAGTTTTTCCCTCAGGTTCTGTATAAAATAGACCCTTCCTTCATCGTAAAAAGACTGGATGCTGCAGTAGCTGCAGGCGAAACCGCACTGCTGTACGGCGTCGAGGGTCTGCAGGTTGCAGCAGCGGGTCCGCACGCCGGCGACCGGACAGCGGCCGAGGATGGCCGCGTCGTGCTCCACGGAACGGTATTCGATCGGCAGGCTGGGAGCGGGGCCTCCGGTGAATGAGGTGTAATCCGGAGGGGATTCCTTCCATTCCTCATAAGCGCGGTGAACCCTTTCCAGAACAGCCTGTTTGCGGTTCCTGCCCTTCAGGTGTCCGGTGTTTTCCTCGTTCCATATGGCCGGTAGGCCCGGGGTTCCCCACATCGCCAGATCCGCGGCCATGTCGGTGAGAATTTTCAGCTCCTGGAATGAGATGTGCAGCTCCTCCGCCTTCACCGAGAGAAACTCCTGCACCGACTGCGGCAGTGCGGCGAAAACATCGTAATCACGGAGTGTCTGGATTTTTTCCTGATGGGTCATTGCCGTATTGTAAAGAAAGTATGCCCTGATGGTCTACAGGATGTACTCTTTCCCCTCCTGGGCGATCTCTATCTCCATGTTCGACTTGCCGCCGATCTTCCGCTTGTATCCATCCACCAGCTCCTTCAGCTGATCGTCGGTACGGTTGGGATCGTGGTGAAAAAGGAGAAGCTTCTTCACATGTGCCTTGTGGGCGTTGTTGATGGCAGTCTCGAAGGGTGTGTGTCCCCAGCCGAGTTTGGATTCGAGGTACTCTTTGTTGGTGTACTGAGAATCATGGATGAGGAGATCGGCATTCTGGAAAAAGCGGAGGACCTTCTCGTTCTCCTCCCTGGCGGCTTCTTCACCCTCCTGGGCGGCCACAGGATCGTAGCCAGGTTGGGAAGGATCGGTCGGAAAAACATTGCGGAAGGGTTCGGTATCGTAGGCGGTGCAGAAGCTCTTCCCCTTGTATTCGAAGCGGTACCCCAGGCAGAGGATCGGATGGTTCAGATACTTGGTCGTCACGAAGATGCCGTCGCCGAGATCGATCGTTCCTTCCCTGAGGGGGAAGTAATTCAGCTCTGCCGACAGTTCGCTGTGCTTCACCGGGAAGTAGCGGTACCGGAGCTGATCGCCGATGATCTTGTCCAGCCCCTCGTCTTCATAGGTTACCGGGCCGTATACATCGATCTGTGTTCCCGGTATGAATATGGGAATGAAAAAAGGAAACCCCATGATGTGGTCCCAGTGGGTGTGAGTGAGAAATAGCTGGGTTTTTATCGGCCCTTTTTTCAGGTCCTGTTTGATGACTGATTCACCGAGCTTCCGGATACCCGAACCTGCATCGATGACGACCAGGCGTTCCTCTTTACCGAATCTGAGTTCGAGACAGGCGGTATTTCCGCCGAATTGCACCGTTTCGGGGCCCGGACAGGGAATCGATCCCCGTACTCCCCAGAGCTTTACCTTCATCATATCCACTTCCCCGTTATTCAGCCAGTTTCAGGAATACCTTGGCTTTCTCGATTTCCTGGTTCACCTGATCTTCGATCGACTCAAGCCACTCCAGGGTGATGCCGAGCTCTTCCGACAGTTCGGTAGGTATAACTTCCGGAAAACGGTTGCCGGAAAAGCCGATCTCGAAGCTGTTGGCGAAGTAGTTGGCGATGACGACACTCAGAAGAATGGTACGGTGTTTACCATCGTATTCCTGCCACTTGTGATGGTATACGATGGCATCGTGGATCTCTTCTCCCAGCTTCCACGCACGGGCGATCAGCATTCCCACGTCAGCATGGGTGAAACCGATGATCCGGGCTTCGCTCCTGTAGAGGGGAAGCCTCTCCCGGTCGGAAAGGGCAAGAACATCCAGATATTCCTTTGAAAGGGTATTGTTGAGGGGGATCTTTCCGATGTCATGCAGCAGCCCGGCTACGAAATAGCTCTCCTGCTGATTGTTGGGAATCTTCTTCTGCTTGGCGATGAGCTTCGCGGTAACACCAACACACAGCGAGTGCCTCCAGTATCCGTTGACATTGATCACCTGCATGTTGGTATCGCTGCCCAGATTGGAGAGAATGGCTGTGGAGAGGGCCAGGTTCTTCACAGTGTTGATTCCCAGCATAATAATCGCCCGGACCAGTGATGTGATCCGCTGCTGAAGGCCGTAGTAGGCCGAATTGATCAGCTTCATTACCTTGCCCATGAGTACGGGATCAAGACTTATTACCTGGTTCAGATCTGCAGGAGACACATTGGGATCGTTGGACAGTTCCAGTACCTTGGTCACCGAAGTCGGCAGACTGGGCATTTTCTCTATATATCGCGCGACGGTTTTTAGATTCTTTTCCTTATCCATACGCTCTCTTGTTTCTTATTCTCGAAGTTTCTCTATAATATCATGCATTTTCTGTTTTAGGGCAACTCCGATGGAAGGATTTGGCAATTCTTCGGAGAGATTCTGCAGATAGGAAAAGGCGGAACGAACCGTGTCCGGTCTCAGCATATCCGATTTCTGCAAAAGCCCCTGTGTGTGTTCAGGTGCAGCGGCTTCCCTGCGGCGGCCGTTCCGATTCAGCTGTTCTGCCATGGCATGGAGCCCGCCTCTTCCCCTGAGACGGGTGCGCAGGGCTTCCACCCTCAGCCGCATGTCGCTCTCCTCGTAGTGGGTCTTCTCTTCATCAGGAAGGTACTCGATCAGGCCGGACAGGTAGTCGAACAGCCCCTGGGCAGAATTCTGGTCGATATTGGACTCTGCTCCCCGTTCACCTTCGTGTCCTTCCATGGGCACCAGTCCGGTATCATCCACGAGAGCATCTTCAATAGTGTCCGGGTCCTGCGGATACCACTGTTCCAGCGGTTCCGGTTCGGAAATTTCGGATCCAGGCTCAGCTTCAGGTGCAGAATCAAAGGGCTCCTGGACGGAATCTTCGGGTGCACCCGGCTGATCCTGTTCTTCTATCGGCTCCGACTGGGTTTCCTGAGATTCCTGAATCTCAGGCTCATCGGGCTGGTGAGCCGGCGGTTCCGTCTGATCCGGGGAGGCAGGGCCGGCAGGAGGAACGGGAGGCTGCTGATACACGGGATAGGGCATGTACTGCGGAGGCTGGACTTGACCCGGCTGCGGCGGTGTCTGTTGCGGCGGATACTGGGGCGGCTGAGCCTGCTGAGCGGTCTGCTGCCCCGGGTATGGGGACGGCGGATATTGAGGCGGATACTGATAGGGATACTGCAGAGGCGGATAAGGGGGATAGTGAGGATACTGCTGCTGAGGATACTGCTGTTGTTGAGGATACTGCGGTGGAGACTGAGGCGCTTGCCGGTGGGGCTGCCGGAAGTCCTGTTGGGGTGTTTGCTGCGGAACCTGTTGCTGCGGCTGCATGCCTGGAGACGAGTCCGCTGCATCCTTCGAATACCCGCCGCCCGTCTCCGCGGCAATGGCTGCTTTTAACTTCTCCGGTTCATCCTCCTCCTGCTCTTCTTCAGGAGGTTCTATGTCCTCTTCCATATCTATAAGGTTGATGGATTCGCCATCCTCTTCGTTCACCGCGATAACCGGCTCGATACCCCCTACATCGATGATCGGAACCATCTCTCCTTCTATGTCCTCATCTAACTCGGACTCCATATCCTGAATATACCGATCCGTCTCGTCGCCGGTTTCGAGTTCATCAGTCTGCAGGATTTTTCGGAGGTTCTCCTGCCAGTTGTTCTGTTTTTCACTGGCCAGATCGTTCACGATCTGTTCGTACAGCTGCAGCCCGGCTTCCAGCTTATCGAAGTCGTCATTGATTTCCGGATTCCCGTAGAGATGAACCAGCTCCTCAGCAACCCGCAGGGCCTCTTCACGGTTTCCCAGCTGCTGAAACGCACTCAGGAGTCCTTTGAGTATCCGCTCATTTTTTGGATAGTTCTTGTTGAGTTCCTGGAATTCAGACAGTGCTTTGTCCAGGTCCTGACCGTTCAGTTCGATCTCGGCGTGGGTTATCATGATATTCAGCGATTCCGGATTCTGCTGAAGGTGAGCTTCCAGGCGTCGGCACGCCTCCCGATGGCGGGACATATCCGCCAATGTGTTGGCCAGCTCTATCAGGGCTGCTTCAAATCCGCTGCGAAGCTTTAATGCCCTCTCGAGAGGAGGCAGAGCCTTGGCATTTGAACCGAGCTTGTGACGTGTCTTCCCGAGCAGAAGCAGATAGTCGGCATTGTTCTGATCGATATGAAGAAGCCGGATAATGTGGTGGAGAGCAGCGTTCGTTTTGCCGTTTTTCAGGAGAAGTGCGGACAACTCGAAACGCACCTCGTGGTTGTCCGGGTCCTTTTCCAGGATAGACTGGAGTTTCTCCAAGGCCTTCTTGTTTTCACCGCTTTCGACATACATCTTCCCCAGGTTGACCACGGCGCTTTGGTACGCAGGCTGAATGGAGAGAGCTTTGTTGAAGTATTCCTCGGCTTCATCAAACTTCTGCTGAGCGGCACGAAGCACGCCGATATTGTTGTAGGCCTGGTAATTCTGAGGCTCAACCCTCAATAGATCGTGAAAAGCCTGATCAGCCTCCTTGAGCCGGTCCGCCTTCTGCAGGACAACCCCGAGGTTGTTGAGGGCACTGGCCCAGCCCGGTTTGCTTTTCAGGCTGCGGCGGTACTCGCTGATCGCCTTTTCGTAGTCTCCAAGGCTTTCGTATGCCGTCCCGAGATTGTAACGGAGTGTAGGATGATTCTGATCGTACTCCAGACCCTGCCTGTAAAGCTCAATCGCCTTGTCGGTGCTGCCCTTTCGAAGGAAGAGTGTTCCGAGATTATTGTATGCCATCAGGAAAGAGGGATCGAGTCTGATGGCATCCCTGTACATCTCTTCGGCACTCTCATCATTGTGAAGCTGTTTGTGACAGTTTGCCAGATTGTAACTGATGTCAGCCCGATCCGGCAGAAGAGTATGGGCGTTCTGAAAAGCCTTGAGGGATTCTTCGATGTTCCCTGTCTTCCGATAGGCGATCCCGAGATTGTTGTAGCCTTCAGCACTCTCAGGGTCCAGTTCGACCGCCTGCTGGTAGGCATTCACCGCCTCATGGTCACGATGTGTATTGGTGTAGATATTTCCGAGAAGGAGATAGACTGCTGTCAGATCAGGGCGGGCTTCCCGAATTTCCCAGGCGATCTTCTCAGCCTGTTCATAATCGTAGAAGGACAGCGCCCGCTGGGCCCACTCGAACTTTTCGTGCAGTTCCATTCCCTACTCCCCGTAGTACGCAGATGGCCGGGCTGAAATTTCACGTGATAACCTGCTGCGGTGAGATGGTCCTGCTGCATCGTAGGCGGCAACAGCGAAGTAGTAGAGCTGTCCATTTTTCAGGGAAGTGAGACGAAGCTCCGTCCCCTTTCCTACATCAATGGGAGAAGCTCCTTCGCCCGCATCATCTCCGCGGTACACTCCCGGTGAAGTTCCATAGTATACCAGATAGCCCCCGAGGTCACGCTGATTTATCTCTCCCCAGTTCAGGTGCACGGCCCCGTCGTGAGGAACCGCAGTAAGTCCGACCGGAGCCGGCGGAGGAAGGTTCGGTCTGTAGTCCACTGCCACACTCGAAACTGCAGGACCATCCATACCCGATCCGTCGGGAAAAAGTTCGAGTTTGATCTCCAGATATGAGCCAGCCGGCGGCGGATCGAGATCTACTCCCGGTGTGAAAGCAGTCCAATCCGGGTTCTCCAGTATAAAATCATAATTGTTTTCAGCAATCCGGTAGTATGAAAAAACACTGCTCCCCTTGAGTGCGATAAAATCAACATCGATGGAAAGTACCTGTGATCCCATCTCTTCAAGATCGATCGGTCCTATCACGACTTCTCCCCCATCCTCTGGAAGCCGTTGAAGCAGAGGTTTGCTTACAAAGTCAGGAGCTAAACGGAACTCATCCATCAGCCCCGCGTAATCCGAACCGATGGAGAATACCGAGTCGGACCGCGTACCGATAAAAGGAAGCAGTACGGTACCTCCCGGTCCGGAATCTAAAGTCGTGTATACGATTGCTTCAGGGGTGCCGTCGACAAGATATTCGAGCATTCCCGTATCCGCTTCGAATCGGATCATGTGATGGGACCATCGTTCTGGAACCAGACGCTGTCGGCCTGAGAGAGAGTACGTGACCGGTTTGGAATCCGGATGGAGGAAAAAGTTCTCGAACCGCCACGAGAGAACCCGTTTTTTCACCGTACAGCTCATTTCCTGGAGCTGTATATCTCCGTTCAAACCCCGCTGCCCTTCCCATCGAAGGATGGTTTCACCATTCTCAAGGTATTCAGGACGCAGCCAGAACTCGATGGTAAAGTCATTCCACAGCATCCCGGGCGTAAGCAGCAGGGGCCGTGATGTGGAAGACCGGCTCCGCCCGGGTTTGACATTGATCCCTCCGGATCCGCGGGAAAAGAAGGCCGCCGCATCTCCCATCCTGCCGGCGGGAACAACGGGAATATCTGAATTGTACTCGATCGAATGGTTCCCTGTACTGTCCTGCAGAGGCAGCTGTTCGAAGTGAAGAAGAATATCCGTCGGGACGTCGTCCGCCTTGTACATGGAGTTCCGGAGGACGATATCGAGAAATCCCTCCTTTCCCCTCTTCAGCTGTGTACCTTCGAAGGAGGAAACACTGCTCCAGTTGTCGTCGAATCCGTTGGTAAACTGCTTCTGTTCAGCAGAAAGAGAACACAGCAATCCAATGCCCAGGATAAAAATAGCGCTCGAGTAGCGGATAAGAGTTTTCATCAGTTGTATTATCGACAGATTTTGTCCAGTTGAAAAGTCCCGGCAGGGCTATATTCCGGCACTGCGCATTCGGGAGCAGAATCACGGCAGGTTGAGAGGGCTGTCCGGTTCCATATAAAAACGGGGGCGAACCTGCAAATTCACACCGCCTGTTCCAGCCGGCGGTTCCCTGCAGCAATTCCCTATAAATGCCGCCTCTACTTGCCAATTCAGACCGCCCGGAGTATGTTTAAATCGCTATGTACGAGTCCATCAAGGCGACCGTCAGAGAGTTCCCGAACTCTCCCGGCGTGTACATCATGAAAAACACAAAGGGTACCATCCTCTACATCGGCAAGGCGAAGGACCTGAAGAAACGGGTCTCCTCCTATTTTACCGGCACCCCGGCGGTTAAAACCCGTGTTCTCATCAGCAAGATAGACTCCATAGAATACATCGTCACACAGAACGAATACGAAGCCCTGCTGCTCGAAAACAATCTGATTAAAAAGAACCGTCCCAGGTACAATATCAGCCTCAAGGACGGCAAATCCTATCCGGCTATCCGTGTAACCAACGAGGAATACCCCAGGATCTACCGTACCAGGCGGATCGTTCAGGACGGATCGCAGTACTTCGGACCCTACACGGATGTGTACACGATCGATGTATACCTCGAACTCATTGAAAAGCTCTTCCCCCTGCGGAAATGCCGGGGACCCGTGAAGAAAAGGGAGCACCCCTGTCTCTACTATCATATCGGACGCTGCTCATCGCCCTGTACGGGAAAAATCTCCAGGGAGGAATACCTCGTACATGTGCAGAAGGCGATAAAGCTGCTGTCCGGTGAAACCGAAGAACTGCTTCAGGACCTGGGGCGGCAGATGGATACCGCCGCTCGTGACCTCAACTTCGAAAAAGCCGCCGAGATGCGCGACACGATCGAAGCGGTCAAGAAAGTAGGGGAAAAGCAGGAAGTCGTGGACTTCAACATGGAGAAGAGAGATTACGTTGCGGGCCACGAGAACGAAGCCCTCTGCAGCTTCACGGTATTCCAGATGCGTTCGGGGAAAATGCTCGGGCGCGACCTCTATCGGGCCGAGTCATTCGGTACGGAAGAAGAGGCCTTCCTGGAGTTCTTCTTTCACTACTATCGGGACGCGCAATCCCTGCCGGACATTATCTATACCGGCTCCGAAGTTGAAACGGGTCTCCTGCAGAGATTTTTCAAGGATGAATTCGGGGCCTCGGTAAAAGTGGTCACTCCCCGGGAAGACAGGCATGCCCGGATTCTGAAGATGGCATGGGAAAACGCCCGCCAGGATGTGGACCGGAGGCTCAGGGCAATCGCGAATATACCGGGTCTCGAAGAGTTGAAACGGGTACTGTCCCTGTCCAAACTCCCCCGGAGAATCGAGGGCTTCGATATAGCCCAGCTCTCCGGAAAATATCCCGTCGCTTCCCTGGTGTCCTTTTACAACGGTAATCCGGACAAGAAGAATTACCGCCGTTTTCACATAAAAAACCTGCAGGGGAAAATCGACGACTACGAAGCTATCCGTGAAGCGGTTGCCCGCCGTTACACTCGGGTCATGAACGAAAACCTCGACCCGCCGGATCTGATCGTAATCGACGGTGGACGCGGGCAGCTGAACGCCGCCCACGGTATTATGACCAGTCTGGGCCTGGAAACGATTCCGGTAGTCGGACTGGCCAAGCAGAACGAAGAAATTTTTACCCTTGATCGTTCCGAGCCGATTCATCTGCCGGAAGGTACCGACGGGCTGCGGATCCTGCAGGCGGTGCGGGACGAGACGCACCGGTTCGCTACCACTTTTAATAAACAATTACGAAAAAAAGAGTTGGGACTAACGACCCTCGAATCCATTCCCGGCATAGGACCCAAGAGGGCCAGAGGACTCCTGGAAACATTCGGATCGCTTCGGGAGATAAAGGCCGCCGGAGCTGAAAATATTGCCGAAAAAATGCGTTTCACAAAAGAACTAGCAGAGAAAATTTTACTGGAACTCACGACCGACTAATGAGTTGCGGCGCTGTGTGGGCGTGCGGAAATAAGCCCAAATAAAATTTGACAGCCGGTTAAATATGCGTTAGCTTGGTAGTAGGAGGATGGCTTACAAGAAAAACACTGAGTAAGGAGGTTAGCCTATGGGCCCACCTTACACTTGGAGCCGGTTATAGACCGGCCTTCCTACGGAGCTATTTTTCATTGTTAAAGAATACAGTGAGATCTGGCGAATCCAAGTAAAATCTGGATTGTCATGGTCCCTAAAAGCCGGCAATTAGGCCGGCTTTTTTCTAGTCTGCAGAAAAATGGTGTTAATAACGTAGTAATTTGTCTTCTGTAAATGAACTTAGAGCATCAATATAATGAGAATTCTATTTTTAGACGTATCTATCTGCATTTGTATGATTTAGCTGGGATTTAGCACCAATCTTCAGCAAACTGAATTCCACAAGGAGGCGTTCAACCTCCGCCCGCTGCTGCCGCACCTGCCCGTCGAAATCGCAAATAATGGCAATAATCTGCTCCAGCTGAGATGTAGTAAAAGTACGGCTGGCCTGCAGGTAATTCTGCTGGTTGCGTTTCCCGCGGATGGGAATCGCCCTCATGGCCTCCTCAGGGGAAAATCGCCGGTCGAGCATGCGGGACAGCTTCAGCAGACGGCGGAACTGCCACAACAGGCCCCCCAGGATCTGCACCCCGTTACTCTGTCCCGATAGAAGGATCTTGTGGAGAATCTCCAGCGACGCCGGAAAGTCCTGCTGTACAACCTTCTGGAACAGCGAAAAAACATTCTCTTCCTTACTGTGATAGATGAATTCCTCGATATCATCGCCGGTCAGCCTGCTTCCGGGACCGAAGTAGAGAATCAATTTGTCGGCGGCGTTCTTCATCTCGAGGGTGTTGTTCTCGACCAGCTCGAGAACCATCTCGACGGCATCTTCATCGATTTCGAGCTCCGCCTTTCGGAAGTATTTAAGCAGCCACTCCCTTTTTTTATTTTCGAATAGTTCAAAAAAAGTCTTCTGCTGTCCCTTCGGCACAGCTTTGGCGAATCCTGAAGGGGCCTTGTACTCATGGGTTACGAGAAAGAGGGTCGCCGATTTTTCCGGGTGCTCGAGATAGTCACTCAGCTGCTGTACTTCAGGCTTCTTCAGCTGTTCGATGTTGGCGACGGTGACGAACTTGTAGGAGGAAAAGAGAGAGCCGTTCTGCAGGAGCGATACGATATCTCCGGCAGGAGTCTGGCCTGCATAGAAGCGATAGGATTCGGGGGGATCCTTATGGGTTTTTAGATAGTCATCCTTGATGTTCTGGATAAACTCCTGTTTCTCTCCCTCTTCAGGACCGACGAGGAGAAAAACCGGTGCCGGCGTCGCCATTGCTCTCTTCCTTAGTCGTAGTTACGAATGATGAATTCGAGTTTACCAAGAATCTGCACATGTTGGGAATAGATTGGAGGGTAGACGGGATTCTCTGCTTTCAGTTTTACCCGGTTCTTCTCTTTGAAAAATCGTTTGAGGGTGACGGCGTCATCGTTGACCCGGGCGACGACGATATCACCATTGTTGGCGGCTGTCTTCTGCATGAAGATCGCTGTATCGCCGTCCAGAATCCCGGCATCCTGCATGCTGTCGCCCCGTACGTTGAGGGCGAAATAGCGGCCCTTCTTCAGCTGGGAAGCGGCGAACCGGAGCATCCGTTCGTAATTTTCTTCTGCAAAGAGAGGCTTGCCCGCGGCTACATTACCGATCAGGGGTATATCGATCAGTTCATCCCGCTCAACCGCCGGATTCTGAATGAGTTCGATCGCCCGGGAACGGTTCTCATCGCAGCGGATGTACTCTTTCTTCTCCAGGGCTTTGACGTGGTCGAAAACCGCCTTCACGGATATCTCGAACTGCGCAGCGATCTCCCGCATGGAGGGGGGGTAGCCGTGGTCCTCGATAAACTTGCGGAGAAAATCGAGGACTTCTGTTTGCCGTGCGGTCAGTTTTCTCATCTCTTTATGTTTATCCCGTGTTTCTTTATCTTCCCGTGGAGGTTGCTGGGATATATCCCGAGTGCCTGGGCCGTCTGGGATATGTTGTAATCGTACTCTTCCAGCCGCTGTTCGATCAGTCGGCGTTCGAAATCCGCTCTGGCTTCGTTGAGCTTCATGGAAGCGTACTTGCTGAGATCCGACGGTACTTTACTCATCTTCTTCTCCCCTAGAAAATGATGTACAACTTCTGCCGGAATCTTTTGTTCATCAGTCATTATGTTAATACGTTCGATGAAATTTTTCAATTCACGAATGTTCCCGGGCCATGAATAATTGTGAAGAACCTTCATTCCTTCGGCACTGAAAGTGCGTGGAGGCTTGTCCTGAACGGGATTGTACTTGATCATGAAGTATTCTATCAGAGCTGCGAGGTCCTCCCAGCGATCCCTGAGTGCGGGGACGTGAATGGGTACGACGTTGAGTCGGAAAAAGAGGTCCTCTCTGAACCTTCCCGCAGCTATCTCCTCTTCGATATTCTTGTTGGTTGCGGCCAGCAGACGGATGTCGACTTTGATGGATTCTTCTCCGCCGACCCGTTCGAACTGGTGGTCCTGGATGGCCCTCAGTACCTTTGCCTGAGCGCTCAGTGACATGTCGGCGATCTCGTCGAGGAATAATGTGCCCCCGTGGGCCATCTCGAATTTTCCCTTGCGCCTCGATATGGCGGAGGTAAAGGCCCCCTTCTCGTGACCGAAGAGCTCGCTTTCCAGCAGGGTATCAGGTATAGCTGCGCAGTTCACTTCAATGAAGGGTGCCGCCGAGCGCGAGCTGCGTCGGTGGATTTCACGGGCAACCAGCTCTTTCCCGGTTCCATTTTCCCCGGTGATCAGAACCTTCGCATCGGTGGAAGCGCTTTGACTGATCCGTTCACGGACGGTCTCCATCGGCGGGCTCGATCCGATCATCTCATCTTCCTGGAAAATCGAGGTGCGCAGCTGCTGGTTCTCCTTTCGGAGAGTTCGTATCCTGATGGCGTTATTTACCAGGGTAATGACCTTGTCCAGAGAAAGAGGTTTTTCCAGGAAATCGAAAGCGCCGTTTTTTACCGCTTTAACGGCCATATCGATATTTGCATGTCCGGATATGACGATCACTTCGAGGTCGGAATATATCTGTTTTATCTCTTTGAGTACGTCGATGCCGCCTTTGTGCGGCAGCCACACATCCAGGATAACGAGATCGATTTCTCTGGACTTGAGAATATCCAGTCCTTCAAGACCGTCGCATGCGCTGACGACCTCATAGTCTTCATCCTCGAGAATATCGGTGAGAACGGTACGGATTCCGGGTTCGTCGTCAATAATCAGTACGGTGTTCATGTCTTCTGCTCCAGGGGAAGATCAATATAAAAGGTTGTTCCGATGTTTTCTTCCGTTTCAAACCAGATCTTTCCTTGATGGTCGGAAACAATCCTCTCAACAATCGGGAGACCGAGGCCCGTTCCGGTCGTTTTTGTTGTATAATAGGGGTGAAACACCTTCTGCTCATCTTCGCGAGAGATTCCGCGACCCGTATCTCGGATTTGTATTCTACAGTAATGGCTATGACCTTTTCTGACAAGGTCTGAACTGATAGAAATTTTACCGCTGTCTCCGTCGATTGATTCGAAGGAGTTTTTCACCAGGTTGGAAAAAGCCCGGTTCATCTGATGGAGGTCTATCTCGACCTGCACCGGGTCCAGATGCCCGGTGTCGACCTCTACCTGAGTATAACTTGGTTGGTAGGTCTCGATCACGTCCAGGATGAGCTGCCTGATGTCGGCGGATTCGAAGTAGGGAGTAGGGAGCCTAGCGAAGTCCCGGAATTCGGCCAGCAGTCTGGTAAGATGTTCGACCTCTTCCGATATGGAGTGAACGGAAGAATCGATGATGTCATGCAGACGCGGTGATTTGTTGTTCGATGCTTTCTGGATCCGCTGTGCGGCGAGCTTGATCGGAGTGAGCGGGTTCTTGATCTCGTGGGCCATTCTCTGGGCTATTTCCTGCCAGGCCGTCACTTTCTCCGTCTGCCGCAGGTTTGTCCGTGATTGATCGAGTTCGCTGATCATCGTGTTGAAGGAATTGACCAGAATGGCCAGTTCGTCTCCCGAACGCGACATGATCCGGAAGGAGTAATCACCGCTGATGACCCGCTGTATGGCGTCCTCCAGATGTACAACCGGCCGTGTAATTTCATCGCTGAGAATGAAGCCGGTAAGGATAGAGAGAAGCAGAATGGGAAAGGAGAAGAGAAAATAGAATACCGCCAGTGCAAGGATGAAGGTGTTCCGGAACTCGTAATACTGAGTGAACATCTGCAGTGCATCGGTAATGTTCTTTGCATTTTCATCAAACCGGTACGGCATCACCACGCTCAAAACGATACGGGTATCATTGAGATTTCCAGAGGAACTGGAGATTGTAACCTGGGAGAGTGACCTGATGATGCTGAATGTGCCGATCTTTACACGGGGGAGCATCCCGGAACTGCTGGTGCGCGGCATCGACTCCATGAATGCCTGCTGTTCGCCCCGGAAGTAGATGGAATTCCCGGCGGAATCGAAGAGCTGGACCGCGTCGATTTGAGGGTGGACCGACTGAAGAGTGTCCCATAAAAGGGAAGGTGTGTTGAAATTCTCCTGTACGAGATCGGGAAGCAGTTCACTCTTGGAGAACTCGGACAGATTGTTGACGGTGGTGCGGTTGTAATCAAGGGCGATGTCAAGTCCGCCCTGAAGAGCACTGTAGAGCTGACTTGAGAACCATGAGTTCATGGTAGTCCTGATAAAGCTTATGGAGAGTATGCCCTGCGGGATGGAGGCCAGGATCGATATGAAGGTGAAAAAAATGACCAGCTTGACTTTGAAGCGGCTGCCCGGGAGTCCTCTTTTCCTCTGACGAACCAGCCGGACAATATTGTATGCAACTATCAGTACCAGAAAGAGAGGCATAATGACAGCCAGAGGAACGAATACAAAGCGGGCAAGTACCGTGCCACGGGATATTTCACTGAGCAGCTGCTGAGCGAAGACCAGGATGAGAACGATAAGGGTGACATAGATCAAAATGATGCTGACAATACCCGCGCTGTTCTCACCGGATGAAGACTGCTGCTGCATCAGTTGCCTCCTCGCGCTTCGAGGAAGCGGAACTCTTTCCAGTCCTCTTTTATATGACGGCTGTTGAGAAATGGTTCCAGCAGGGTGAAGGGGGCAACCAGTTTGCGGGGGATGATGGTTGTCCGGACACGGGTATACAGATTCTCCGTTTCGGTAGATGCAGACTGTGTAAAAGTGATCTGTGCGCAGCGTATTTTTTCACAGAGTTCTTCGAAGCTGAGAAAAAGAAGTTCTTCCTCATTATCCTGTGAGTTCAGGACATATCCGGAATTGAGTTCATCGTACCGTATCCTGTATACAACGGAGGTCTCCGCAAGCATTTTGTCCCCTAATAGTGACAGTATACCGCGACTCTCGGAAAAAAGCCGGAAATCGAAGGTAATCTCCGCGATCTCACCCCTGGCAAGGGAAGCAGAAAGCGGGTCATAAACCGCAGCCTGTATACAGTAGCTGATTTCAATGTATTGCGGAGTGAGAAGGTATCGAAACTGCGGTTCAGATGAGTACAGCGAGGGAACAGTGACGAGGAGGAAGAACAGAATAATGATACTGCATACGTAATATCTAATCTTCTTCAAATCTGCTTTCGAATAGTTTTACTATTGCTTCCACCGCCTCCGCCTCATCCGGACCTTCAGCGATGATCATAATCTCCGATTTGTAGCTGGCGCCCAGGGTGATTATTCCCATGATGGACTTGCTGTTGATGCGCATACTGTCTTTTTCAAGATATATTTCCGAGTCGTACTGATTGGCTGTGTTGACTATGAGCGCGGCAGGTCTCGCATGTATCCCGGCTCGATTCTTGATGGTAACGTTCTTGCTTGTCATCGGTAATCCTAAAATGTGTCCTTGTTGTTGAAGTACAGATTACGGGCGTTCTCACTCTCCAGCCACTTGAGTACGTTCTGGTTGAATTCACGGGCTGAAAAATATCCCATCTTCTTGAGCCTTTCGTTCATTGCCGCTGTTTCAATGAGAATAGGGATGTTCCGTCCCGGCTTTACCGGAACAGTGAGGCTGGGTATATTGACACCGAGCATCTCTTTGTAGGAATCACCTGAACCAAGCCGGTCGTATACCTTGTCGGATTGCCACTCCTCCAGCTCAACCAGGAGCTGTACCTGTTTCTTGTCCCGAATGGCGCCTACACCGAAAAGGTGGCTGATATTGATAATCCCCAGGCCGCGGATCTCCATGTGGTATCCGAGCGATTTGTTCTGGGCGGCCCCTATAAGGAGGTTGCCGTTCATTCGCTTCAACTCGACGGAGTCGTCGCTGATGAGCCGATGTCCTCTCTCGATGAGCTCGAGAGCGGTTTCGCTCTTTCCTACGCCGCTGGATCCCCTGATCAGGACGCCGATACCGAAGACTTCCACCAGTACGCCGTGCACTACCTCTTTGGGGGCGAAAATATCATTCAAGGCCCGCATCAATCGCAGTACGAACTCTCCGGAAGGCAGGTCCGTCTGCAGAATGGGACACTCCGCCTTCTCCGCGATGCTCATAAACTTGTCGGTGGGTTTGAAATTGTTCGAGAATACACAGCAGGGGATGGGGTAGGAGAATATCTTCTCCAGAATCCCGAGCTGGTCTTCGTCCTCAAGCTTTTTCAGGTAGGCGGATTCGCCGCGGCCGAACAACTGTATCCGTTCGAAGGCGAATTCGTCAAAGAAGCCGCTCAGGGTGAGTCCCGGCCGGTTTATTTCCGGTTCGCGGATTGTCCGGACAAGACCCGGCCGTCCTCCGAGACATTTGAGATTAAGTGAGTTGTGCTCCTTTAGATCTAAGTCGATCAGATCTAATATTGTAAAAGGATCCATATTCTACGTAACTATACCAAAAAGTATGCGATGAGGAAAGACAGCCGTCTGAAACCGGAGAGTCAAAGACCCTCTGCGGGCTTTTAAGGCCCCGGTAAGCAACTACATATCAATGTTCTCGGACTTTATCCTTCTCCTTTCGGACTACATGTTCGAGCTTGTCTACCATGAGTTCGATGGCTTCAAAGAGTTCATGGCTTTCAGCCCCGACGTGGGAGGAATGGCCCCATCTGAAGTTGGTGTTGGTTTCTACCGAATACCCGTGCTTGTTCTTGGTGATGGTAATGTGCAGATCGATGATGTAGTCTGTGGCGAATGAAATTCTCTCAAGTTTTTTATCAATAAACTCCTTCGTTGCATCAGTAAGATCGTAGTGAACACCCTTGATTTCAAAGTTCATTCCATCTCCTCCTCATATTAACGCTATACTAACAACATATTGCGCCCGCTGACGACTGTCAAACAAATCTTTGACATTCCGCCCGAAACATCACGCTCTAATCACGGCGAACCTGAATAAGGCAGTGGGGGAGATGGCAGGATCTATCTGTAATAGGATGAGTCGATGTCGAGTTCTTTCCGGTACTTGGCAACGGTCCGACGGGCAATGGATATACCGCGTTTCTTGAGCAGATCGGAAATCTTCTGGTCGGAGAGTCTCTTCTCTTCTCCGGCGTGTTCTTCGAGGATTTCCTTGATGATCTCCTTCACCGCCTCCTTCGAGTAGCGGCTGCTGCCGGTCCCCGGGACCTGGTTGGAGAAGAAATACTTGAGAGGATAGATGCCCCATTCAGTCTGAATGTACTTCGAGTTGACTATGCGTGAGACGGTGGTCTCGTGTACGGAGACCTCTTCGGCTACATCCTTGAGGGTCAGGGGAGCGAGCTGCTTCGGTCCGTGGAGGAAGAACTTGCGCTGGAACTCGAAGATAGTGTACGCGATCTTCATCAGGGTCTGATTGCGCTGGTTGATGCTGTTGATGAACCAGCGGGCTTCACGGACACTCTGCTTCACGAATCGGCGGCCGTCCTTGGCTGCTTCCATATTACCGGTTTCGATGTCCGAATAAATAGGGCTGATGCCCAGAACGGGGATCTCTTCGTCATTGAGATAGAGTTTGAACTCACCCTCTTCGTGCTTTACTACCACGTCGGGGATGACATAGCGGGTCGAGTCATTGGAGTAGAGCCGGCCGGGATAGGGATTGAGGGTTTTCAGGAATTCAATAATCTCCCCGATCTCCTCCTCGGGTATCGCTGTCTTCCTGGCTATATCGTGGATGTTCTTCTTTTCCAGGAGTTCAAGATGGTGTTCGATCAGCTCTTCTGTGTGGGGCGGCGCCTCCGGCGAGAGTTCAGCCTGGACCAGAAGAGACTCCCGGTAATCAGACGTACAGACGCCGACAGGGTCGAACTGCTGAATCAGATGCATCACTTCCTGCATAAGCTCATTCTGATCCGTCTTGACGAGTTTGATCGGTTCTTCAATGTGAAAACCGTTCTCGTCGAGATTCCATATGAGCATTTCTCCGATTCCGAACCACTCCTGAGGTACCGGCTGGACCCGCAACTGCCACATGAGATGTTCCTGCAGCGATTCGGGCCGGGACAGGGCCCCTTCGATGAACTTCTGCTTGGAATCGGCCCCCTCCTGATCGTACCCCGAGGTGTAGCCCGGGTCTGAACTGTTTTCGAAGTAATCGTAATCTTCGTTCCTGGAGGAATGCATTTCATCAATGGAGACATCGGATTTTTCATTCACCACTTCGAGAGCGGGATTTTTTTCGAGTTCTTCCTGTATCTTGAGTTTCAAATCCTGAAGAGGCATGGCCATCAACTGGATGGACTGATACAGTTGCGGACTCATTTTGAGTTTCTGTTGCTGTACTAATACTGGTTTCTGATACTGCACGCTGGTTCCGTCCGATAGTCAAATAATGAACCCAATACAGGCAATTGTCAATTGACCGATCCGGGCATTTCAAAGTCCTGGCCGAGGTAGATCTCGCGTGCGATCGGGTTGGAGAGAATCTCCTGGCGGTTCCCGTGGGTCAGAATCTCTCCCAGGTGGATGATGTACGAGCGGTCGGTAATAGCAAGGGTGTGCTGTACGTTGTGATCGGTGATCAGAATACCGACCCCGCGGTTGGAAAGTTCCTTGACCAGGTGTTTGATCTCCGAGACTGCGATGGGGTCGATTCCGGCAAAGGGTTCGTCCAGCAGCAGGAACTTCGGGTCGATGGCGAGATTACGGGCAATTTCAGTCCTGCGCCGTTCGCCCCCCGATAGCGGATAGGCGAGCTGCTTACGGATGGAACTGATGTTGAACTCCTCCAGGAGTTCTTCGAGGCGGTCCTTTTTCTGTTGGTTGGTGAGGTCCTTTCGCGTCTCGAGGATGGCCCAGATATTGTCTTCGACGCTGAGCTTGCGGAACACGGACGGCTCCTGAGGAAGGTAGGAGATTCCCCTCAGGGCCCGCCGGTACATGGGCTGGTGGGTGATGTTTTCCTCATCCAGAAAAATTTGACCCGAAGTGGCCTTGATGAATCCGACGATCATATAAAAAACGGTAGTCTTTCCCGCTCCGTTGGGACCGAGCAGACCAACCACTTCACCGGAGTACATGGAAAATCCGACGTCTTTTACCGCCCATTTTTTTCCGAAGCGCTTCTGCAGCCCTTCGACCCTGAGCGTGGCTTTCTCATTCTTCCTGTTCATTGTCAGCGGTAAATTCTCCTTCCACGTCCCCTTCAAGGGAAATTTCGTCGGTCTCCAGGTTGATGGTGATGCTGACTGCGCTGTAGCGGTCGCCTTTCCAGTATACCACCGGATCTCCGGACAACTGAAGGCTTTCCCCATCACGGTCGTACCGGGCGAAGTCCGAACGGCACACCATTTGACCGTCTTCGGATGCATTCAGAATGCGTACGCCGATCTGAAATATTGCCAGCTCACTTTCGTTGTAATATTCCAGATATCCGCACTTCACTACAATTTCGTTTTTCAGGTCCACCATTTCAGCATAGTCCCTGATCCGGACGAACTCCCGCTCACGGTCATAGAAGAGGGATTCCGTGGTAAGGGTAATTTTCTGGGAGCTGTTCTCAACCTGTACATCGCCGCGGCAGCGGGCGTAGCGGAAGTCTGCGCCTGAGAGTTCGATCTCCTCAGCCAGAATGAGGAGATCCTCAGATCGGATACGGGCGTTGCCTGTGAGTATGGTGCGGCGATCGTTTTCTCTGAAGGAAATGGAGGTGCTGTCCCCGGAGAATGTAAAGGTACCCGGTTCTTCCTGTCCCCAGGCTTTGTCCGGCAGAATTACAGCCGACGATAGTGCCAGAAGGAATACCGAGACGGCGGTCCCCGCAAGGGACCTCCTATTCTTCCTCTTCATCAGAATAGACATAGGTGCCTTCCACTTCAGAACTGAATTCAATTTTTCTGCTTGGGGAGTTCACGGAGAATCCCCTCCCGCGAATGGTGGTCCCGTCGGACTTTTCTATGTACACTTCCCCTTCGGCCTTCCCTTCGAGGGTCCGGGTCTCGTTGTTCCAGTACAGGTACTCAGTCTCAATGATCATGTCGTACAGTGTGCTGGCGAAGTGTATGGAGCCGTTTATTTCTACATTGTCGGTCTGAGTGTCGATTACCGCGGAATCGGCTTCCCCCTCAGTGACCACATCTCCTTCTTCGTCGATCTCCCGGAAAAAAACTGAATCCAGAGTGGTGCGGTGGTCCTTGTGATACATTTTTGCTTCGAGAGAATAGATTTGAAAAGAGGTCTGCCCCGGCCGGATATCCACGTAGGTGTAACTGCGTACGATACTGTTCGGGACTCCTTCGGAAAGGGTCCCGGCGATCTCCGCCTGCTCGTAGTCGAAGCTGCACCCGGCGAACAGCATCATCCATGTGAACAGCGGGAGCAAGATAGATGATATCCAGAGCAGCCTGCTACTTTTCATACCTTCCGGAAAACTCCAGCCCGGCTTGAATGAAGCCGGCAAATAGAGGATGAGGTTCGATCGGTGTGGAAGTGAACTCGGGATGGAATTGCACTCCGACACCCCACGGATGGTTGGTCCACTCCACCGACTCCACCAGTGCACCTTCAGGGGAGAGTCCGCTCAGAACCAGCCCGGCCTCGTCCAGCTGCTGACGGTAAGAATTGGAGACTTCATAGCGGTGCCGGTGGCGTTCGTAGATTACATTCTGACCGTAACATCTGTAGATATTGGTGTTCTCTTTCAGTATCGTCTCACTCCGTCCGAGGCGCATGGTACCGCCGTAGAGCTTGACGTCTACCTGTTCTTCCAGAAGACTGATAACGGGATTGGGGGTGGTAGGAGAAAATTCGGTGCTGTCGGCGTCGGAGAGACTCAGTACGTTCCGAGCGTATTCGATCACCATTATCTGCATACCGAGACAAATGCCGAGAGTAGGGATCCCCTTCTCCCGGGCGTACCGGGCGGCAATCAGCATTCCTTCGATGCCCCGCTGTCCGAAACCTCCTGGGATCAGTACCGCGTCGACACTCTTCAACGCATCGGATGGATCCTTCCCGCTTTCGAACTGCTCCGAGTCGATCTTCTCCAGAACAACCTTAGTCTTATGAGCTATGCCTCCGTGAGTGAGGGCTTCATATATCGACTTGTAGGAATCGTGGAGTTCGATATACTTGCCCACAATCCCGATCCTGATCTCTTTTTCAGCGCTCTTGATCACGTCTACCATCTTGCGCCACTTGGCGAGGTCGGCCTTTTTACACTTCAGGTTGAGCTTCTCGATGACGATCTCATCGAGCTGCTGTTCGTGAAAAATGAGGGGTATCTCGTAGATTGTCGAAGAGACGTCGTAGGCTGAAATAACGGCCTTCTTTTCCACATTGGTAAAAAGGGATATCTTGCGGATGATATCCTGATCCAGTATATAGGGTGCGCGGCAGACCAGGATATCCGGCTGTATTCCGATGCCCCGCAGCTCCTTGACCGAGTGCTGGGTCGGTTTGGTCTTGAGTTCGCCGCCTGCGACTTCCGGGAGAAGGGTGAGGTGAATGAAGAGGACATGTTCCCTGCCGAGTTCCTGGATGAGATGCCGGGCAGCTTCGAGGAAGGGAAAAGACTCGATGTCGCCGACTGTTCCGCCGATCTCGATGATGGTAACATCCACTTCCGCTTCCTGGCCGACGAGGAAGATACGCCGCTTGATCTCATCGGTGATGTGCGGGATGACCTGAACGGTACGGCCGAGGTAGCGGCCTTCGCGTTCCCTTTTTATTACTTCCTGATACACCTGTCCGGTGGTAATCGAATTGACACTGCTGAGAGGGGCGTTCGTAAACCGGGCGTAATTCCCCAGGTCCAGGTCGGTCTCCGCTCCGTCGTCGGTTACATAGACTTCGCCATGCTGATATGGACTCATCGTCCCTGCGTCGACGTTGATATAGGGGTCGATCTTGACCATCCTGATCCTCAGACCCCTGCTCTCCAACAAATTGCCGATCGAGGTGGCGGCAATACCCTTGCCCAGACTGGAGCATACTCCGCCGGTCACGAATATGTATTTCTTCATGTAGGTGGATTATAGAACAGACAGATAAAAGAGGCAATGAGCAGGCAGGAGAGAGGATTATGCCTGCCGGGCGTCTTCTACATAGAGAAAAGCCTCGTCGGGAGCTTCATCGATATAATAGAGAGGATTGTGAATGGTACCGGTAATAATTGCTTCCGGAGTCAGATAAATCGGGATCTCGAGACGAAAGGCGAGAGCAATTCCGTCTGCCGGTGTAAGCTTCAGCCTGTAGTGTTTCACATGCTTCCGGTAGTGCAGAACGGCGGATGATTCCGTATTCCCGAGCAGGGTAATCGAAAGGTATTCAGGATGAATGTGCTGCTGATCGATAAGTGTGGCTATCACATCGTGTATTTGAGGCACCGCCGACACGGTATCGGTGAGGGAGAGGAGGAGCGAGCTGGCTTCCGACGGACCGATCTGGATCGTGATCGTGTCGCCCTCGACGGTGTCTTCTAAAATAAGGTAAGGATTCCGGCTGCTTTCCTGAAGTGCCAGTCCTTTCACGTTGTACTGTCTCATTTTACGTTTCATACAGTTTTTAATATATCACAGCTTTTGTAAAAATCATGTATTTTTCAGTATTGACAGCACAACACACGGTTCATAGACTCTAAGCTAAGCATGGAAAGGTTTCTCACCGAATCTGAATTCAAAATGTTCCGCGATCTCATCTACAATGAGAGCGGCATTCATTTCTCTGAATCGAACCGCTCGATTCTCGAAAGCCGTCTCAAGGAACGGTTGCGGAAAACTCAGATTCAGACCGTCGGCGAGTATCACAAAGCGATCCTGGCCGATAAGATGGAGTTGAAGACCCTTCTGGATACTGTTACCACCAACCTGACCCGTTTTTTCCGGAATTCAATGCACTTTCAGAGCCTTGAAAATTTTGTTATTCCGGACCTCATACAGTACAAACGGGAAAAGGGAGAGAAACAGCTGCGGGTCTGGAGCGCCGGTTGTTCCACGGGGGAGGAACCGTACTCCATCGCCATGGTATTGAAGGAACTGGTCCCCCCGACTATACGGTTCGAAGTGACGGCTTCCGACCTCAGTCTGAAGTCCCTCATGACTGCCAAGGAGGGTTTCTACCCTGAGAATAAGGTGACCAATGTCCCGGACAAGTATCTTCAAAAGTATTTCGACCGCATGGACAGCGGGTACAAGGTGAAGGAGGAAATCCAGAAAGCGGTCACCTTCGACTACCATAACCTGAAAAACAGCAGCGGTCAGGTAAACCTCGATGTTGTATTCTGCAGGAACGTTATCATCTATTTTGACGAGGCGGCACAGAAGAATGTAATCGAAAAGTTCTGGGAGGCTATGGGCAGCCACTCCTACCTCTTTATCGGACATTCCGAATCGCTTTTCGGTATGAAAACGAAGTTCGAATTCCTGAAGACCGACTGGGCGGTGATTTACCGGAAATTTATTGACCAATAAGGAGTATCAGCCTGTGGGCGGCGGTAATATTTCAGTAGTAGTGTGTGACGATTCAGCCTTGATGAGGAACCTTGTTGGTAAAATGGTCGAAAATGCCGATGGGCTCGAACTCGCCGGAAAGGCGATGAACGGCCGGTTCCTTCTGCAGAAGCTGCCCCGGCTCAAGCCGGATATAATCGTACTGGACATCGAGATGCCTGAGATGAACGGTATTGAATTCCTCCGGGAACGGAAAAAGCAGAACATCGACATTCCGGTGATCATTCTCTCCTCAATTGCCCGCAAGGGCGCACAGGTGACCATGGAGGCCCTGTCCCTCGGGGCCTCAGATTTTATTACCAAACCTTCAGGTTCGATCAGTGAAGACATACACCTTGTTGAGAAGCAGCTCGTAGCAATGTTGAAGGCCTACGGCGGACGGTATCGCAGCCTTACCCCACGGAGTGTTCCGCCGGAAACCCCGGGGGGAAGAACCGGAGGTCTTTCCCGTCCGGATATAAGCCCTGAAAAAACTGCAGAAGCGGCGCCTCGGGAATCCGTAACGGTCATGGAAGCCCCGGAGATCGAGATCAGTACCGTGGAAGCACCTGTATCGAGGCAGGAAGCCGGGGTTATAGAACTGGTTGCCATCGGGATCTCGACGGGCGGACCGAATGCACTTCGGAAGGTTTTCGCGCAGATCGACCGGGCATTTCCCGTACCTATTGTGGTCGTGCAGCATATGCCGTCCGGATTCACCCTCGAATTTGCCAAGAGTTTGGACCGCATCTGTCCGCTGGAGGTGAAAGAAGCCAGTGACGGAGATCTGCTCAAAGCGGGCAGGATCCTGATCTGTCCCGGAGACTATCACATAGAGGTGGAAAAGAGGCGGCTGGCCGGGATGGTGCGGCTCAATCAGAAAACCATCGTCAATGGACACAGGCCCTCGGTTGACGTTCTGTTCGCATCGGTGGCGAAGGAATACGGCGGCCACGCCATGGCAGTGATAATGACGGGTATGGGCAAGGACGGGGCCGCCGAGATCGGCGGTATACATCGTCAGGGGGGGATCACTATCGCCCAGGACCAGGCCAGCAGTATCGTATACGGAATGCCCCGGGTAGCCGCCGAGATGAAGCACATCCAGCATATAGTGGCTCTCGATGAAATGGCGGCTACGATCAACCGCATGGTGCGCTCATAGGGCAGAACGGTGGGGAACGGCCGCTCCGAAAGCGGCAGAATTATTACACCGGTTTACAGCTTGCGCACAACCTCGGGGAAGTTCTTTTTTCTGGAAAGTTTGTTGTACAAATAACTCATACCGAAACCGACCGCCAGCCCGATCAGGCCGAAGACTGCCGCGATCCCTTCACCGCTGCCCGGTATGATCGAGGCGGTACTGATGTATCCCAATATAAAGGTGAGCAGCGGGAAAATCAGGACGACAAAACCGGAAAAGATTGTCCTGCCTGGCGGCAGGAATATTTCCACTTCGTCGCCTGTCTGAATATCGATATGGTGAAGATTGAGGGCTTCGATCTCACGGTCCCTGGTCCTGCAGAATGAGCCCGCGGCGCAGCCCTTGCAGGCGGATGGGGTCCCGCAGCTGAGGAAGATCTTTTCCCCTTCAACCCTGCTGACCGTTCCGGCTTCCTTCATTGTTCTCTCCTTGGACGGGGTGCTTCACGCGCTCGATGTGTTCAGCTCTGCCGTCGTCGCCGATGTCGACGATCACTCCCTGCAGTTCGAGGGATTCCCAGTATTCGTTCGACCGCTCGGGTATCTGGGTCAGGAACTGCTGGATCTCCACCGCGGGGTCCAGTCCGCCTACGCTGACGAAGCTTCCGGTCCTTCCTGTATCGCAAATGACCGCCGTTCCCTTCTCCTTGATGTGCTCATCCGCAGTCAGTACCTTGGTGTGACTTCCGATGACCGCCGATACGAGTCCGTCGGCGTGGTGGAACATGGAGTACTTCTCGGCGGTGGTGGAAGCGTGAAAATCGAGGATGATCAGGTTCGTCTCTTCTTTCACACGGGATACCAGTTCCGGTAAAAAGGTAAAGGGGTTGCTGAGATGGACCCGGCTGAAGCTCGACTGACCGAGCAGACAGATGACGCCGATCTTCGTATCTCCGACCTGGAACACTCGCCAGCCCCGTCCCGGGTTGGATGGGGGGTAGTTGGCCGGTCTGAGCATGTACGGGGCTTTGGCTATATGGGGGACCATGTCTTTCTTGAAATAGACCTTCTCTCCGGCGGTTATAACGTCGATTCCGAGTTTGTGCAGGTAGATGGAGTGGTTTTTGCCGATTCCGAAACCGCCGGTGGTTCCTTCGCCGTTGGCAATGACGAAGTCAATCTTTTTCTCTTCCTTCAGGGGTTTGAGAGCCTGCTTGATGCAGAAGACCCCGGCTTTTCCGACGATCTCTCCTATATATAGAACGCGAATGCCCATATTGTCCTTTCTGTTTAGTCTAAGGAGCATATCAGATTGAGGGGCTTTATAAAAGGGGGTATAGTGGGAGATATGAATCGAAGGCTTATACCGGTGCTGGGCCGTGTGGTGCAAACCTTGTGGATTGTTCTCATTTTAGCGGCGGCTGTTCCATCGGGCTGGACGCAGGATTTCTCAATTCCCCGGTCTTTGCCGGCGGGCCCGCAGGCAGCCCAGGAGGCGGATTCCAACACGGCGCTGCTTTACAGCGGGACTCTGTACCCGCCGGGAATGGAGTGGAAGAGCATTACCACGCCGCATAACCAGCTGATCTTTCCCGCCGGAGAGGAGGATGCCGCCCTTCAGGCCGCGTCGGTGATGATAGGGGCCTGGCCTGCGGTGCAGGAGGATTTCGATATCAGCCTGGAGTCCTATCCGCTGGTAGTGAACACGTCCCTGGACATCACCAACGGCTACTTCGGCCTGGCCCCGCGGAAGTCCGAATGGTACTCCTACCCGTCCCAGACCCAGTTCGGCGGACCCGCCGACTGGTACGCTCTCCTGGCCTTCCACGAAGGGCGGCACGCAGCCCAGTTCAGCGCGCTGGATCAGGGCTTCATCCGGTGGGGACGGTTCCTGGCCGGAGAGTACGGGTGGGCGGGACTCTCCTTCTACTCGATTCCCCTCTGGTACTTCGAAGGAGACGCCATCCTCTCCGAGACTGCCTTCAGCGGAGCGGGCCGGGGGAATACCGCCTCCTTTCACCGCGAGGTCCGCGCGATTGCCGTTGAGGGTGCAGGAGCTTCCGGTGCTGAGGGGGATGGCAAGCTGGCGGCGCTTCCCTCTTACCGGCAGGCCTACCTCGGTTCCTACCGGAAACATTTTCCCAGCTACTACCACCTCGGATATCCCCTGGTGACCTACATACGGATGATGTACGGCGGCGACGCCTGGAACGAGATCCTGAAGGAGACCGCCAGGTTCGCTTTCTGGCCCCTTCGCTTTCACAGGGCGGTGAAAAAAATAACCGGCCGTACCGTAGACCAGCTGTACGAAGATTCGATGAGCTTCCTGGCCGCATATTGGTCGATGCAGGAAGCCGGTGATGATTCAGGGCGGTTTACCTATCTGAGCCCTGAGCCGAAAATTTGGACCAACTACTATCCGGTGGCGGCGGGACGTGAAGGTGTGATTTACATCCGGGTCTCCGGGGATGACCGGGCTTCCGAGCTCGTTCGGCTGAGTCCGGAGGGCGGTCTGGATCCGGGGGCCGGAGAAGGGGCGGCCGATGATACGCTGCAGGAGGAGCGGCTCTTTTCATTCAATGCACGGGACGGCTGGATCGATGTGAACGGAGACCGGGCTGTCTGGGCGGAGCAGATCCCGCATCCTCTCTGGGCGAAGGTTTCAACCAGCGACCTGGTGGTCCGTGATCTCGATGGAAACGGCAGACTGCGGCTTACACAGGGGATGCACCTGCAGGCGCCGGTTTTTTCCCCGGAGGGAAAATTCATAGCCGCGGTCGAAGTACGTCCGGGCGGAGCTTCCTCGCTGGTCTTCTTCGATGCCTCCGACGGAAGCAGGCATGGTCAGGCCGTGCCGGAACTGGATTATCTGCTGCCCGAACCCGAAGAAGAGGCTCTTCACCTCCTACACCCCGCGTGGTCGGAGGACGGATCGAAGCTCGCCGTGGTCGGAAGCTACGGGGGAAAAAGCGTCCTGCTGGAGTACGATCCCGCAGCGGACCGCTGGGACGTCTTGTACGGTCCGTCGGAGGAGACGGTCGGATATCCCCGCTACTGGAAGAACCTGTTGTTCTACACCTCGGACTACTCCGGGCGGGAGGCAGTGTACGTCCTGGATCCCGTCTCCGGGGAACGCCGGCTGGGGGCAGAAGGGAAATTCGCTGCGGTCATGCCGCTGCCGATTGATAACAACGGCGGCCCGGCGGAGGCTGCTTCTCTTATCTTCGCCGATTACAGTCTGAAGGGATTCAGGCTCGCTGCGGTGCCTCTCGATACCGATGACTTCAGACCGGTGCCGGAAGCGGCGGGGGGCCGGATCAACTATGCCGAAGAAGCGGCGGCGCAGCTGATCACCGGCCTCCGGGCGTCTTCCGAGAATGGGGCGAAGCGTGTCGAAACAAAGAAGACCGAGACGGCCCCCGCTGAACCCTACCGTCCCGCGGCGCACCTCCTTAACTTTCACAGCTGGGGGCTTCTGCCCACGGGAGGGGGAAGGGTGGAGCTCTTCGCCCGGTCCGACGATCCTGTCGGCCTGCTGTCTCTGCGGACCTTCGCCGGGTTCAATCCTGCCGGAGAATCCTACGATGCCGGATTCCAGGGTGTCTACCGGGGGACCTTCCCGGTCATTCAGTTCGGTCTGTCCGGGGACATCAACCATCCCGGGGATTCCGACCGGCAGTATCTCGGTTTTACCGGGGTGTTCGGGCTGGAGGCCCCGGTGAACCTCAGCAGGGGCATCTGGCGGCGTTCGGTATCTCTCGGTACCGATCTGTTTATCAGGACGGAAGAGGCGGCTCCCGCCGAAGCGAATGGAGGGATGGATATGGTCCTGCCGATCCGGCACTCACTGACCCTCTACAACGGATCGACGGCGGTCTCGCCTAAGGATTTCGCTCCCCCGTGGGAGCAGTACGTGAACTGGAACTGGTACTACGTTCCGGTGCAGGAGGAGTATGCCGGCTGGCGTCTGGAGCAGCGGGGTGAGCTTGTTTTTCCCGGACTGTTCCGGCATCACCGGCTCGGCGTGAGGCTCGACGCGGAGTGGAACGGAGGGGAGGAGATCCCCCTCAACATGCTGCCGATCCGTCCGAGGGGCTATACCTTCGACTGGAACGAGGAGTACCCGGGGGACCTCGTGGCCGGCCTGGAGTACACCCTGCCGCTCGTGTCGCCGGACCTTGCCATAGGGAATATCTACTTTCTGAAGCGGATACTTCTGACGCTGTTCAGCGATGTCGGGATGGCTGGTCTGAAGGCAGAGGATTTCCTGCGAGCCGATACTTTGGAGTATTACCCCTCGAGCGGTATCGAGCTGATCGGAGAACAGCACCTCTTCAACTGGCCGGTGAGCCTGTTGGCTGGTGTCCGGCTGGTCTACCGGTGGCGGGACGATACTTTTCGGGTCGAAGACAGCCTTTTTACCCTCGGATTCGAGTGGAATTGAGGTGTGTCGGCAAGCTGATGCAGCGATTGACCCGACGGTCGCGTCATTTCGGGGAATTCTGACCCTGCATCAGCCGGACTCCTGCCAAAGTGGGTTAGAATTACCCAGAGTGAAGGCCGGCCTCCCGGTCTGAACGTTCGGCTGTTTAATCCGGCCGGAATTGGTTTTTTATAATTTATTATAATATAAAGAAAAAATATCATCCGGCGCGGCTCAAATTTTTTCCACAAATAGAAAAGCTCTTGGTACAATACTTGCATGTATGTTAGTGGAACATAGTGTTCCCCGGCGGCCATACGGCGCCGGAGACGACCGCCCGGTATGGGGGTCATTACACGCTACACGAGAGGTGTTTTATGAAAGACAGAATTGTTATCGACATCGGCCAGATGATGGATGAGATCTTCGAGGCCACCCGCAATCTTGGAGAGTCCTTCGGCGGCGCTAAACACGGCCACACGCCCGAAGATTTCTTCAAATGGAACGATCAGACCGACTATTACCCGTCCTATTCCTATCCTCCCATGAACGTTTACCTGACGAAGGAAAAACAGATGGTCTTCGAGTTCGCACTGGCCGGATTCAGGGAGAAGGACATCAGCATCGAGTTCCAGGGGGACTACATGGTTTTTTCAGCAAAGAGCCCGGAAATGGAACCCGAGGATGACGTGCGCTACTTCAAGCGCCGTCTGAAGTTCAAACCCATCGAAGATCAGCGGTACTTCGTACCGGAAGACAAGTTCGACCGGGAAAATACAAAGGCAGTATTCAAGAACGGCGTTCTCAAGATCACCGTTCCGCCCAGGGAGACAATCGAGACGAAGGAAGGTATCAAGGTTGAAATTATAGAGGAGGATGAAGAATGATTTTCTGGTTAATTATCGGTGTTGCTATAGGCTATTTTTTCAAACCCCAGCTGGATGTCGTTGTCGGCAAAGTGATCCGCGCAATCCGTAACAACCGGCACAACTACCCCGACCGAGACGACCGCTTCTGAAGCGGGAGTTGATAGATATATTACATGTGAAGGCCGTCTTCCCGGTGTCCGTTCGCGGGCCGGAAGGCGGCCTTTTCTGTTTGCGAGGGGTTTGAAAAAAGCGGCAAAAAGGGCGGCGGAGCCCGCCGGGCAGGCTCCGCCGCCGCCGAGAAGACTCCGCCGCCGCCATTATTCAAAACGGAAGCCTTTCGCGTTCCCGGCTCCGCGGGCTTTTAGGTAGCCTCCTTTTTTAGCACCGGGACCTGGATCTCCGTAAGCCAGTCGGACGGATCTTCCCGGTTCCAGATTCCGTCGATATATGACTCACGGGGATTGTCCGTGACCCGGTACCCGTTCTCCTCAATCCACGTGAAGAGCCGATTGTAGCTTGTACGCATGGTTCCGTAGGGGCCCCGGTGCTGCAGGCAGGCTGCCGACGGCACTGCGGATATCGTCTTGAACTTCACCTTGTCCGATTCGCGGCAGGGCGACACTACAGCTTCGCAGATCTCCACGTCGATATCGCTGTCGCGGTACTCCCCGTCGTGATAGATGGTGAAGCAGTAACCCGGTTCGCGGCACACCGCTCCCACCGACTCCATGTACTCTCCCATCTTCGGAATAATGTCGAAATAGGTGTCGTAGCCCGGGACCACCGTACGCATGGAGGCGACGATCACCTCAGGCAAGTCCTTGATTGTTACGTCTGTTTTCATGTGTTCTCCTCCCTGGAGTTCTTAAAGATACTCCCTCACCTGTTCGATCCGGCCTTCGGTCTCGTCCAAATGGCGCCTCAGACGGTCTTCCTGCTGCCGTAGGATGGCGGCGAGTTCATCCGTGCTTATAAGCGCCCTCCCGATTTCATTCAGCGGCAGACCCATCTCCTTGAGCTCGAGGATTCTGCGGATCCGCGGCAGCTGAGAGGCGCTGTATGAACGGTAACCGGTCCAGTCGTCCCCCCGGTCCGGCTTCAGCAGACCGATACGGTCGTAGTGACGCAAGGTCCTGGGAGTTATCCTGTTGATCTTCGAAAATTCTCCTATCGAATACATTTTCACTCCTGCGCAAGAGGTACTGGAAAGTATAGAGTTTGCCCCAAGGGCAAAGTCAAGCGGGGGTATGTATTTTTTCGATTCGAAGGGGCGGTCAGACACCCACTGCGGGCGTCGAATTCAGGGAATTCCATATTGACAATGGCGGGCAATCTCTTTACTATTCTTTGACACATGCCCAGGTGGTGAAACTGGTAGACACGCTAGGTTCAGGGTCTAGTGGCCTTGCGGCTGTGGGGGTTCGAATCCCCCCCTGGGCAGGAAATTATTATTTCCATACGATCATGAGCCGCCCTATAAACTGGGCGGTTTTTTTTTACCATGAGCTTTGGCTGATAAAGATACAGAAAAGTGAGCAGATTCTTATTCCGATTCTTTAATCGGCCGAATTTTTTACCTTTCCAGTGCCCTCTTCAGGTTCTGTATATCTATGCTTGCCTGCAGATGTATCCAAAATCGATAGCTGGTACCGAAGTAGTGTGACAGTTAAAGTGGTCTTTCGGTAGAAGAATATCTTCTACCGTGAAGTAGATCCATTATGGTACTCTTTGATACAGGCAGAATGGGTTTCTATTTAGTACGTTTCGTCATCGTCGGCGGGTAAATGTGTTTTTTCTCCTAGCCGACAGTGAACCGGCAGTTCCGGCGGGTGATTGGGGAGAATATGGCTTATAAGCTCAGGGGAGAGAAAGATGGGGGAACAAATCGAATTACAACATCATTCGAAGGCTCGAGGTAGAAATTGCCGGTGGCCTCTTTCTGATGTGACTATTGATCTATGTCTTCTGTAAAATCAACATCACGAATTGATATCTCCCAGCTTTCATCCACCGGGAAATAAAAGAGGACGGCACCGTCACTGTTTCACCTTTGCCTGAAAGCCTCGATTTCCCGACTCATACTAGGTGCTTATGAAGGGACCTTCAATATTGATAATTGATGATGAACAGGAGATGTGTTCATCCCTCGAAGAGATTTTTCAAGATGAAGGGTTCCAGACCTGTTCGACTACTTCTCCCAATAAGGCTTTAGAAATCCTATCATCAAAATGCTTTAGTCTCATTTTAATGAATCTCCGAATGCCGGAAATTGGCGGGATAGAATTGCTTAAGGCGGTCAAGGATGAGCATTGTGATGTTCCGGTTATCATGGTAACCGGATATCCTACCGTAGAAACGGCTGTCCGAAAGATGAAATATGGTGCAGCCAACTACTATACAAAACCATTGAAGCTGAATTCACTCATCACCGAAGTGAAGCAGTTAATAGATGCTTACGGCAAGAAAGAAAGCCAAATCCCCATCTATTGAGAGCTTTCGTCCCGGCAACAAGCTTATACACTCATTTTTCTATAGAATTGGGGATTTTTTTTCGAAGATGTGCTTTTTGTTATTCGTGTTGCGACCGAAAAAGTGCGGCTCTACCAGATTATTTACGCCTTATGAATAGGCACAACTCCGGATTGTTCGTCCCTAGTGGGTATTTATTCTCCAAGTGTTCAATTTTTTCAGGTTTCTTTATTGCTCTGTCACATATCATATATTAATATTTTTCCATGATCCCTTTTGAAGCACTTTGGAAAAATCACAGAGCTGTGGGGCAACACTATTTTGCTTTGATCGTGTTTTGCCTTATATTGTCAGGATGCACTGGAATGGGTCCTGTTTACGAAAGCAGTACACAACTGGAATCAGCGGCTGAAGTTAATGTACAAGAATCTAATCCGGTTAATCCGTTTCTCGAGCTCATCGGAAATTCCGAGCCCTTTTCGACGGAGCGAGTCGTTGTAGCTGTCTCTCCATTTGCTAACACAGGAGACTCCGCTTCGGACAACCTAGGATTTTTTATATCAGAGTATGTAACGACTGCCCTTACTGGGCTTCCGGCGGTCACAGTCGTCGAGCGTGAACGGCTCTTCGAAATCATTAACGAACAGAAAATCCAACTGTCAGGTTTGACTGAATCCGGCGGTGCGCAAGTTGGTGCTCTGCTGAATGCCGATCACATCTTAAGTGGTTCCTTCTTCGCCGATGATGAACGTCTTTTTATGTCTTGTCGCCTGGTACATGTGGAAACAGGCGCTATCCTGGCATCGGCCACAAGCGAAGACTCTGATCTGAGAATAGCCACTGAGCGATTGCTCTCCGAACTCCTAAGATCTGCAATGGAAGCGGGCTATACAGAATACAGCGTATCCTTGAGTCTTGCAGCCACCGTTGAGGGGCTGCGGGATCAGAGTAAGCAGTCTCTCGCAACAATGGGCCGTACTCTTGAGCAGATTTTTCAGAATGAGCAGGCGTCCTTTGATGATCTGGAATCAGTCCTGACTGCAAACCGCCCTGACTATGTGGCTTTTTCCGTTGCGTCCTGGACATTGCAGCGTCGTGGGCAGAACTCCCTGCAGGGGGGAGCCTTGTATGCGGAGATGCTGCAGAACCAGGTCGACTCAAATCGGCAACTGATGGACGCTACGAGGCGGTTCGCCAAGGCTCGTAATACTATAAAAGTGCTTCTTACAGGACTTGAAGATCTTCTGAGCGCAGAAGCCTTCGAAGTTGGCAGCGATGAGAAGCCTAAAACCGAGCTTGGGTCGGTCTCGGCTTTCGTCGAGCTTCCCTCAAGCATCAAGATAGGTCTGAGCATGAACCATAGACGGCAATTCGAATCGATGCTTGAGGCACAGAGCGTGATCGAATTGCAGCGTGAAAACCCTTCTCCTTACCGCACAAAAGTTTGGGAGCTCATTACCGCGCAAACTGAAGCGGGTGTTGAAGAAGTGGCAATGGCGTTAGAACGAGCCGTGCGGAACGAATCCGATCGCGACGAAGCGGAGCGTATCCGGAACATCGCCAGGAGTATCGAGCCTGAAGCGTGGGGAATTAGAACGTCTAATCGGACTATCACCGATCGTCGACTACGGGCTTCTCTGAACATTGACGCTTTGACCATCCTTCGTGATCGTGCTGTGAGCACAGATATCGGCGCTACGGAGTCACTGATTGACCGCAGTGACGCTTTAGGAGCTCTTCGATTCGCACTTAGCGCTGAAGCTGTGCTCGCCTTTGTTTTTACCGATAGCAACGGCCGTGAGCTTTATCGTCTCGCTACACCAGAGCCGGTGGAGTTTCTGCGGTTTACTCCGGAAGGATGTTGGTACGAATGGACTGTTCCATCCGGTGCTTTGCAAGAGATCCAGCAGCAAGCTGGGTGGCGATATGAGATTGGTCCGAATGGACCCAGAGTAGAAATCCAGGGCCGGGAGTTGCGCGATCTTGACAATTTCCGCATGGAGATTGATCCGAGTACTTTTTCGGTTTCTGCGTCTTACCCACTAGGCGACGATGACCTGTGGCGCTCACTCGCCGCTCATCTGTATCGCACACGCTATGTACGGATTGCGAGAGAGGATGATGGGCTGCCCGGCCTGAAAGACGTGGTTATTACGGACAGATTGGAGTCTGTTCCTGGCACCAGCATAGTTGATGTACCTATCCTCAATGAGGATGACGGTATCTTACAGCACCTTGCACCGGTGGCTGTGCTCTACTGGGCCGGTACAGAGCGTCCAGAGCTCGAGGCAGTTTGGTCCGGCGCAGTATTCGGTACCTCTAAAGTACCGACTGGAACCCTCGGTCCTCAGGCGGCTGTTACTGTTCGCTCCGACTCCGGTAGTCTGCTCCGCAACCCGGAAGAAAAATCAGTGAAACTAGAGATCGTCGATGAACGTGGAGGTACCCATGGAGTGTCGGTTCCGGTACACAAATCGACGCTCTGGCAGGCGTCGATAAACGGCACTACGGCAGCTGTCGGAAAACGAGCCGTTTTCGTGGCTGACGAGAAGTTCGTGCGAGCACTCAGTCTGGCAAACGGACGGCAACTATGGCGGAAGCGTACTTCAGCCCAGGAGTTGCTCTATACTCACGAACGACTGATTGTGTGTGGTCGGGAAGAAATCCTTTCGCTTAAACCTGACGACGGATCTGAAGAGTGGAGCTTGAAGATTGAAGCCGACTCCTTCACGGTAAGCTCAGGCAGACTGATCGCTGCTGATCTGGAGGTACGTTCCTCACACAATGCTGTGATTGACGATCGGCGGCGTACGGTGTGTATAGACATCACCTCCGGTGACATTCTCTGGGAAATCGATGATGGGCAGGCTGTGGCTGCTGACGCTGATAGGGTGTTTATAACCACTCTCAATCGTAAATTCTTCAGTGACTCGAATGCTTCAGGTCATACAATCTGTGTAAGTCTGGAGACAGGTTTGGAGCTCTGGAGGACTAACCACTTCGGATACGATGTTCTTTTTTACAATAACCGCCTCTACCTCACCCACAACTACAAGCTGAAAAGCACGACCTGTTTGTCTCCAACGACGGGTGGCGAGCTTTGGGTTTCCAGAATTGGCGGAAATCAGCTCGTCAGTGCCAGGGACTGGATCGGAGTGGCAACAGCGGACTCGCCTTACGGGCGGCTCGATTATGTTCGTTTTCTGGATGCGGATTCGGGCAGGCTCGGACAGGCTACAACACCTTATACACTTACCGAGACTTCAAGCTGGGGGGATGTGCTTACACTTGATAGCCACCTACGCCTTAGTGTAGTTCGGCCCACTGTCAAAGAGGGGCCAACCGAACTGAACCCGGACGAACAAGACAACCGCATTCGGAGCCCAGATAACTATCCCGCACAAATCAGATGGAAGCTCTTGCCCAGAGCGCTTTGGGTTGGAGGCAACAGGCAGATACTCATTCTCACAGGTACGGATGGTACTATTGCACTTGATCGCGGACTGTTTCATGCCTACACCCGGTAATAAGTGTTCGAATGATGAAGCGGGGCATTTTTCATATCTTTATGACCACAATTGGGCTCTCCTTAGGATCTATCTTGTAAATTTTTGATAACACTCGGGTCCATGCTTTCCTGTAAGCGCGTTCATCAGGTGAGTAATATGAAAAGTCCGCATCTTCGTGAGGCCTAAAGTCACCAGGCTCAGGATTCCCGGTCTGTTTCTCGTGCCGGCTCCTCCAGCCGGCACGAGCACGTTCGGCAACATGCGGGCATACATATTTTAGAGACATCAAAACTTATAAACCTACAGGATTTACACCATTTGCTTATCAACTGTTCGATAAAGATATGAAGTAATGTTATACTTGAAATATGTTTTTCCTGGTTCTAAGCTATCTTTTTATCTCCGGCGCTTTGCTCGCATTTATCATGATGCTAGGTAATCTGTTTGTTAAACAGCGTAAAACCAGTAATATTCTCTTTTCTGTTCTGCTATTTTGCCTTGGGGTAAGCCAATTTCAAGCAGGCTTTTTCTTAACGCTTGCTAATCAAAATGATTTTCACCTAATTCTTTCGTTAATGCTATTAGCTAGTGTTTCGGCTTTCTTGTTTTTTAAGCTCATGAATCAACCGGATATACCACTTAATAAAACTGAATATCTACTCTATCTTTGTGTTTCGCCTTTTTTGGTTTTTGATGCTTTATGGTATTTTCCAGAGTTAATAGTTGCGTCAAAATCATGCATACTATTATTTAATTTAGTGCTTCACTGGATTGGCGGTGTAATGGTTATCCTGTTGTTACTGTTGGGAGTCCTGCGCACTTTTTCACTATATGCGATTAAGAATATGACTAAAGCATCGGTCTTTGTCCTGTTCATTTCGGGTTATGTGGCCCTCGCTATAGCGACAGGATTGTTAAGCTTGGTTTTAAATTTTCCCCTGTTAATTCAAGTAATGCATTGTTTATTTTTTGTTTTAATTGTGTTTGTCTATCTCTTAAGTTATCGCTTTCCCAATCTAATAATTCAGTTTGTCGCAGAAACTACAGAGTTGCGTTTCGCAAAAACCCTACTTGGAGAATTTGATCTATCTAAATTAATTAAAGAGCTGAACCAGTATATGCTATCAAAGCGAGTGTTTTTGCAAGATGGACTTACCCTTCCTGATTTAGCAGAAATGATGGAATTGTCGCCTCATCAGCTTTCAGAACTCATTAATAAGCATATTGGGATGAACTTTAATACTTATCTAAATTCTTTTCGCATTAATGAAGCAAAACAGTTATTGATTTCGCAATCCAATAAGACTGTGCTTGAAATAGCTTTTTCCGTAGGTTTTAACAATAAAACATCCTTTAATGAAGCTTTCCATAAGTTTGAAAATTTAACTCCTACCCAGTTCCGAAAGCGGAATTCATAAAAATTTGTAAAGATTTATAAATCCTGGCGCAATTCAATGCTCTATACACTATGTTCTTCCCTAGACAATGAAAATCTGGAGGAAAAAATGAAAAAAAAACTTACTTTCTACATTGTGTATATTGGATCGGCATTTTGGTAGACGCTGTAGAAGCTGTTGTCGGAGTAATTGGTCAGTATTATGATTTAACGGCTGGTACAATTCCCGCGCAAGGATTCGGTTTAATGACAGCGTGGACCATCTTGCTTATTTGGGCAGATAGAAAGCCGGTTGAAAGAAGAATTGTGCTTGGCTTAACTATTATTCCGATTGCGGCCAATGTGACTAAAACATGGATTCTTTTTTTGTCCAGTGTCATCAGCTTTAGTGATCAGGCTGTTAATATCATCGGTGCGCCTATAGTTTTAGCATTGTATATCATAGCATACTTTCTCGCGAGACAGCAGGCAAAATCTCAGCAGAAATAGAAGGAAGAATTATTATGGTATTAACTGAAAAACAAAAAATTATACTTTTACGGATTTGCTACTGGTATGGCGCCATTTTAGATGCGTTATGGTGTATTCCAATGCTGATTCCGGAACTTGGCTTAGCCGCTTTTGGTAAAGCAGGAGCTCCGGTTACATTGGAATTGCGTTACAGCTTAGCTGTAGGCGCGTCTCTGATGCTTGGGTGGACAGTGCTCTTTATCTGGGGTGATAGAAAACCAGTGCAAAGAAAAGGCTTACTGTTCTTGACTTTGATTCCGGTCAAAATATGTCTTGATTTAGCAAGTTTGCTTCTTTTCCAAACACAGGATGTCACAGTTTTACGTTTTTGCGTGATGAAACTGGATGGGCTGATATTGTATGTGCTTTATATTTTCACATTATTATTAACAAGAAGCATGAAAAACTGATTCGGTGTGAGAATCCCTCACCACAAAACAATTCTTTCGCTATTAAATACGCTTACACCCAAAGCCAAAGCACAGGTTTCAGAAAGATTGTTTGTGGTAAGCATTTGTGCCGTGGTACCAAAACGCGTTATGTTTAAATTTCGCATGAGCGCGACATGCGTCGCAACTTTTGCTGCTAACTGTAGATCGTGTGTTGTGAAGAGGATTGTAACTCCGGTTTTTGATTATTTTTATAAAATTTCCCAGATTGGTTTTTTTGTTTTTGATATCGAGCTGAGATGTCGGCTCATCTAAAATCAAAAGCTCCGGTTCCTGAATAACAGCGATAACTTTCATCTCCGAACCGCCTTTCGGGCAGACCATAGGATCGATCTCATAAACCTTTGACAACAAGCGCGCCCATGCTTTCCTGTAAGCGCGTGCATCAGGTGAATCCTCTGAAAAGTATGCATCTTCGTGAGGCCCTAAATCTCAAGGATTCGAAGTCCCCATCTGGCTTTCGTGCCGGATTTTCCAGCCAGCCGGAGCACGTTTGGCCACATGCGGCATTGACTTCCACGAATCTTTGGTACGGGAAGAGTACAATCCATACAGTCATATCAGCTGCACTCTTTTGGGAGGTATATGCTGCATAAGCTCGGCAAGGAAGTCGCAGGCATTGAACATGTGCACGTTTTCCTTGAAATACTCGTTGTAATGGGGGTGAAAGAGCACCCGACCCTTAAATCCATTCGTAAGGGTTCTTCTTCAAGGATATAGGAGGCCGGGCCAGATACAGGGCAAGGTCTTCACGGGATTGCTGCAGCGAATCCGGGCTATCCCTTTCCGGTAATCGCCGCAGGCGAGAAAGTGCTCTCCAAATGCCTGGATCCGTTCGAGACGAGACTTTCCGAATGTATCGGCATACTCCTCATCATACCGGCTGCAGAAATCGGTGAAATGACGCTCGAAGACCTCATGGAGGGTGTTTCTTCCCCCGCGGTACGTATCGATAGGCCGGTGTGTGCTGTATTGAGCTCTGCCCTACTCCCACATACAGAACTAGGATGAAAGAGGGGAATCTGCTTCAGGACTAAAATGGCATGAATTTAAATGAAGAAACCTTGAGGACCAGTCTTTTCTATTAAAATGATCCCAGTCCACACTACGCTCGCTGTATTTATTAAATTGAAATATACAACATCCGTCTCAATGCCTCCGAGGACGGCGGGGTTCTCGAAAAAGTAGTAGGGCTCGGGCAGGAAGCGGTACTTGGCAGTTTTGATCACCTGCTTGGCGAGGTAGTAGACGGCGGTCTCGTTCTCCGGGTCGAGTTCCTCGATGACGGACCGGGCCAGAGAGGAGGCTATGTAGTCGTAGGCGTCCAGCTCCTCGACGATCTCTTCCTGCAGGACCACTTCGCCGGTGCGGGCGTCCACCATCCGCATGTAGATCATCACGGGGCCGGCCATTTCGATGATGTCTCCCAGGACGAGGTAGTCGGCGGTGAGAAGCCGGCCGATCCGCATCAGCTCGTCCTCTTCAGTCAGCCCGGACAGGCTGAGGCGCTGCTCGTCGAGGACCTTCTTCAGTTTTTCCCGTTCCACGATGGTGATGTTCTCCGCTTTACGCAGCTCCATGGCCACCAGCCGGGAGACCCCCTTGCCGATGTGGGTGTACTCCTGCCGCTCCGATTCGACGGTGAAGTCCTGCACCGAGAGGACGATCTCTTCGGCGCTGAGAAGCATTGGGGAAAAAAGTATGATCAGGAGTGTGAAAAAAGCTGCGCCGTGGAACCGGCCGGCGCCGGTACTTACTTGATCACACTCGATAAGGGCGATACGGAAATAGATGGATATTACTATGCTTATAAGGGAACTGAATACAGCTTTAGTTTTCAAGAAATCATATCGATGTCCCTGGTTTCAGCTAAAACACTGATAGTAATGGATCCGGCTGAAATGACGCTGCCTTCGGTAACAGAGACACCTCCGACTGATCCGGTAGCGGCGGAAACACTGACATACAACTCCGGCACCATCTCGTTTGATCCGGTGGTTTGCGACATGTACAGTATATGCCTTCATCCTTGGGAAGATCTTCCCGGTGGTAATATAATAACAAGGCAGACATCTATAGATCTGCCACAGAACTTCGTTGATGAAGTGGTTTCTCAAAGTGGCACATGGGACATTGAATTATCCGCGACAAATATCAATCAGGGGTATTCGAGACTTAACCCTTGTATTGGGATATTCGACGAATCCTATTTGAAACAAGATTGTTCTAGAGATTTACAGGTTTTTACAACTTATGATGAGGAGCAAACTCAAGATGAATCGATGTCGGAAACGACGATTACTATCCCCTGAGAGTAGGTAAAATGTGCCGAACAGGTGTGGATAGCATCATCATATTCAACAGATAATGAAGGGGTAGCAAAGGTCAGCTGGGTTGAGCACGCCGCTGAAAGGGAGAGTCAAAGAACAAACGAGATATCACATTTCGGCTTCATAGATCAAGCAGGAAATATGCGTTTTTCTTGGTCATTGGAATACCCGGAAGCTATATCTCCCAATTTGTTGGATGGCTCTATGAGAAGTTTTATAAATGGAGAGCATCTATAGGTATTGAAAGAAATAAAAAAAGTGTAAAAATCTCCATATATGTTCAAATACTGGTCAAAAACTATGCTATAATACCGCATTCTGAAACTAAAGGAGTTAAGTATGTTGAAAAAGAATTTGCTACCTGTTTCCATTTTGCTGCTTATATCAGGCGCAATGTTTTCTTCCCATTTCGGAGTGGGAGACCTGATTTTCCCCCCGATTCTGGGGAGAGGTACCGGAACCCGCTGGTTCACTGCCGCGATAGGTTACATGATAATAAACAGCGTCTTCGTCTGGCTTGCCTATCTTGCGTGTGCTCACCAGAATCAGTCTCTTACAGGAATAGCGACAAGAGTTCTGGGAAAATATTTCGGTAAAATTTACACAGCCGTACCGATTCTTATTACCGTTTTTTTTATCTTACCGAGAGTTTCTTCAGCAACACATGAAATGGCTGTTCTGCCTCTGGCCCCAGGGATCCCTCTTTGGCTTACACTTGCTGTATTTTTCCTTATCTGTTTCTATGTAGCTTTTACAAGAGCCACAGTCATGAATAAAATAGGAAAGGTCATGGCTCCTGTTCTCATCATTTTTGTTATTATTCTGGCAGTAAAGGGTATAGCTACTCCATTATCATCGCCTCAGCAGGTTGAAAATATTTCACCGCTTAAAGACGGAATGCTTAATGCATATAATACGATGAATGCAATCGCCGCTCTCCTTTTCGGTGGCTGGGTGCTGCATGAGCTTAATATCAGAAATATCACAACAAAAGAGGATAAGGATACAAACCTCAATATTATCGGTATTTTTACTGCAGTACTTCTTGGTATCACTTCGACTTTTCTTGTATATCTCGGAGCATCTTCTGGGCCTTCTTTTCCTGAAGCATCTATTGGTGTTCTTTCAACAAACATTGCAGAAGGACTTCTCGGCCAGATAGGGCTTTTCAGTTTTGCAGTTATCATGGCCCTCAGCTGTCTTACAACAGCAGCAGCAATCATTTCCATGGCAGGCGATATGTTTTCTGAAATGACAGGCGGTAAGCTCAAGTACCTGCATATTGTCATTGCTGCAACTGCGGTCGGATTTATTCTCGGACTTGTAGGTTTGAGCAGAATTGTAAAATATACAGTACCCTGGCTTGTGCTTTTATACCCATCCATTATTGTTTTTATCCTGAGCGGTCTGTACTACAATTTCGATAAGATCAAAAAAGCTGTTACCGGCGGTGTTATTACTGCTGTCTTCTTCGGACTTGGAGATATGCTTTCCTTCTATGGAATAACATCCAATTTTATTACTAAACTCTCTTCCAGCCTTCCTCTCGGGAAAAACGGACTCGGCTGGCTGCTTCCTGTAATCGTGGTAATGATTATTGTACAGCTGATCTTCAGCAGGAAAAGCAAGGAATTAACAAATTAAATATGCGGGCATTAAAATGAATAAAAAAATTGATGAGTTCATTCTGAGAAAAATTGGAAATGGATTATATTCGGGTGCTCAGGTCCTTGTAGGGAGAAGCGGGAAAGTTCTTTATGAAAAATCCTTCGGTTCAATGCTTAAGGGGTCGGATGCGCCGGAAGAAAAGGTAACCGGGAAAACACTTTTTAATATTGAATCAATAACGAAGGTTATGGTTACTCTTCCCGTTTTGTTTAAACTTATAGAAGAGGGAGAGCTGACTCTTGACGAAAGAGTTATTGAATACATCCCTGAGTTCGGGACAAGTGATGATAAAAAAAAGGTAACTGTCCGGGACCTGCTGAATTTTACAGGTGGGGTTCCTCTCGAAGATCCAGCAGGATGTCTTGCGGCTGCAAAGGCGGGTGACCTTGATAAAGCATGGGCGGTTCATTATACACAGAAGTCTGAATACAAACCGGGAACAAAAGTTCTTTACAGCGATGTTTCATGCCGTATCCTGGGAAAACTGCTCGAGAAAATAATCGGGAAACCGCTTTCTCTGGCTGCGAAGGAGTGGATCTTTGATCCTGTCGGAATGAAAAACACAATGTTCAATCCTCCTGATAAAATGCAGTGTGCTGCAACGGGTATTTCTGATACGGGACGTGTCTTGAGGGGCGAAATCTGTCAGGACCTTGAGAACTATCTCGGAGAAGTGCTTGGTTCGGACGGACTTTTTTCAACCGCAGAGGATATGTTTCTGTTTTCAAAAATGCTTCTTGATGGAGGAATCTGCAATAACAAAAAGGTTTTCTCGGATATAGCTGTGAAAGAAATGACCGAGGGAATTACAAATTATGAAATATTTGAACAACCTGTTTCAGGACTTCATTATATTCTAAGCGGTCCGAAAACTTGGTTCTGGGAATATGCATTATCTCCGTTTTCTTATTATGGGGATCTTGTTTCGGACAGGGCTATCGGAAAAATGGGAGGAGCAGGAACTTTTCTGCTTATTGATCCTGAATATGATCTTGTTGTGGTATATCTCACCAACTACGGTCAGCCTGAAAATACTCTTGAAGGGGAAACTTCCTGGAGAAAGTATTTAAGCGACATTAATCCAATGAGGTTTTGTAATCTTGTTCTAGGTAACCTGTAAAAAAACCAGTCAGCGGTAAGAAGATAAAAATTACTGCTGACTGTACCTTTTTCCTGAAAAATGAAAGGATCATGGCTGTCCGGAATATGAAACAGAAATAAATTGAAATCCGTTCTATATCAAACCCTGCGGATAAAGTAATTCAACTCAAAAAAAAGAAAATCAAAATCAATTGCATTTTACTATTAGCAAGCTCTGTCTCCAATTCGAAACAGCCCATACTTTTATTTGGGATTACAAAATTTAGCTTCCGTCGGTATTTTGTCCATTGTCACCAAAGAACTCAAAACACTTCCTATGAGTGTTCCCCGGTCGATCTTATTATGCGGGTTCTACCGATTTTAATCTTCATACAGAAAACACGCCGTCTGGTGGTTCGAGCCGACGCTGAAAAAAGCGGGTTTTGTTTCGGCGCAGCGATCCATGGCCCGGGGGCATCTGGTCCGGAATCGACAGCCCGTCGGGGGTGAATAGCCGAGGGCACATCGCCTTCGAGGATGACCTGACCTGCTCCCCAAATTTGCCACCATGCTAAATTTTACCAACATACTGGTACAGATAAGCATAAATATGGTGCTGGCAATCGGACTGACATATTTAATCCTGTTGGGTGGAATCGATCTTTCTGTCGGATCCGTATTGGCTTTGTGTATCATCGTGGCTGGAAAGGTCATTACCATGGAGTCTCTTTCAGTACCAATTGCCATTATCCTGGCTATAGCAGCCAGTATCATCACCGGGGTGCTGTGCGGCCTGTTCAACGGCTATGTATCAAACCGATGGAACCTGCATCCCTTTATCGTGACCCTCGGCATGTTGAATATTGCCCGCGGGGCAGCTCAGCAGATCAGCAACTCACGGACCATTTTTTCATTTCCGGCGGTATTCAACAATTTCGGCAGTCAGACATTTACCGGTGTTCCAGTGATATTCCTCATATCACTGATCATGATTATTACCGGCTTTATGCTGCGTAAGACAGTATTCGGACGTGTAATCTATGCAGTTGGAAATAATGAAGAATCTGCCAGGCTGTCAGGACACAACTCAGGTTTCTACAAAGTAATAGTATTCGTAATTTCCGGTTATTGTGTCGGCATAGCAGCAATTCTTTATATGCTGTGGCTCAAAATGGCCAGTCCAATCCTTGGAGTCGGCTTTGGCTCAATGCCATCGCTACAGCAGTCATTTACAACAAAAGATGATATGCCGCATATCGCATTGGTAATGAAATCACTTGCGAATGAGTTCTTTCTGACTATGGAACATGAAGCCCGCGCTCACCAAAAGAGTTCAGATACTGATTACATTCTCACAGCTAACGGCATACGCAACGAGATCGATGTCTCTGGTCAGGTAAGAATAATCGAGAACATGACTGCTCAGGATGTTGATGCCTTGATAGTCGCGCCGGCAGATTCGAGAGCGCTTATCCCTGTCTGTGCAAAGGCGATCGAACTGGGAATTGTGGTCATAAATATTGATAACCGCTTTGACCAGGAGACCTTATCCTCCAAGTCACTACGAATTCCATTCGTAGGACCTGACAACCGTAAGGGCGCAAAAATGGTCGGCACCTATCTTGCTGAACATCTTGAGCCCGGGGATGGAGTTGCCATTCTGGAAGGAATACCGACCGCTTATAATTCGCAGGAAAGAAAGGCTGGCTTTATCGAGGCCTTTCGTGAGCAGAATATGAACATTCTAACTGTTCGAAGTGCCGAATGGGATATGGAAAAGGCGAATATAGTTGTTGCCGCCTTGATCAACGAATACCCGGACGTAAAAGGAATCGCCTGTGCAAACGACAGCATGGTCTTAGGAACAGTCGCTACATTAAAAGCTGCTGGAAAACTCGACAGTGTACATGTGGTTTGTTTTGACAATATTTCAGCAGTACAGGAGATGTTCAAAAACGGTCAGATTCTGGCGACAGCAGATCAATTCGGAGGCCAAATTGCTATCAACGGTATCGAGTATGCTTTAGAAATACTTCGCACCGGATCATAAAAAGCCGATCAGGAAACGCCGGTTGAACTGATTACACGATAGAGCGTGATTAACAGCGATGAAAAGTGAGGCAAACAACAGTGAGTAAATTCACCAAGCGTTCCAATTTTATCAACTTCGGTTCCATCACCATACTAGTGGCACTGGTTTTGGTGTTCAGTCTGCTCAGTCGAAATTTTCTGAGTGTAAAAACCTTTACTGCAAGCGCAAACTAAATCCCGAGCCTCCCTGTAATGGCCATCGGCATGACTTCTGTGATTATTATCGGAAGCATCGATCTGTCGGCGGTCTTGCCTCGGTGGCCGCTTTGCTCAGCAGCAGCCGTCTGGAAGCCGCGGACCCGAATCCAGGTATCGGTCTGGAGCTTCAGGTAATTGCATCGGTGGTAATCGGCGGTACAAGCTTATTAGGAGGCCGCGGTTCGGCAATAGCCACTTTTGTGGGGGTATTGATAATATCTACTCTGGAAACCGGACTGTCTCAAATCGGAACCTCTGAACCATTCAAGCGAATTATTACCGGGCTTGTCATTATAGTCGCAGTTATCTTGGACATCCATCGCAGTCATGTACAGAACAAAGAAGCAGTAGCATCCGATCTCAAGTACAGTTGAACAACCTTTATGAAGGAAATATAAAATGAAAATTCTGAATTACGGGTCTCTAAACATCGATCATGTATACAAGGTGAACCACATTGCAGCTCCGGGAGAGACTATCGGCAGCGATAGCCTTCAGTTATTTGCCGGCGGAAAAGGTGCCAATCAGTCTGTGGCAATCGCGAAAGCCGGCGCTGAAGTCTGGCACGCCGGGAAAATCGGAAAAGATGGAGTATGGTTGCTGGACACCCTCTCTGCAGCACATGTTCACACTGATTTGGTAGATGTGTACGACGGGCCGACCGGCCATGCCATTATCCAGGTTAACCGGGAAGGAGAAAACTCCATCATCCTGTTCGGAGGCGGCAACAAGATGATTACACACGAGGAGATCGACGCTGTTTTTTCCCGTTTCGATGCAGGAGATTATCTGGTTCTCCAGAATGAAATAAACCTGGTTCCCACCATAATAAAAAAAGCTCACCAACGAGGTATGCGTATCTACCTCAACCCGGCACCCTTTTCAGAGGAAGTAAAATCCTGGCCGCTTGAATTGATAGACACCCTGGTTGTAAACGAAACCGAAGCAGCCGGATTGGCAGGTTCTGCGACCGCAGCATCAGAACAAGCAACTATAGAAGCCGTCCTTTTGAAATTAACCAATGAATACAGCTCAATGGATATTGTTTTAACCGTCGGCAAGCAGGGTGCATACTTTGCACGCGGTTCTGCTACACCTGTATATGAACCGATCGTCGACGCACCGGTAATCGATACTACTGCAGCTGGTGACACTTTTCTGGGTTATTATCTGGTTGCGCGGTTATCAGGCGAAACACCTGCCGCGGCAATGCGGCGCGCGACTCTCGCTGCCTCGATTACCGTCTCCAGAGCCGGAGCTATAGATTCAATCCCTCACGCCGCAGAACTCGAACAGATCGAGCCTAAGACCAAGTCATATTAGGAACTTCCTTCGAAAAACACTTTGCACAGGCGATAAACATATCAATTCGATTCTGAAATTGGTTTAATATACTTGTCTGCAGGTTTATCCAAAAGCGGTCTCTGGTGCCGAAAAAGCGTGATAATTTCAGTGTGCCATATCGGTAGAAAGAGATCTTCTGTCGTGAAGTATGTCCAATATGGTGCTCGTTGATACGTAAAGCTCCTTTGCAGCACTATATGCGGTAATATCCAGGGACTCTAAAAACTCGTCATGTAGTATAGTCCCGAAAGACGGAGTAAGAATTAAATTGAAATTGGTGTTTTCTTTCTCTCCCCTTGGTATTACATCTTCTCTTTCGTCGGGAAAAAGGATCACATTCTCTGCATCGGGCCAATAGGCTTCTCATATACGTTCCATAACCCCCGTCCGGGGAGCTATTAATTCTTACTATATCGTTGCAGGCTTTTGCACAATCAGCTATATTTTATGAGGTTCTCTACGAGTTATGCTTAGGATATACTTCTCCATTTTTATTCTGATATATAAGGATTAGTCATGAAATTATCTAAAATCTGGTTTACTGTATGCTTTTTATTCACGATCTTGGTGGCATGCAGTGGTGACGGTGACAGCATTCCCGAGGTAATTGTTGAAGCAAGAGTACCGGAAGATACCATTTTGATACCAATAATTGAAAATGAGACTACAGTCAGCTATGAAGTGCAAGCCGCCGGGGTATCGCCGCACAGAGGTTTTTATGGCTGTGTTGATCTGGAAGGAAACATGGTCTTGCCCCCTCAATTCACGGATGCCGGTACCCATAGTGAGGGATTGATAGCTGTACAGATACCTATTGACTATTCTATCGATGGTATCAAAACAGAGTTTCCGGGAACACTGCGCTGGGGCTATGTGAATGCCCTCGGAGAGTGGGTTGTTGAACCGCGATTTCTTTCAGCGGAAGAGTTTCATGATGGGATAGCAAAGGTCAGCTGGGTTGAGCACACCGCTGGTAGTGATAGTCAAAAAATACACGAGATATCACATTTCGGCTTCATAGATCGAGAGGGAAATGTGCGATTTTCTTGGTCTTTGGATTACCCGGAAGATGTGTCTCCTAGTCCTCTGGACGGAACCATGAGAAGTTTTTTTAATGGAGAGCATCTATTCGAAAATAAAAATAGGCCTCAGAGTACCAGAAGAAAATCATTTGAAGAAACGCGGAATAGATATTCCACCTCCTCTGAAGGGTTAATCCGCTTTCGCGATCCCGATTCGGATCTGTACGGCTTTGTTGATACCTCAGGGGAAACGGTTATACCCCCGACATATCCGATCGCTCTTTCTTTTCATGACGGACTGGCTGTGGCAATGGATCCGAATACTCAGGTGTACGGTTACATTGATACTTCGGGTAGATTTGTTATTGGAGGGGTCACGAATGAAACAGATGGGATCAAATCCGAGGAGTATCTATATATTTCTTCCTTTTCCGATGGATTCGCCGTTGTCGGAATAGGAAAATATGAAGGTTCACGTCCCAGTAATCTGGAGCAATCGCGAAATTGGACAGTGGAATGGCATTACATCGATAAAAGCGGTAATTCAACTTACCGATGGGGAGTGACAAAATATCTTGATATCTATGGACAATTTGGAAATACTTGGCCTTTGGGTAAAATTGAAAATGGAGTCGGCGTGTCTGCTCATGAATACGAAGGATCGGGCCGACTAAGCGCCAGCAGTTACCACCAAATAACTAAAAGCAAGGAGCCTCGGATTATTGATCCATACGGAAAGGTAATTTTGGATTTAGATAAAAGCGAATGGAACGCCTCAGGTGTTAGAAGCTTCAGTGAAGGCTTCTTTCCTGTGTACCATTCGGAGACAAAACAACCTGCTTTTATCAATCCCAATGGGGAAATAATCCTGCGCTTAAATGGTTTGAAAAAAGATAATAAAAACTTTAAGAACGGGGCTGTATCATTCGAATCGACGGAGAAAGGTGTGCGATCTGTATATATAAATACCAGGGGAGAGGAAATATTCAGGGAGACAGTGGAATAATGTACAAGGATGCTGAATACTGCGAGCAAGAATATAGTCGATATTGATCCGGTGATGAAAGCATCATTCTTCCTGTTCCGGGCATTTTTTTTGGAAAGAATGTCGATTGACAAAGGGAAATTGAGGGAATAGGCTTAGACTTAAAGAGACGGAAAGAATATGGCTGAACGCAGTGCTGATTGGTTATCACAGGCTCAACGGGATCTAGAGAGCGCTAGATCACAGAGAAAAGAGCGGTTCTACGAGTGGGCCACCTTTATCGCGCAGCAGTCTGCTGAGAAAGCCTGCAAAGCAGTCCTGCAAAGACTCGGGGCCGAAGCCTGGGGACATTCAACATCCAAACTGTTGTTGGCAATTGAAGAGGAAACGGGGAATAAAAGCGGACTGAGAGAAGCTGCACTGCTTTTAGATAGATTCTATATTCCTTCCAGGTATCCAAACGGGTGGGGAGAGGGAACTCCGGCCGATTTTATTACAAGGGATGATGCGGACAGTGCAATCGATAATTCGGAAAAAATCCTACGATTCTGTGAAGGTTTTTTTCCTGAACCGTAAGCTGTTGGTAGAACAGATCGAACAGGCTGCAGCTGAACTGGTGACGGAAAGACCGGAAGTCCGAAAGATCATTCTTTTCGGCTCCGTGGCTGAAGGCAGGGCCTTGCCTTCAAGCGATATCGATCTCCTTCTGATTACCGATCGGAATACCGAGCGTTTTATAGACAGACCTTCTCCATATATTCCCTATTTTCAGCACATACCGATGAGCGTCGACTGCTTTGTATACAGCGTCGAAGAGATTCAGTCGGGCAACCATTCGATCCCTGTGACCGCGATCAAAACAGGAACGGTATTATTCGAACGCGGATAGCGGCACGATCATAATACCCGAGCTGAACAATAATCGAGAATCTCCCGACAATCCGGCGCCTGTAATATCCCCGCCGCCTATAGTGAGAATGTATAAGCCAGGGACAAAGTGAAGAATAAGATATTCATACCTTCTTCATGGCCCCCGCCCTCAAGTGTTCCGTCCCCTCCGGTCATTACATACAGGAAGGGTATGGGCATGTTGTTCGGAAAACAATATTCCGCATCCATAATGAAAGCTGGGGGAGGAAATCCGAATTGAAGCCCATCGGAATAATTTTTTTTATGAATGAAATACCGGCAGCACAATGTAGTGCCCTGCGATAGCTGCTTGTCGAGTTGGATTTAAACAGGGAGTAGACCGGGAAGAGAGCAGGTGCCCGGTAGAAAGAATCGAATGAATAGCTCTATCTGAGAATCTGAAAAGACGTGTCGTCGGTAGGAGGTCCGCCGATGCTGGCCCTGATGGTTGCAATACCTCTGTCTTCAAAAGCCGAGGCCACCCTGTCCTGAAGCTCCTTTCCCGGAGTAAGGGCAAGCATGTATCCGCCGCGTCCGCCGCCGGTGACTTTGGAGCCGTAGGCGCCGAGTGAATTGGCCAGATCGCACAGCTCAACGAGTTTTTCATGGGAGATTCCCATATCGATCAGGATTTTGTGATTTTCGTTCATTATCCGGCCGGTCTCACGCAGATCATATGCCGAAAGGGCCGCTCCAAGGGCTTCCACCTGTTCACGGATAGTGTCGAGGCGTCTGTTGAACAGCCCGGGATCTTCGCTCTCCTGCTTCTCCAGGAAGCCCTTCAGAGATGCGGTGTTGGCGGTGACTCCGCTGTTGCCGAGGACGATTTCGATGGGCTGCTTCAGATTGATGCGTACGAATTGTTTCACGCCGTCTTTGATCTGATATTTAATTACCCCGCCGTATGTGGAGACCGTGTTGTCGACTCCGCTGGGTAATCCGTGGTATCCGAACTCCCCTTCCCAGGCCACGTGGTTGATATCGAGAATGTCCATGTTCAGATTGAATTCCTGATTGCATGCCCGGGCAAAGGATACGCAGATAGCCGCGCTGGCGCCGACTCCGCTTCCTGCCAGCAGATCTCCGCCGACGGTTATCCTGATAGGGTTCTTTTCCAGGTCCAGCCCCATTACTTCTATCATCCGGTTGAAGGAAACTTCGCAGTCCTTTTCCTTGGCCTTTTTATATCCGGGGACCTCGATCCGCTTGTCCTCGAGGACCCATCCGCTGCCGCTTTGCAGGCGTTCGACTGTACACTCGGTTTCGAATGGGATCGCCGCCGGCATAGCGGGTATTTCCCACAGGACGAACTGGTCCCCGATGAGGATAGTTTTTCCGAAACCTTTCCCCGTACTCATATTTCTCCCTCCATTTTTTTCAATACCTTCTCCATCTCTTCGATGAGAAGGTCTTCCTGCCCGACCTTGACCGTGGTGGCCGCCGAAAGGCGGTGACAGGCATCCGAAAAGCCCCCGATCCCGGCGGTTGCCTCCGGAAGAAAATCGTACAGGCCCGGTTTCTGCCCCGACCTGATCTTCTCGGTGAGATACCCGGACACTCTCATGGAGATCTTGCTGGCATCGAAGTCGATACGGCCGAAGCCCGGCACTTCATCCGGAACCCGCTGAAAACCGGCCAGATATTTAGTGTGATCGAGGAAATCCATATCCTTGATGAGGGTACAAAACACGCCTATCATTTTCACGCCCATCGGCTGGAAACGGTCTTTCACGTCGAACCACTGAAGGTGTTCGGTTGTGATCAGATTGGATTCGATGTGCTCGATTTCTCTGGAAAAAATGGCGTCCTGCTTCTTCTTCAGGTCTTTGGCATACTCCGCGGTTTTACTGTTCACGCCGTTCCGGCAGATCTCGATTCCCGTGTCAGTACCGTTCTGATAGTAGCCGACCCCGCCGACAGTATCCAGAACGTTACAGATCTCCGCGGCGTCATATTCGCGTGAGTTTATTCTGATGCGGTACTTCTCTCCGGACTCGGTGCGGGTTACCTTCATGAGTCCGCGGTTCACGGCACTGTCCAGAACCTCTCTGTTCACTCCCGCCAGGGCGCCGTTTACAAAGAATCCGTCTCCAATCGCTCCGAGGACGCCCAGATGAACGTCGGCCTCGGCGTCAACTCCGAAGCTGCGCAGGAGCAGGTCGGCGAACAGATAGCAGGCGGCGGAAGCGGAGATGTCCCTGTCGCCCTTGAGTCCGAACAGCTCTCCGTCGAGAAGATGCACTCTCTCATCGTCGACGCTTTCGGGAGGATGATGGTCCAGAATGATCACCAGATTCTTCTGTCCGTTTTTTTCAGAAATGAGGGGGGCGATCTTTCCGGCGAAATCTGCAAGCACAATTATCTCACCTGAACGTGCGAACAACTTGTCCAGTACCTGCGGATACGGCTTCTCCAGGGAAAACCGTTCTACCGTATAGCCGATTTTTTCGAAGACATTCAGCAGTATGGTACCGGAACTCAATCCGTCGGTGTCATTGTGATGCAGCAAAGTGATTTTCCGGCCGGCTTCCTGTTTGAGGGCGGATATAGCCTGTTCCATTGCGCGCAGCAGATCTTTTTTCATACATATTCCGGCTCATTCAGAAAAACACTTCTGATGTCCGGTCCCGTTCAATTTAGCACCACTCTATAATTGTTTACAAGTGTTTTTTATATGACGCGCAAAAGACCCGCCTTTTGATAGGCAGGGAAGCGGGTTCAGATTTTTTCAAAATAGCGCTTCAGTTCCCACTCACCAACTACTGCAGCGTACGCTTCCGCCTCCAGTCTTGCCTGCCTGACATAGTGATCGATGACCGCATCTCCGAAGAGTTCACGCCCGATGACTGATTGATCCATTCTGTCGGCGGCTGACTTGAGATCCAACGGTACATGATGCAAAGTCCGGTCAATATACGCGTTACCGGAGTACCTCGGAGGAAGCTGGATTCCGTTTTCGATTCCATACAGCCCGGCGGCAATGGTCGCGGCGTATGCAAGGTAGGGATTGGCATCAGCTCCCGGCAAACGGTTTTCGATTCTGAACGAGGGGCCTTTACCAACGACACGGAAGCTGGTTGTGCGGTTATCATAATCCCAGGATATCCGGGTAGGAGCGAAAGAGCCTGGGCTGTAGCGTTTGTAGGAGTTCACCGTCGGGGCGAAAAAGAGACAGAAATCGACCGCCAGTTTGTGCAGACCTCCGAGAAAACCGGAAAATACAGGTGCTTCCTCCTTGTCTGCCATGCTGTGACTGCAGAATGCATTCTTACCTGATTCGTATTCCTGTAGACTGCAGTGTATGTGGCAGCTCGATCCCGCGTCAGCGTCCGAATACTTTGCCATAAAAGTGATGGAATGGTCCGCTGCAGCCGCAATCGATTTCGCCCCGTATTTATAGATGACATGCCGGTCGGCCATTTCCAGAGCAGAAGTGTACCTGAGCGCCACTTCGTACTGACCTCCCCCTGTTTCCCCTTTACTGGACTCCACCGGAATACCGGAGGAAGAAATGGACTTTCTTATTTCTCCGATAATGTCCTCATCATACCCGGTGCCCAGAATATGATAGTCGATGGCACCGGTGTTGACCCGGCGCAGACCGTGTGAGCCTTCGGCGCGGATCTCATCATACCGATGCGCGAACAGGTAGAATTCGAGCTCCGACGCCATCATCACTTCGTATCCGAGCTCTGCAGCCTTCCGGCACTGTCTTTTCAGAATTGCCCGCGGACTCTGTTCCACCTCTTTGCCTTCTCTGTCCTTCAGGTCAGCGATGACAAGTGCCGTGCCGGGGAGCCAGTTCGGGATAGTGATGGTGGCGAGATCCGGTACCATGGTGAAATCGCCGTAGCCCTGTTCCCAGCTGCCGAGGGCGAATCCCGTCTGCGGATTCATTTCTATATCCGTCGTCAGGAGGTAGCTGCAGCACTCCGCCTCCGGTCGTTCAAGAAAGTACTCGCCGGTCAGGCGTTTCCCCATGAGCTGTCCAAACTGATCGGGGAAGGCTACAATGACCGTTTCGATAGTCCCGTCCTGGATGAGTGCGCTGAGCTGTTCAAAGGTCAAATGTGCGATACACAACCCCCTATTCGATCCATGCCAGGTCCAGATCCTCCAGTTTCCCGGGGCCTGGAATCCCGGCGTCATCCCAGCCCATCAGGCGGTAATATTTCGCCTTCATCTGCTCGAATCCGTTCTTATCTACCGCTTTGCCGTTGGAAGGACCTCCCTTCAGCGGGAGAAACATCTTCTCAGGTAAAACATCATCCTGCGCACCGAAGCCCCGGCGGATATTGAGCATCCGCATCATCGTGATACGCCGCTCGCCGGCCTTCATGAGTTCCCACATGGTAATTTCCCATCCCGTGGCCGCCCTCAGCAGTTCCTCGAGGTCGGTATAGCTGTAAACACTGCCCGGTCCCCACACGAACATACAGAGACTCAGGGAATCCAGAGCACCGTAATAAAACTGAGAGTAGGTGACGCTGCGTACTTTTTCGGGACCGTAAGATTCAAGTTCAACCGGGTGACAAAGGCCCAAACCCCGGGCGGCTTCGCTGGTATCGACGGCTATCCAGTCATGTTCGCTCGACATGTGATCAGCCCCGATCGGGCTGAGCGCGTAAAGCATTGCCATGCTCGGCTTGACCTGGGGCATGTGGACGGCAAATCCATGATTTTTCACGTGAACCGCGAATTTCTCCGTATGACTGCCGAAGTGTTCGATGGCTCTCGAAAAGCCGTCGGCGAGGATGTCGCCGATACCTTCCCGGCGGCCGGTTTTTTCAATCAGAGATATGAGCCCATCGGGTCTGCCGAAGCCGAAATCCTCGATTCCTATCCGTTCCGCCGGAATAACGCCATTTTCGAGACATTCACAGAGATACGATGCCAGTCCCCCCATAGTGATGGTATCGATGCCGAGAGTGTTGCAGACTTCATTGGCTCTGGCCACGGCGACCGGGTCGAAGATATCGAGATTCGAACCCAGAACCCCGAGAGTTTCGAATTCAGGTCCTCCCATGCGGTCGCTCACCTCGTATGGCGTATCCGTTTTTACTGTTTTACGGCATCCTATGGCGCAGGCAAAACAGGTGGTCCCCTTCGAACCGATGGTATCAACGAAATTGGAACCGTCGAGCTTTTCATACCTTTCATCAAAACCTGATGAATAGTTATGAACGCACAGGTTTCCGTTGACCGCGTTCCCGCCCAGGATGCCCGGAGTCCCGAATTTCCTGAGGGTCTCGCCGACCCCTTCATCATGGATTCTCCGTACTCCTTTTTTTGCAAGTGCTTTGAGGGCCTCCGGATCGGCGAATTCAACTCCGGACTTCGACTGCACCAGCACCGCCCGAAGGTTCTTGCTTCCGAATACCGCTCCCATACCGGTTCGCCCGCACATATTGTGCAGGTCGCTTGCCAGAGTTGCGAAGCGCACCAACTTCTCGCCCGCCGGTCCGCACTGGAGAATACTCAGCCTGCTCCCCCCGTGGGCGGAACTGAGATAATCATGGGCCTGCACTACAGTGAGACCCGGGAGTCCGGGATCCGGAATAAAATCGGCTTTGCCGTCTTCTATACGGAGATATCCGGGATTTGCCGCTTTGCCCCGGATGACGATCGCGTCGAAGCCTGCGTTTTTCAGATAAGGTCCGAAACTCCCGCCCGCCTGCGAATCCCCTACTGCATTCGTTTCCGGAGACAGGGCCGTAACGCTGCATCGGCTGACACCGGAAACCGCCGCACCCGTGGCCGGCCCGGGAGCTATGGTTATGATATTGTCCGGGCCGAGGGGATCGGTGTCAGCGGTGGTGTGCTTCAATAAAAAGTAGGTTCCTACGGCTGCGCCCCCCAGATACGTTCGGTAAAACTCCTCTGGGAAGTTCCTGCTTTCACATGTCCCGCTGGCGAGATCGACGAACAGGATCCTGCCGTTTATTCCGTATGACATGATTACGCTCCCCGCCACGCTTCTTCGAGCAGGTCCCGAAGATTCTGCCTTTTACATGGTTTTATGTTTGTCTGGTGACATGGATCCAGGAATGCCTTGTCTACGATTTCCTCGAAATCCTCTTCTTTGACCCCCGCTTCCCTGAGAGAACCGGGAATCCCGATCCGTTCGGACAGCTGCTGTATCTGTTCGATAGCAGCTATGGCTGCATCGCCCGGCGGCATCCCGAATGTGTCAATTCCGAAATACGGCGGTATCAGGGCATATTCCTTTTGCGCCATATCGATGTTGTATCGCATTACCGGTATCAGGCAGATCGCGTTCGCCAGACCGTGCTGCAGTCCGCAGACCGCCGAAAGAGCATGGGAAAGGGAGTGGGCTGCGCCGAGATCTTTTTGAAACGCGATTGCTCCCATGGAGGCAGCAATCTGCATATATCCCCTGGCTTCAATGTCGTCGGGGTGCTTTACAGCCCGTTCAAGGTAGGTCGCCACATATTCGATTCCCTTCACGGCAATCGCATCGCACAGCGGGTGAAATACCGGAGCGGTGAGAGATTCGATGTTGTGAGTGAGGGCGTCCATACCGGTATACGCTGTAAGATGGGGAGGAAGACTGACGGTGAGTTCGGGATCGAGTATTGCCATCGCCGGCATCATATCAGGATGGCAGACCATGTACTTCCGGTGCTCCCGGGAAGAAGTGATGACGGCACATTTCCCAACCTCCGAACCGGTGCCCGCGGTAGTGGGAATGCCGATAACAGGAGGCAAAGGACCTTCAATAAATTCGCCTCCCCCCTTCTGAACGTCATACTTCGCCAAGTCGCCTTCGTTCACCGCAAGAACGGAAAGAGCTTTTGCGGTATCCAGCGGGCTTCCGCCTCCGATCCCGATAATTGCGTCGCAGTTCTTCTCCCGGTAGACATGCAGGGCTGCTTCGACATCCTTGTCAAGAGGATTGGGGTGGACTTCCGCGAATACCGCGTGACCGATACCATTCCCGGTGAACACCGAAACGATACTCCGAAACGTATCGGTCTGTGATAAAGGAGGATCGGTTACCAGAAGCGGCATGGAAATATTCAGTTCATCGAGAACGGCGGGCAGTTCCTTTAACGCCCCGGGTCCGTACAGAATCGCTGTCGGGAATGAAAATCTTGAAATACCGGACACGATCGCACCTACCTTTTTTTATTTTTTGCATATGGAACAACCAGCGAGTTGATCCAGTTTATGAACTCTCTCCTTCGGATGGAATCCGATAGTATATCGTCATCGATGCCCAGCTGCCAGCGCAGGTCTTTCCGCTCGGGATTCTGAAAAAGCAGTTCCCATCGTTCTATCCAGGCCTTCACCTCTTCTACATTCCGGAAAAATCCGTGTTCAGTCAGGACTTCCGCCCGGGCGAAGGTCAGGCGGGCCATCTCATGCAGATTGTATTCCGGGTGATATTGGGTTGCCCAGAAAGTTCCTCTCTTGTGGGTGACCGATAGAGCCTGGACGCCGGTGAAATCATTTTCAGCCAGCACAGTTCCTCCCGGGGGCACTTTTACCACCCGGTCATAGTGGCTTTCGAATCCGCTGTACACAGGAGGTTTCCCTTCCATCATCGGATGCTTCCGGCCTTCTTCGGTCAGAATAATCTTCCTGCCTATCCCCATTTCACGTCCCATGGGATTTGCTTCGACGATTCCTCCGGCTGCCACCGCCGCCATCTGGATACCCCAGCAGCTTCCGTAGCTCGGTACGCCGACTTCGTACGCAAGCTTTGCCAGCTCGATCTGCGCTGCTATTGAAGGCACGTGAAGGTGATTTATATTCAGGTCCGCACCGGTCCACATAATTCCATCAAAGGTTTCAAGATCGTGCTTTCCGGGAAAGCGGGAGCCCTCATCGCTGGGATGGAAAACCGTGAAGTCAGCATCGGGGAGTACCGTGCGCAGCATAGCCGAGTAGAGCTGCCAGGCCAGAGACATTCCCGCCTCCGCAAGCTTCGCCCGGCTGTGTTCCGAATAGCCGTCAATGATCAGGAATTTCAATCGATAACCTCCTGGATGCTAAAACTATTATATGAGCTATACGAAAAAGCTGTCAAACTATTATTACGTTTATTGTATATATTTTAATTATTTTGAATTTTTTATTTTCATTTTTGTTTGGATACTAAAAATTTCATTTGTATTTTCATTATTCACCTTTTATAATATAGGATGGTTGTGGGTTCAAATAAAAATTAAAAAAGGGAGAAAGCAAGATGAAAAAATTTCTAACACTAGGTTTGGCGCTGCTCATTGTATTCACCATGAGCCTGTTCGCACGCGGCGCTCAGGAAGAGGGTGCGGAGGCCGAAGAAAACACGGTCCTGCGCATAATCACATGGTCGGGGTATGCGCCACAGGAACTCATCGATAAATTCACCGCCGAGACCGGCATCGAAGTGGAGGTCACCCTCAGCAGCAACGAAGAGATGATTTCGAAATTGCGGGCTACCCGCGGCGGAGGTTTCGATCTGGCCCAGCCTTCACAGGACCGTATCTCATCCGTGGTGAAGCAGTACGGTATCTATCAGCCCATCGATTATTCCAAGGTAAATACCGATCAGCTCGATCCGTCTCTGCTGGCGGCGGTCAAGAAGAACACCCTGGTGGACGGGAAATCGTACGCGGTCCCTCATGTGTACGGTACTTCTGGCCTCATTGTAAACAAGGCCAAGGCTCCGGATGTGAAGGACTACACTGACCTGCTGGATCCGAAGTATATGGGACGTGTATCGTACCGTCTGAAAAGACCGACCCTGATCGGTATGGGCTTTGCCATGGGATACGACCCCTTTGAGCTGTATGATGATCCGGAAGCTTACCAGGAATTCCTGGATGATGTTTCACAGAAGCTGATCGAAGGAAAACCGGTGGTCAAGAACTACTGGGACAACGGAGACCAGCTGCTGGAATCGATGCGTTCGGGAGAGGTATGGGCGGCCATGGCCTGGGAACAAGCCGGCTGGAAGCTCTATGCCGAGAATAAAGACATCGATTACCTCGCTCCCGAAAGCGGAGCCTTGGCATGGGTCGATACCTTCGCCCTTCCGGCCAAGTCGGAAAATGTCGAAGGCGCTTACAAGTGGATTAACTTCATCCTGAGGCCTGAGAACGCCGCCGTATTCACCAACGTCGAGAAATACGGAACCGCTTCAAAGGATGCGGTGAAGTATCTCGACGAGGAGACGAAGGCTAACTTCGAACGAGGCCTACCACCAGAAGTGCTGGCGGAGATCCACTGGTATCCGACAGTTCCTCCCGGACTTGAAGAGATGGAAGGAAAGGTCCTCGATAAGATCAAAGCTGCGAATTAACGTACTTCACGCCGGCCGGCACATTCAGGTGCCGGCCGGTTTCTCTCCTGAAATCCAACAGAACAGGATGCGAACAAGAATGGAAATAGCCTTATCCGTACAGAAGGTAACCAAAAAATTCGGGGATTTCACTGCAGTCGACAGTGTCACATTCGATGTGGAGGACGGCAAGTTCTTCTCAATTCTGGGTCCTTCAGGTTGCGGAAAGACAACATTGCTCCGCACTATCGCGGGATTTTATGAACCGAGCTCGGGATTGATAAAAATCCGCGACAGAGACATGACCGGTGTCGAACCCAATAAGCGGCCGGTCAATCTGGTTTTTCAGCACCTGGCCCTCTTCCCGATGATGAACGTCTTCGAAAACGTCGCCTTCGGCTTGAGAAGAAGAGGTGAATCGGGGAAAGGACTGACCGATAAGGTCCAGAGTATGCTCGAAAGGGTGGGACTGCCTGATTTCGGGGATAAGAAAATCGACCAGCTCTCCGGCGGGCAGATGCAGCGTATCGCGATCGCCCGTTGTCTGGTGCTGGACCCGAGCGTATTGCTGCTCGATGAGCCGCTGGGCGCCCTCGACGCGAAACTGCGGGAACACATGAAGGTGGAGCTGAAAAAGCTCCAGGCTCAGGTAGGAACAACCTTCGTGTATATCACCCACGATCAGTCGGAAGCCATGGTCATGAGCGACTATGTAGCGGTCATGAACTCGGGACATTTCGAGCAGGTGGGAGAACCGCAGCAGTTGTATCATAGTCCGGCATCTTCCTTTGTCGCGCAGTTCGTCGGCAACAACAACAAGCTTGGGGTCCGATTACGCAAGGACGAAAGGGGAACCTTTTTTGCCAGGTACAAGGACGGAAAGGATTACAGGCTCGAGGGAAGCTACGATATTGATCAGGGCGATGAATTCGATCTTTTTATCCGGCCCGAGGCGGTTGTTATCAATCCCGGTACTGCGGTATCTAAAGACTTCAATACCATGAACTGTGATGTAAAGACGATCCTGTTCGACGGGGGGAACAGCCGGCTTCTCGTTATCCCGGAGAACACGCAGGAAGAGCTCCTGGTCGCGCTTCCGCAGAACAAGCAGTTCGATAATATCCGGGGAGGAGACCGAATCAGGATCGGCTGGAGCGCTTCGGCTACGGTATGCTTCAGGAAAATGGAGCTGAAATTATATGATGATGTCTAAATCGAGAAAAATCCGGTGGAGCTTCTTTATCTTTTTCATTCCCGTTTTCCTGTGGCTCTTGCTGCTGATAGTTCTGCCGCAGCTCGAGCTGCTGAGAATGTCCTTTCTGGGGACCGATTATTACGGTGAATCCGGGGTAACGCTCGATAACTACTGGGCCTTTTTCTCCGAACCGATTTACTGGCTCACCTTCGTCCGCACTGCTGTATATTCGATCCTGGTGACCTCCATAGTGCTGATCATTGCTCTGCCCGTAGCCTTCTACATTACCAAAGTGGCGCAGGTAAGGATTACGGGATTCCTGATGGTCCTGATTCTGGTCCCGTTCTGGGTGAGTGAACTTATAAGGGTGTACGGCTGGATGATTCTCCTCAGAGAGAGCGGGGTGCTCAACCATTTTCTCACCGCCATAGGTCTCTTCAAGCAGCCAATTGAAATGCTGTACAACGATGTCACCATGGTTATGGGATTGGTATATACCACCATGCTGTTCATGATCGTGCCTATCATCGGGGTTATGGAGAGCCTGGATAACTCCCTCATCGAAGCGGCCCATGATCTGGGAGCGAAAAAAATTACCATCTGGAGAACTATTATTATCCCCTACAGTATGCCGGGGATCATGTCCGGGAGCATCATCGTTTTCATGCTCGTACTGGGCAGTTATCTGACGCCGAATCTGATGGGCGGAAAGAATTCGATCTGGTTTACCGAACAGATTTACAATCAGATGATCATCTATTTCAACTGGAACCAGGGCGCCGCGTTCGGATTTCTTCTATTGCTCCTTTCTTCTCTTATTATCTGGGCGGCTTTGAAAATCACGAAACAGGACTGGAGGACCGTCATTAAATGATCCGTTCATTACCGAAATCGAAAGCATATTCGTTCGGCTTCAATGCGTTCATCGTACTCTACTTTATTTTTCTCTTCGCTCCTCTGGTGATCACCATGGTTCTGGCCTTTAACGATTCCATGTTTCCGTCGCTGCCGTGGAAGGGATTTACCCTGGAATGGTTTTTCGGTGAGGGACCGGAAAAAATCGGTATTTTTCATGATGATATCAATCTGCGGAGTATTGGGGTATCCTTCCGGGTCGCGGTGGCGGTATCCGTTTTGTCGACAATCTTCGGGACTCTGGCGGCGTTTCTGTTCGAGCAGGAGGACTTCCGCTTCAAGAGCCTTCTATATTTTCTGATGATCGCTCCAATCGTGATCCCGGGAGTCATCCTCGGTATCTCGATCCTGCTGTTCGCCAATACGTTGGGAATCTTCTTCGAAGAACAGCTTGGAATCGATGTAGGGATCTTCGGGCCGGGATTCTGGCTGGTCGTTCTCGGGCAGTTTTCCTTTATCACCACTATCGTCGCACTGGTGATCATGGCGCGGCTCCGTAAATTCGACCGGACCCTGGAGGAAGCAGCCTACAACCTTGGAGCCAACCGGTTCGAAGTGATCTGGTACATAACGCTGAAATACCTGCGGCCGGCGATAGTCGGGGGAGCGGCTGTAGCCTTCCTGATGTCCTTCGAGAATTTCAATACCACCATCTTTCTGGTCAGCTCGGAGGCGACACTTCCGATAAACCTCTATCTGCAGGTCCGCGACGGATCGACACCCGTGATCAACGCGATTTCCTTTCTCCTGATCGTGACCACTTCGATTATCGCGGTGACGAACCTGTACACGGGACGTAAGAAGCAGAGAACCTGATATATACTCCGGGATCACCGGAGCCGATACCGCAAAAAGGAAGAGAAGAGTGAAAAAACTGTGTACCGTAGCGCAGGTAACGGACCTGCATATCGGCCGGACTATAGCTTTTCCCTCTATGCAGCTGGATTTGTATGATGAACTTCACCGTACCGCCGAAAAGCTCCGGACTCTATCCGATCTGCTTGATATCGTAATAATCTCCGGCGACCTTTCAAATCACGGTAATGTGCCGGACTGCATGCGGGTGAAGGAGGTCCTTGATACGTTGCCGATGCCGTACTTCGTTATGGTTGGGAATCACGACAGGAGATCGGTACTGCGGGAAGTTTTTTCGGACCATGCTTACCTGCATTCATCCGGTGACGGATATATACAGTATTCTATCGAGCATCTCCCGATTCGAATAATTGTCCTCGATACACTTTCAGTCGGTAGTCATCGGGGACTGTTCGACGAAGCACGGATTGCCTGGCTGGACGGAAAACTCTCAGAGCAGACTGATAAACCCACAATGATATGCATGCATCATCCCCCCTTTGAGACCGGGATGCCCTATCCCGACAGTCTTGGACTTGACGGTAAGGAAGCTCTGGGACAGGTCGTACGGAAGTACCATAACATAGAGGCAGTCGTGAGCGGACATACTCACCGTGATTCGGTAGTCAGATGGAACAACACTGTCGCCTATGTCACACCGAGTTCCTCATTCAGTTACAAGCTCGAGTTCGAAGAAGTCGATGACCTGGACCCGCTGAACAACCCGCCGGCCTTCAGAATATTCCGCTGGGATCCTGCGGTCGGGCTTGTCTCGCATCTCTGCTATACCGGTGTGTACGAGTTCGGACTGAGCGAAGGAGTCCCGCGTCCTCCGGACGGGGCATAGAAAAAGAGCATGGGCGGCAGCCGGCTCGAAATTATCGGCTTGAATTGAGTATTTCAGCGGAAATGATGTGGACCCGCGACTGCGGAAATCCTGCCGTGTCGCGGTATTTATCGGATCCAGATTCGTACAGAAGGGCCAGCTCCCCGCCGATATTCACGATTCCTTCGGTCATGGGAGGCGCGGTCAGTACAGAAATCAGGTTAGAAGAATCAAGGCGCCAGACCGGTACAGTCGTTCCGTTTGAAAGGGTAAACTCTGCATCCTGTGTATTGCCCATCGGCGACCGGTATACCGAAAGGGTGCTGTTGTTCCTTCTTCCATAGGATTGGCTGAGTACGATATATCCATCGATGAAGGCCATCCCCTGGACCTGATCGGGTATCGAAAGAAAAAAGTCCGGATAAGCGGTACCATCGATGATCCCGGCTGAAGGGATGTCTCCGGTGGATTCATCGAGATAGAATCCCGCCGCGAGAGCATGATTTTTCCCGCCGCTGGCTGTTTCTAAATAATGTGATCTTTTCGTTCTATAACTTCCGTCCCGGCTGCGGAATTCGGAAATGTAGAGTATCCCGCTGTCAGCGGCGGCAGCGGAACAGGTAACTTCGGTGGTGAGAGGATCCCCCAGCAGCAGTATTTCATTGTTCTCAGCTTCAAGAACCGCAGTCAGGGGCACTTGATAAAAGCTGGAACTCGAAGCGATCCAGAGCCAAGCGCCCGAAACAGCGATTCCGCCCATATGACCCCCGTGTTGGCTCCCGTCGTTGTCATGGAACCAGACGACCTTCTCCAGTCGTCCGTCCGCCTCGTTGTCTTCCAGAGCGATCACTGCAACGGAGCCCGTCCGTCCGTCGAACATGTAGTTGGAGATCAGAAGCAGTTCCTCATCTGGAATATAGGCGATTCCCTGGGGAACAGCATCCTGGAACAGGCCCGGGATCACTGGACCCGGCCGGGCATACGCTTCGTATTTAGCGAAGACTTCTACCGGCAGATTCACAGGATCTGCAATTTCCTTTTGCGTGAACGGAGGAGTTGTATAGGCAGGTTCCGGATGGTCCTGCGTACCGGATCCGGCGGTCTGCTCAGGAGAGCCATTATGACCTGTATTGATATCATTTCCGGTGCAGCTGCCGATTATAAGGATGAGGAACAATAGAATAGTCGGGTTGTAGAACACTTTTCGATTTCTCTTCTTCTTCATCAATGTAAATTCATAATCAGAATTCTAAAAAAAGGACTTTCAGTATACAGCAACATTGAATCAATACGCAATTGCGGATTCGTCTGCAGTGAACTGCCCCCTTGAATTGTCTCATTCAAGAGGGCCAGTTCATGGAATTATATTTGAGCTATTTAATACCCTTGATCGGAATTATCGCTTTACATGCCGCGTTGACGATCGGATACGCGATGGGGGATGAAGTGAGAGCGGGATGTGTACACATCTGGAATTTCACAATATCGTTGGCAGTCATGCGGTGCATAATACATGCCGCGATTACATTCACCAATTCTCCGGTTGACTTGCCTCCGGAAACAGATCCGCCCAGCAGAATACCGGTGTCCTTGGAGAACAGAAGCTTGACCTTGAGCATGGTTGAATCAGGCATGCCTCCGGGGTGGGTGTCCGGGGCCTGAGCAGTTGTCACGATTACATCCATGCCGTTTTCTTTGGTTGTTCTCTCTGTCATACCCGCGACACCGAAGGCTCTGCCGTTGATAATGGTCGCAAAGGAACTGATGACTCCAACGTTATGGTGTGTGGGAGAGAAGAGGTTCGCCCCTGCAATCCGTGCCTCCGAGGTCGCAACTGAAGCCAGCATGACACCGGATGGTTTACCGTCGAAGAATGAATCCCGTGCTGCGCAGTCACCGCAGGCGAATATATTGGGATCCGTCACACTCCGCATATACCGGTCGACCTTTATTCCCTTCCTGAAGCCAAGTTCAATTCCTGCTTTTTCCGCGAGTTCCGAATTCGGCAGTGCTCCGATTCCCAGAATGACAAGATCCGCCTTGATTTCTTTACCGCTGGCAAGCTTAACGGCTTCGACCTTTTCATTTCCGTCGATAGAGACGACTCTTTCTTCGGTTAAAATAGTGACGCCGGTTTCCTCTAATTTCTCTTTGGCTTCATCACAGAAATCATCATCAAGGGCCATCTGTAGACAGCGGGGGAGCATTTCAACAACGGTGACGTTGATATCCCGGCCTTTTCGGCATTCGTCCGCGAATTCAACACCGATAAAACCGCCGCCTATGATCACAACGTCTTTCGCGCCATCCATCTTTTTATGGACATCTTTAAGATAATGGAATTCCTTCTTTACGACAAAGACATTCTCCTTGTCCAGTCCCGGGATCGGAGGTGTAAGCGGTACGGAACCTGTAGCAAAGACCAGCTTGTTGTATTCGATAGGTTCCCCGTCCTTGAGAATTACGACCTTCTTTTCACGATCAACCTCGATAGCCTCATCTCTTACAAGTTCAATGCCGTTTGTTTCAAGCAATCCGTCGGGTATGACATTATTCTCAGGCCCGCCGACGGTTCCGAATATGTAGGGAATGCCGCATGGGACGAGGACGGTACCCTCCCGTCTCACCAGAACGACCTTCTTGTCCGGATAATGCCTTCTGCAGCTGATTGCCGCAGTTATTCCTGAAAGACCGCCCAATACCAGTACATCAGTTTTTTTCATGATATTCTCCTGTTAAAACAAATAGATAAAATTAGTTTTTTAGACTATAGGATAAAAACAATAGTATTTGATTGATATAGATCAATTAGAGTATATTTTTTAATAGTTCTAAATTGAGATATCTTGCAGGCGCATCGAAGAATGTCCAGTGCAAAAAGAGTCCTCTTATGGTATTATTATGTATTACCTGAAAGGATTATGTATGCAGCGTGTGGAATTCCTGAGTAATCTTCCTCTTTTTAACGGTTTATCTGAAAAGCAGTTGAAGCTTTTCGCCGGATTAATCAGAGAAAAAGAATATGATGAGGGACAGTTTATTGTGAAGGATAAAGATACTATCCAATCTTTATGCCTGATAAGAAGCGGTAGAGTAAAGCTGTCAAAATATTCCCGGAACGGTAAAGAGCAAATCGTACATATCTATAGCGAGGGAGAGATGCTGGGATTGTGTACTCTCTTTACAAGTAGTCTATTTCCGGCCAATGCTGTCGCTCTGGAAAAGACGTGTGTGTACACATTGTCCAAAGACAGACTTGAACACATTGCATATAACGATCAGACATTCCTGCTGAATCTTGTTTTTGCCTTATCTGCGCGTCTGGCCGAATCGATGAGTATGGTCGAGTCCTTATCTTTGAAAAAAGCTGATCAGCGTTTGTCGGCGTTTCTTTTATATTCCATTTCGATGGCTGATGATACCCAGATGATCAGACTTCCCTTCAGTCATCAGGAGCTTTCGAGGATGCTCGGGGTAACGCCGGAAACTCTGTCACGGGCCTTTAACAGAATGAAACAAGAAGACATAATACACATGGAAGGCCGATCTATAACTATCCTGGATTATTCAGCGCTGAAGGACATTGCTGAGGATTTTTAAGGCGTCATATGCTCTTTCCTTCGATCCGCTTCTTCCCTTGTCCGCTACGCTTCCTTTTCAATAACACCGATCGCGACGGCTCCCCTTCCTGAATGCATCCCGACGATCGGCGAAATCGAGCTTATATATTCAGGAGCCTTACCGGTAATGCTTTCGACTATCGATGCGAACACTCTCGCCTTATCCTCTGCAAGAGCATGAACGACACAGTACTTCACGATGCCTTTTTCCCTGTGAATATCTTCAATGATGTCCGACATTTTCTTCAGAAGTCCTTTCTGGGAAAAAGATTTCTCAAATGCAATTCCTCTTCCTGCAGCATCCAGAGAAACTATCGGCTTTATATGAAGAGCGGATGCCAGGAATCCCTTGAGAGGGCTTACCCTGCCCCCCTTCACCATGTACTTGAAGGTATGTACGCTGACGAAGATTTTTATACGTCTTTTCAGATTTTCAGCCAGAGCGGATAAGTCTTCCAGATTCATTCCACCGGCGGCTGCCTTTGCGATCTCTGTGACCAGTAGTCCCTGGGCCGCGGAATTCAGACAGGTATCAACGGTTACAATTCTCTGCTCTTCTTTGTTGTAGGCTTCGGAGGCGAGGGACATCTGCTGCCAGGTTCCGCTCAGGGCTTTCGCTACAGGGAGGACGATGATGCCCGAATAATGCTCCAGCAGATATTGATAAATAGCATCCACTCTGGTTCTTGAGGGAATCGAACTGCTGGGAAATGAAGTCCTGACAGCCTGTTCCCGGTAGAAGGTTTCAGGTGAGATCGTCAGGCGGTCCAGGAATTCCTGATCATCCCATATCAGTTGAAGATTTAAAACATGGATTTGATATGTATCGAGAATTTCCTGAGGAATATCCGCGATCGAATCGGTAAGAACGGCAATATCGGCCTGCCTGCTGCTGATGACCTGTTCCTGTCTGAGCATATCATCGGCCTTCTGCTGAGTGACGTGTCCATAGTGTCCGGCCCTCATCACTACTTCCGCAGGGCTGTTTGAATGGATATGTATACGGGCCCTGTTTTTCCCTTTACTCACAATCAGGGAGTCCCCCAAAGCTTTGAGGTCGTTCCGAATGTTCACGGAAGAATCCGTCACATTTTCAAGGAGTACTTCGGTACAGTATCTGAATTCAAGGTTTGAAAGACTGGAATGCAGATCCTGGTTCTCATAATCACCCGTCTCAGTTGGCGGTACTATGAGTTCCTTTCTGATCGATGTTGAGACCGGGCCGTTCTTATTCATAAATTCAATCCCTTCAAGGAAACGCACGAATCCCCATGCCCCTGCGTCAACTACATTGTTCTCCTTGAGCACATGCAGTTGTTCAGGAGTTTTTAGAAGGGCTTTTTTTGCCGCCGCAAAGGCCCTGGATAGAATTTTTTCGAAAGCATGGCCATTACGGCTCTCGGTATAGACGACCTCCGCCCATGCATCTATTACACTGAGAATGGTCCCCTCTACAGGGTTTTCTATTGCCCGGTATGCTTCACGGGCGGATTTTTTAACTGCAGTACCGAAATCCCTGATTGAATAGGAGCCCCGATGACCGGCATTCCTGTAAAGACTGTTGAGGTATTGGGAAATAATAATGCCGGAATTGCCCCGCGCATGCTCGAGAGAGCTGTCGGCAACATCTTCGAGAATCTTTCCCGCTGACCGGCTGGATCTGAGTCCCTTTACTATCGATCTGAAGGTCCTGATCATGTTGTTGCCGGTATCACCGTCGGGTACAGGGAAAACGTTGATTTTATTGAGATATTCCCGGTGTTGGGCAATATTGAAATATCCCGAAAGGAAGCCGTGATAAAGGTGAAAACCCGTAATAGTGTCCTGTCTCATTCCGGTCCTCCGAAATCCTGCTTCATTCTCTGTATTTTATCAGTATCGTATCCCCGCTGTGCCATTCGGCTTATCACTTTATCATATACTGTCTTATCCATTACCGGCTTTCGCGCCATTATCCAGAGATACTTATAGTTATTGGTGCCTACCACCGTATAACTGTAGTCTTCGGCGAGTTCCAGAATGTAATACGGGAGTTTGAGGGGCCAGATCGGCTGGACCCGCCAGTCGGCATTTGTCTCCGAGTTGTATATCCATCCCCTCTGGTACATCACCTTATTCTTACCCTCGGGAGAGCCTTTTCTGAAGGTATATCTTACTTGAATCGTACCATCTTCATGTATGCTGTAGTTTTCAACTCCGTTTACGGCATCCTTCTCAAAGGGAGTCGGGATAACGGCTATTACATACCAGTCTCCGGTGAACCTTTCGAGGTCCACATAGGGAACTGTTTGATGGAAAGCTTCCCTTTCACCTCCGGCGGCTGCATGCCCATATATGGACAGCAGCAATAAGGGTAACAATACGTGTTTTTTCTCTACTCCTGACATGGGATAATAATAGCGAAATTTTCCGGATATAGCAAAAAGTATGGATAAGTTAAAGGGAAAAGAAGATTTGCCGTATCTGTTGTGTTTGTCTATTTTATACCTATCATTAGTAATAGCTTTCATGGGGAGGCCGCTATGGAGATCGTACAGTCCCATCCGATAATTTTTTCCCTGATTTTCAGTTTTGCCGTCAACACCTTCTTTTTTATGTTTGCGGCTGCTTTCAAGACCGACAAGGTTACCGATATCTCGTATAGTCTGACCTTCTTTCTGTTGACTCTTTTCCTCCTGCTTAGCTCCGGGCTGTCGCTATCTTATCATAAGGTGCTTGTGTCCGCGGCTATACTGGTGTGGAGTATCAGGCTTGGGGGCTACCTTCTATACCGGATTATAAAAATCGGGAAGGATGCCCGGTTTGATGACAAGAGGGGCAATTTAGTAAAATTTTCTAAATTCTGGATATTGCAGGCAACGACGGTATGGCTTGTAATGCTTCCGTTCTCTGTATATATCACTTCACCATCCGACGGCGGAACACTCTTTTTTACTATGCCCGGAATAGCACTGTTTGCCCTGGGCCTGCTGATTGAATCCATAAGCGATGCACAGAAATTCCGCTACAGGAGCAAGCCTGAAAACAATACTCACTGGGTGGATACCGGATTGTGGAAATACTCGCGGCATCCGAATTACTTTGGAGAAATGCTTGTGTGGTGGGGTCTTTTTATTGTCGTCGTACCATCCCTCAGGGGTCTTGACTGGTTGACTGTTCTCGGGCCTCTATTCATTACCCTGCTGCTTCTCTTTGTCAGTGGAATACCCCTTCTCGAGAAGAGCGCCGACAGAAAATACGGGAATAATCCGGAATATCTCGCATACAAGGAATCGACCAGTATTCTGTTTCCCCTTCCGCCGCGTCGATAGATGAGGTCTCGAATCCGCCATGAGATTGTTCACAGATATTTATGATGAGTTGAAGAAGCTCGTTTTCAGCCGCCCGGGTATGCTGGACCTCGTTCTTCCTCCCCTGGTCTTTCTGATAATGAATCTAACCGCGGGCTTCTATCCCGCTCTGTTTGTGTCGTTGATCATGACAGCGGGTTTCCTCATCTTCAGAATGGTCAGAAAGGAATCGGTAAAGAGGTCTCTTGAGGGTCTTCTCGTCATCCTTATAGCTTTCGGGCTTGTATTCCTGCTGAAGAGAGAAGAAGGTGTTTTTCTACCCTCCATGCTGACAGGCTCGGTTACGATAATACTGGCTCTGCTGAGTATAGCTGCAAAACGGCCGCTTGTAGCGTGGATGAGTTTCATGTCCCGGGGATGGCCTCTGGACTGGTACAGACACCCGAAGGTGCGGCCTGCGTATACGGAGACGACATGGCTGTGGGCGCTCTATTTTTCCCTCAGACTCGCCGTACAGATCATGTTTTTTCAGCAGGGGAATGTGGACCAGCTGGTATTCTTCAACTTCCTCCTCGGATGGCCGGGTATCCTCGGTCTGCTTATCATCACCTATATATACGGCATCGTTCGTCTGGGAAAGCTGGGCGGACCCAGCGTGGAAGAGTTCAGGAACGGTACCGATCCCCCCTGGACGGGGCAGAAGAAAGGCTTCTGAGCCGGCAGCCTTTCGGATTTCTGCATGTCCCGGTTTTTCTCAATCGAAATTATACTGCATCTCCAGACCGCCCCCCGCGACGACACCCGTCGACCGGTCTGCTGTGAACAGAGGTGAGAAAAAGCCTTTCACCCCGACGGTAAAATCGGTTTCGGCGATTTTGAGTCCGGCGAAGCCGTTGAGGAGAGGACCGATTGAAAAAAATGCTTCCCCCGGGTCTTCAGGGGAAGAGTTGTAATCAGGACCATAATGCAGGACTATCCCGAGCCCGCCGCCCACAACCGGCTGTGTTCCGTCTTCTTCACCGAAGCTGTGTTCATACGTTACTGCTGGTTCAAGCTGGAGCATATCGAATGCAGCGGCAAACACGATCGGCCGAAAGAGCGGAACGTTGATTACCACGGTCCCGCTTTCACTTACCGGGAACCGAATATCGAAATAGATCTCACCGATCGGGCCTCCCGGAACACCTGCCGGTGATCCCACGCACATTCTGACATTATCGTACCGCCCGCCTCCCAGGATACGGATCCCGAAAGAGACGCCCTGCTGGTCCTCTGCATAGAGTCCGGAGGAGATGAATACCGTCAAGCAAATAAATACACATACAATCCGTTTCATTTTGCCCCCTTGCCCTGAAATTGCCCTTACCTAATTGTAAGAAGCCCTACCGTTCTCCGCAATGCCTTGCCTGGATTAAAGTGAACAGGATGAGGAGAGGGCCCGCCGGCCGGATCCCGTCATACTCTTTCACCCCCTTGGCACAAAAGATATAATCTGCTTTATTGGAGCTTATCTTGACGGGGGAGGTGCAGTATGGCTTCACGACAGGTACGGCGGAAGCTCGGCGATCGATACGACGGCCGGCGGTTGAGGACCCTCAGTCCTTTCTATCAGATTACACCGTTTATCATGCGAAGCCGCGTCGATGCGCAGGATTACTTCGAAGACAAGATTGCCATCGGCCGGGCGGAGTCCTGGCTGAGGGACCTGCGGGAACGGGGACATCAGGAAATCGGCTTTCTGCATCTCTTCATCGCCGTGATGGTTCGGACCATGTCGCAGAAACCGCGTTTGAACAGGTTCGTGGCGGGGCAGCGGATCTTTGCCCGCAGTGCAATTCAGATAACTCTGGCCATAAAGAAGCAGCTGCACGAGGATGGACTGGAGACGACGCTCAAGATGGAGTTTCAGCCGGAAGACACCATCTTCGATGTCGCCCGGAGGATAAACCAGGCACTCGAGGACAACAAAGAGGCAGAAAGCGCCAACGACACTGATACGACAGCCCGGCTTTTCATGCTGCTGCCGCGGTTCCTGCTGCGTGGGGCGATAGCGCTGCTGCGTTTCCTGGACTATTACGGGCTCCTGCCGAAGGCCATTCACCGTGCCAGTCCCTTTCATGCCAGCGCTTTCGTCACCGACCTGGGATCCCTGGGAATCGGACCGATCTACCATCACATCTACAATTTCGGGACCACATCCTTCTTTCTGGCTTTCGGCACCAAACAGCGGGAGTTGTTTATGGACCAGGGCGGAACGGTCCGGTCCCGCAAATGTATTCCCATAAAAGTCGTTAACGATGAACGGATCTGTGACGGCCATTACTATGCCGCAGCGTTCAAGTATATGCGTAACCTCTTCCAGCATCCGGAGAGTTTGGAGACCCCGCCGGAAGAGGTTGTTGAGGATTAATTTAAGGATGGTACCGGCCCATGGACCATGGATGTGAGGCGCGGGGATAAGATTATGAGCTGTTCAGACTAGAACATGAATTTGACGCCTAAATCAATGTCAACGTATGTTCCTGTATCCAACACTGTCTTCGAACTAAGAGCAAGATACGGTGCAATTGTCTCCTTTATTGCATAGGCAGCGCCAACGGATGCGCTGATAGCTATATCACTATCATCATCATCATCAGTGATGTCTACTATTGTCAGGCCTGCGCCAATGAAGGGCATAAGTCCGTTCATGTCCAGGTAGTAGGTTGCATTGAGACCAAGATTGATAAGTTCATCGTCCGCACTGTTTTCTTTAATAAACAGCACGTTTAACCCGACTTCGAGTCCGTCGATGATGAAATAACCGAAAGACCAGGGGGATCCAAACACAAAAAACCAATTTTCATACTGTCTTGTACCTGCGAAAGAAATCCAACCATCATCATCAAAACTCCAATCTGAAAATTCTCCGGAATCGCCGAATCCAACAATACCGCCCACAGTTAAAAGAGGAACCGTGACCGCAATATTCCCCTGTTCAATTGGACTCGCAGCAACTGGAATGATTAAAAGCGTTGCAAGAATACATAGAAGTGTGACTTTTTTCAGCATGATAACATTACCGAGTATAATTTTATATCTATTATGATAATAGAACAGCATATACCCGCGGTCACTTCTGGATTGGTCCAAATCGGATATAAGACTCAAATCAGTTAGCGTTTTCTCAGGAAACGGTTATACTGGGAGTATATAAGTCCCCCAAGCGCGGCGATTCGACCCGATCGGACAAAGGGGGATCATTCAGGCTTTTTCGGATGAGAGAGCCGGGGAGGCAGGATGCGGGATTTAAAACAAGTAGTACTGGGCGCAGTATGTCTGGTTCTGACAGCCGT
>Ga0272441_10000707_pt1 | contig 74340 bp, 79 predicted proteins | sample SSMProp6N_FD_193582 | JGI IMG/M metagenome (GOLD analysis project Ga0272441, IMG submission 193582) | Marine sediment archaeal communities from Little Sippewissett salt marsh, Falmouth, MA, United States - SSM-Prop-6N | ecosystem: Environmental > Aquatic > Marine > Wetlands > Sediment ...
CAACTAGCGGTAAATGCTAAACTCCCTATAGAACAAGGCGGAGCAGATGGAATAATCGTATACATAGATACGGAAAATACTTTTAGACCTGAAAGAATTATTGAGATGGCTCAAGGCAAAGGTCTTGATCCAGATGAAGTTTTAAGAAACATAAAAGTAGCAAAAGCATATAATAGTGATCACCAGATGCTTATAGCAGAAAAAGTAGAAGATTTGATAAAAAAAGATGGGCTTAATGTAAAGCTAGTCATAGTTGATTCATTAACAGCCCATTTCAGAGCAGAATTTGTTGGTAGGGGTTCATTGGCAGAAAGGCAACAAAAACTAAATAAGCATATGCATACACTAAGTAAATTAGCAGATATGTATAATCTTGTTGTTTATGTAACGAATCAAGTGATGGCAAAACCGGATCAATTTTTTGGTGATCCTACTGAGGCAATAGGTGGTCATATAGTTGGTCATAACTCTGCTTTTAGAATTTATTTAAGAAAAGGTAAGAAAAATACTAGGGTAGCAAAATTAGTAGATAGTCCTAATTTGCCTGATGGTGAAGCGATATTCCATGTTGCTACTGAAGGACTTATAGATGTTTAAATATATTTTATTTCTTTTTTAATTTTTTGAAATAATCATTCACCAACGGATTTTTTCTAGGGTGGGCTTTTCTTCCTAATCCATAGTATGTTTTTTCAGCATAGCTACCCCAGGAATAATTTCCTTTTTCTTTTTCAACTTTTTTAATAACAAAATCTCCTGTTTCTAGGCCTTTTTGTAGTTGATAATATACTGATCTCATAGTTACTTTAGGGAATATCTTGATATAGTGCTTATAGATTTGATAAGCATAAGCTTCGCCAAGTTGTGCAAGCAAATCAACTACATTTTGTCTTATTGGAGATCCTAATGGTCTTCCTCTTGTTTTCATTTTTGTTTACCTCTCAATTAGTGTGAATATTCTTTACCTGGATGGAATAGTTCAACTTCAGGTACTGGAATGAATTGTCTTAAGTTAAGATACTTTTTTATATGTGCTTGTAGATTATATGCTTCCATATACATATTATTCCAGGCTTTTTCTATTTGTGTTTTTTTAAGTCTTTCATAAAAATTATAAAAATTTTTCAGCATACCTTCGCTCCATAGTTTGTTTTCTTTAGGCAGAAATTTTAAGCTACATGAAATCTCCATCTCAATTTCACCACTATCTGCACTTAATTTCTTGCCTTTGTATATGATTTCTTTTTTTTGTAATGCGATTGTTTGAAAATTTAAGTTTAGTTCGTACTCATATTCTGGTCCATCATCGGGTGTTTTTTTTAATCTCCACCATATATGGTGTGTTTGTAATCCGCCTGCAAGGTCATTTTGTCTATAAAGTATTTCTGATCTATCTGCATCACCATCTCCTTTCATCGATTTCCATTCTTTAGATCTTAACCAGTCATAGATCATAGTATATAGATGCTTAAGATCAAAATCTCCATTATATGTTACTTTAAATTTTACATCATCCATTATTCAACAACCTTTATTCCTTTTTCATTAAGTATCTTAACTACGCTTTTATTTATAGTTTTTACGTCTATCTTGTTATTTTTTACTGCTTGTTCTATAACATCGATTATATGTTCAATCTTATTAATATCTAGTTCAAAAAATATTATAAGATCGTTTCCGGCATTTATGACGTCTATATATAGTTCGTCTATAGGTATATCATTATTAGTGTAGTAACTTTTCAAACCTTCCATTCCAATATCGTCAGTAACTATCAAACCATTATGATTCAAGTCATCAATAACTTGTTCAGATATTGTGCATGGTTTGTTATATGAGTTAATCCTACCTGAACTTATGGTGTGTGTGATCATTATGCCATCAGCATAGTTTTTTATTTTGATGAATGGTATGATGTCTTGTTCGCTTAGATTTACATACAATAAACCTTTGTGCAAATCCTCAGCTTCTAATGTTTTACCAGGGTAGTGTTTTGCAACAGCAATAATATCATGATTATGTAAGCCTTCTAAATAAGATATTGCGACCTTTGTAAGTTCTTCAGGATTTTGCTTAAAATTTTCAAAATTTCGACAATGCCATATGTTGTCTTCTAAATCTAAAACTGGTGTATATGTAACATCAATACCTAGTTCTTTCAAAAGTTTACCTTGTTCGTCGCCTAATATGTATGCTTCATCGCTGCTCATTATGTCGCTGGCACATGCGAATTCTTTAAATTTGGAAAAAGGATTAGAGTATCTTCCTTCAAGATCAACTGTGATAAATGTATGTATGCAATCATTACAATTGTAGAATGAACTTATTTCAAGAAACTTCTCTTTTTCATCAGGTTTTACAACATATACTCCACCAAATTTATTTTCTTTATAGTAATCCTTTAAAGAATCAATATGATTAACAATAAACATCTGTGTTATTTTATATCTTAAAGGCATTTGGGATATGTTCACTGTATTTGTTGTATGAGTAAAGAAGTCAGTATTTTGATTATCGGCATCAAAATTAGTGTTTGCAAATACTGTAACAAGTATTAAAGATACTAAAATTATCGTTGTTTTTATACTGGTTATCAGCTTAATTGTTTTTTTCATCTTTATCCCATACAATTAATAAATGTTTGTCTGTCAAACTCATAATGATAATTATTATTTTCGCAATGATAATTGTTATCTTCATAAATATTATCGCATGTTCTTATAGCTGCACAACACAGATCAAACCTTAATTCTCTAATAGAGTCATCATTCTTATCAGTCATTTCACAATAATAATCTTCGTCGAGCAACTCATACACAGAATGACTAGTTATATCTTCTCCGAAGTATCTTGTCGTTAAAGTACATACTATGAATAATATTAGAATGATATTCACTATCATTATCAAACTATCTTTTTGCTCCAATTTGTCTACCTCTTTGTCTATATTGAAATTAATAATCCATATTATTTAAAATGATGTGACTATCTCTTAGTGATTACTCTACAGAATTAAGGATTGTGTTTGCATCAAGTTCTTGATATGGTTCAATATCTTTTGACCCACACATTAGACAATGATTTATTCTTGTGTTTTCTTTTAGCTTGAACTTATATTTGCATCTATTGCATATGAATTTTATCTTTTCTTCTCTTTTTTTTTCTTTTTTAGGTAATTGCTGTTCTTTTACAACAATTGGTTTTGTTGTTGTTTCTTCATCGTCCTCTGGATTTTCACTAACTATTTCAAAAACTGGTTTTTCTTCTTTATTCTTCTTAAAGAATGAGAACAGTCTGTTGAACATGCTATCTTTCTTCTTATTTGTTGTCTTGATGTCTTTAGGTATTTCTGCATTGATTTCTGATTGCATTTGTGCATAACAATCAGGACAAACTAAATAATTACCACTTCGATCCATCCTAAGGTCATCCATCGGCATTTCCTTTTTACATCTAGCACATCTTACATATGTCATGATTAGAATGAATGAATATTAGTTTTATAAGCTTTTTGGTGATAGAGTTAATAGATTGATAAACTATTACAGTTTATTTCAGAGAAGCAGCATAAAGATCATTGTACAATGATTTAATACTATTGTAGTATCTTATCTTGTCAGATTCCAATTCAAATTTAGCATTATAAAATTTTGTTCTTATTTGACTATATATGTATGAGGCTTCTTCAAGCCTGTTCTTTTTGATCATCTTATTGCATTGTTCAATCAATTTATCAAGCTCGTCATTCTTTTTAGGTTCTTTAATAACTGACATCTTACTTTCAATCTGATCTATCTCTTCATCATACTGCTTTACTTTTTGAGCTTTTTTATATTCTTTTGAAACTTCGCTAAGTTTTTTGTTGATCTCAGCTTCTTTATCTTTGATTTTTTCTGATCTTTCTTTTATTCCATCTTCTATCTTTGATACTTTTCGTTCTCTTGATGCTACTTCATCTTCTTTATCCTTTAATTGTTCTTCCTTTCTGTGCAATACTGATCTTTTTTTATCTAATTTTTTATTTATTGATTTAAGTTCTTTTTCAGTAGAAGCTAGTTCTTTTTTGATTTTATTAATATCTTTATCTAAATGTGACTTGTGTTTCTCTAATACTCTAATATCTATAGTAAGTTTATTTACTTGGGATTTTTGTTCATGTTTTTGTGATTCAAGATCTTTGATGCCTTTCTGAAGTTTTTTATTATATTCTTCAAGCATCCTTGTTTTGTTGCTTATTTTCCTATCTTTTTCAATAAGCTCTTTTTCAGCTTTGTCTAGCATCTGTTCTTTTCTCTTAAGATTATCAAGTTTTTCAAGTTCTTTTAAGATTCTTTTTTCGTTTCTTTCTACATCTGATTTTCTTATCTTTAGCATCTTTAATCTTTCAAGCTCTTGTTGCATTTTCCTTGAAGGGCTTTTCTCTGCTATGGCTTTAGGAACAGAAACAGGTTTTGCTGTGACTCTGTGAGTTTCTGTCTTTGAGAATAATTTGGATAACCAACCTTGTTTGTGACTTATATGGCTAGTGTGTTTTATAGTTTGCTCTTTGTGATGTTTCAAAGTTTTTGTCTTTTTCTTAGATGATTTCTTCTTCTTTATGTTCTTAGCAAATTCTTTCTTCTTTTTTTGAATATTTTTAGAAATATTTTTTCCTATGTGTTTAGGCGGTTTTGGTATCTTAAGTTTTTTTTCTGCGCCTTTTCTCATCTTTGTATATTTTTTTTCTATACTCATCTACTACAATAGTTATTATAAATTACTTTATAAACCTTTATTGTAACTGGTTAGTGATTGCATTATTTTTGCAGAAATTCTCAATACTTCTATCATATTGTTTTTCAGTTTTATTATCAAAGTAGCATGCTGGCAGTTCGTTTCTTTCTCTATGGTGTTTATACATTCGCAACATTTGCCTTTTTTATCACATGGATATGTGCAGTTACAATCTTCTAGGTTCTTTTTCATGTTAGGACATTCCATTGCATTCACCTTAGAACAAAAAATATGGGGATGTAGGGATTTGAACCCTAATCAACCGGTATCTTCTTTGCAATCATTGTTCATACGAACTCATTGCTCCATAATCTGGAGCCGGCCATAATAGCCAGGTTATACGACACCCCCAAATAATACTAAAAATAATATCTTTTTTTATAAACTTTACTCTCTTAAAGGACTTTCTAACTGCAGATAATATATAATAGAGGCCATTGATGCAAAAATCAATGCTAGAACTACAGACCAAAATAAGCTAGATATAAAATTAATCAATATTAAGAATAAGACAACCATTGTCGTGTAAAATACATATGTTGTTCTGGAAGCGTATAATAGATTGAATCCATCGTAATGAAAAATTGGTAATAATGAGGATATTATAACAAGATATAATATGATTGTAATAGTTTCATAAGATCCATATGTTAAGTCTAAAGTCTTGAATATTATCAGTATTAAGATCATGGGAACAATTCCTGCTACGCTTATCAAACCCTTTGACTTTAGTCTCAATTCTTTTGTTTTATAACCTATCCTTAGTTTATCTATGGGACTTACTTTTACTGTGCCTGTATAGAATAATTTAAACGGAAAAGGAATTATTGTGAAAAATAGTGTGGGTATTATACCTATCTTTTCGTCAATAAAAAAATTGACTTTGTAACCATATAATATGCCGACAATCTTTTGAAAAGATATCTTTACCAGTATAATGATGAAAAATACTCCTGAAAATGCTAGAAACGAAGGCAATTCAAATTCCATTAATTTCAAAACTGCTGATGCAACTATGCTAAGAACTAATATCTCTAAAATTTCTCGTGTATCAAATTCGAAATATCTTCTTATAGCATGCAAAACATTCTTAATCCATCTTACTAAAGTAATTTTTAACACCTCTAATGACTGAATCTTTATGCCCTGCACCCATGACAGCAACAATATTTTTATCAGAGTTTTCTTTCATTAGCTTAATCAGGTTGATAGTCATAACTTTATTTCTATCTTCTATCAATGCTTTATAGAATTTAGGCATCTTTTCCTTTAAATATTTTAGCATCTGTTCAATCGCTTGATCTTCCGGTACTTTTGTTATATCAAAGGACATGAAATCATTCTCTTTTGCTTTCATAAGCTTCATCTTAATAAATATTTTTCTTATGCTTGAAGCGATAGAATCATATACTATAAATACGACATCCTTGAATCTTAAGTTTAGTTTTTGAAGAGTTATTTCTATAGGTTGATCGATCAATGCAAGCTTAGAGTTTATTTTTTTTGCTTCTCTTATTGCTGTAAGCATCTCGCTTCCGGGTTCAACACCAGTGACCTTTCCTAGATAAGATTGTAATAATGCACCTAGTACAATAAATAATGCACTCAAGAAACCTGCTTTTCTAGAAATCTCAAAAAATGAGGATTTTTTTTTCGTTGTCAAGCTATTGAATCTTCCTATATCTAGTTCAATTGCAACAATTTCTGGTTTTAGTTTAGAGATTACTTCAGTCACATTTTCAACACTATATTTTGATATGTGTGAAGTACCAATAATTATAAGATTTCTATATGCTATTATCTGTGCCATAATACGTAGTTAGAATTATATTTTGTTTATTAATATTTCTCTTTTTAGTATTTTTTCATCTGTCCTGGTTTTATTGTACTACAATTTCTTGTGCACACTACTATATCTTTGTTCTTATTGATGTTGTTTACATATATACTTTGATGTTTCATATTTTCTAGATTTAGATCAATATCTTTGTTTGCAAGAATTGTTATGCCTTCGCAATAACTATTTTCAGCTTGCTCTGGCGCTTTAATTGTATAAGCATCATTGATTTCGTCTTTGACTAACTCTATATTTTCGTAGCATCTTTTCCATTCAGAATATTGTTTTATTGTATAAAATTTACAATTTTCTTTGTTTAGTCTAGTACTAAGTTCGTCAAATAGATTTATTATATCTTTATCTTCTTCGTCCAGAATATACATTTCTATCATCGCATGATTATTAATACTTAGTAGAGCATTCACTTCGTCCATGAGATCTTCTGTTGTTTTATATTTTTTATATACCCAATCCTCTATCATAAAGGTATCTATATCCAATCTGTAAATACCATGATAATCCTCTGAACTGATATAATCCCATTTTGATGATGAATAGGTGGTAAAGCCTAGATGGTCAATTGCTTTGATGGTGTTGCTATTTCCATTATTGAATGCAGGAATGAAAGTATATATGTTTCCAAAATAGTTTTCCAAGATAATTTTACTTTCATTGATGTGTTTTATCTGTGAACTGATATCATCTTCTAGGTCAGTCTGTTCAGATAGTCCTTTATTGACAAAATCAATTCCATTTTGTGCGATTTCAATAAAAATATCGGAATCATTCACTATACTTGTGAAATCAGTTTTATCTTCTTCTATTATGTTATCAAATCTTTTTGGTATAACTGCGATAGTGAAATTTATTTTATTATCTTGTGCAATTTTAATAATATCATAAATTTTTGCCTTATTGTGCATACTACCGTTTAAATTTTTATCTCCGGTCGCATCTAATCTGAACATAACAATCTTATCATTAAAAGGTGTTGGTGCAACAATTATGCTTGATTCTAGATATGGCTCAAGCACATTGAAATCCACCATGTCGCTGGTACTATTGTTATCAGCTTTATTCTTAGATAGTACGATCCATTTTTCGTTATGAACTATTTTTGCATAAACAACGTTATATGAATTTATTGCAGAGCCTATTTTTCTTATGCTTTCATCATCATGAAAATTAAAACTAAGATCCGATTGTTCTAGGGGTATACTAATGATTAAGAATTCATATTTCTCTTTAGAAAATTCTTTTATGAATTCATCTACCTGATTGTAGTTTGGAACAATTTTGGAATTGGAAAACTCAATAATCATAGGGGTGGTGGTCATTATGCTTAAATTTGTGTCCAGCAATTTGATGAGATATTGTTTATCCTCGTAATTAATAGTGTATTGCATGGTTTTGTTCTCGGTCATAACTATGCCTGATGTTACAAGATAAAGGTTAGATATCCATACTACTACTCCTATGATTATGATGGTCACAATCAACTTAGCTATATTTTTTTTAAATCTTGATTGCGTGTATTTATTATCAAAATATTTTTTGGTGAATTCAGATATTTTCACATAGTCTGTTCTGGTATTGTGCAATACGAATGATACCAGTGATGTGAGACCTATAGAACAAAGTATTATCAGAAATGGTGTAAATGATAGTGCATATCTTATTTCTTTATGACTATGATTGCTGAAATATACAAATGTTATTATGAATAACATCATTATCAAAATAAGAAGTTCAACATTTTTTAATTTATTTTTGATCATATCTAATTGTACATCAAAAGATTCAAAACTATAGTTATTCTTTTTAAGATTTGTCAGTATTTTTTTGCATGCCAACAAAAATATTATCATCCCCAAAGGGAACAATATGAGTAATGGTTGTTGATGTACCAGTTCTTTAAGATAATACCAAAATGAGCTTTGGTTGCTCAGCTCCGCAACCGTGTTTGATGCACTTATCATAGGATACAATGCTATTAGAATTGTTTCTTTTATTTTGCATGATAAGGCATCAGTAATACAAATCTTAGAAAAGGTATTTGTGGATATCTTGTAGTTGTATATCATCAAAGGCATTTGTGTAAGAGCAAAAGCAATATTGAACTTAACAAGTTCGATGAACTTATTTTTAAATAATTTTAATCTACATCTTTTCACACTATCGCGGATAGAATATTTGGTCAATAGTATGATTATTATCATTATAATTATGTTTATGTTGATGGCTACCATATACAATCCAAAAGGATACCTCAACATAAATGCAAAAGCCGAAAATATCCCTGCAAGAAAATATCTATCCTTTTTTATTAAAAGTATTGCAATAAAAAGCATTGTTATCCCTGGAATAGATGTAAGTATATCTAGTGCGAAAAAATAGAATGGACTTAGCGAAATAATCATGATAAATGAGATTATAGAAGATATTTTAACAAATCTTTCAGACTTAAATATTATTTTTGAAATCATCTGTGCTATATGTGTAAACATGACAAGGAACATAAAACAGAATATTGCTGATAGTATCTTTGCTGTTATTATTGTTGCAGTATTCAATGGCATCTCTTTTATCATACATAACAATCTTGTACAGATTGATGTAAGAAATGGTAGTGTTATGGGCCTTAATATTTCTGTGAACCCACTATTTTCATTAATTAGGTTCATTGACATTGCAGTATAAACAGCTTCATCCCAGTGCAAACTGTTATTGAATTTAAGTGTTCCTGATGCAAGTACAAAAAGTACAGAAAACAGCATCAAGATTATTATATTAGTGTGTTTATTCGTTCTAGTCTTTTGTTTCTCTTTTTCCTCACTCATATGCTATTGAAAAATAGAATGTGTCTTTAAATCTATTTGTTTAATAGAATATATTAAGTCAAACCTATAGTTTTGAAATCTCTTGGAGTATTGTTCTTAAATTATTCTTTATATCTTGTCTTGTGTTGTTCTGGATTTTAATTATTTTTTTGTATTTCTTTCTGAGGCATTCATAATAGCAATAATCAAATATTTCGCATTCTAAGTTTTCTTTTATCTTTGTTTTGCTGTATCTTCTTTTATTCAGTCTCAATTCAAGTTTCTTGAGTTCACAATTCACAACAATAACAAGGTCTAGCTTGGATTTAGTAAGAAATAGTATGTGCGAATCAACTATTACATGCTGCTTTTTTTTTTCCTTAATCTCATCTATAAAGATTCGTCTAAGTTCTTTTTCGTCAACAATATAACATTTTTTCTTTTTGTCATAATTTTCATATGCCTTGTATTTTTTAATAAAGGAAGTTATATTAATATATTTAGAATCTTTCAATGACTTGCTAAGTGATTTTGCAAGTGTTGTCTTGCCTGTGCATGGTGTGCCTGTTAACTGTATGATTTTCATTTCTTTTTTTTAGGCTTTTTTTTCTTTTCACTTTTTGTCTTTTTTTCGGATCTTGCCTGTTCTGTCTTTATTTTTTCTGCGTTCTTTATCTTTTTATCCTTTTTGTGATGTTTCTTGTGTAAGAACTTGAAAAAATTCTTTCGTGACATATAGGCAAAAAGAAGCGTTATTACTGCTAGTCCTACTATTATTCCAAGATAAATATAAAATTCATTTTGAAGAGCAATCAATACAATCTTAGGGTTATTGTTATTGAACATATTGATTATGGTTTTGAATCTGTAAACAGGATTATATTTTATGTACTTTAATAATAATCTAGGTATTGACTCAATAGGAATGATCAAATCAGATAAGAACATCAATAGTGCACTGGTGGATATTGCTGCAATTGTTGCAGTTTCTTCTGAATTAAAGAAATAACCTATAATCATACCAATGAAACTGAATATTGATGTAGCAATAATTAAAATAAGGATTACATATGGTAACTCAAAACTAAGCTTAAAATAACCTACTGCTACTGCAAGCATTATGGCTACTTGTAATGCAGTTATGATAAGATTAGTAATATACATCGCCAAGATGTAAACAAATGAATTTAAAGGACTAATCATATTTCTGAAGAATGCGGGTGAGTTCCTATCGCTTATAATCAGTTGTGTTGATAATAATAAGCTTATGAACATTATTACGATGATTATCATTCCTGCAAACATGCTACCAAAATGATTAGGTTTTTCATAATTTATCTTAATGTCAAATGGTGTTGATAGTGCATCAGGGTCTTTTGCTTTTAGTGTTGCTATGTTTTCTTGGATATTATCTATTGATGAAAGTACATTTGACATCTTTGTTGATGAATCTTCGAGTTTTGATATGATTTCATTGATAGAATCTTCAACATCTTGACTTGCTGATTGTGCATTGCTTAGTTTTGTATTTATGCTGTTAAGGTCTCTCATAAGGTTTGTCACTAATCCATACATAGTTGAATAATTTCCACTATCAATTGCACTTTCGCTGGAATTAGTGTAATCTAGTACATCATCAATGATATCATTGACATCGGATCTTATTGAAGAGTTGCTTATTCCTGGGACTAAGTCGCTTAAATCGTCCATAGCATCTTCAATATTTTCTATGGACTCTTCAGTTGCATCAACTAATTCTTCATAAGCATCATCATTTGATGCGGCAATAGGACTTATGTTTGCTGATGATGTAGGTGTATAATCTAATCCTAGTTCATCAAGAGTGTCTATTGCATCTTCAGAATAATCTTGACTTTGTTCTAAATCTTCTGATATGTTGAGTAGATTCACTTCTGTGTTTTCTAAACTATGATCAATATTATTTATTGTTGTAATCATATTGTCAAGCAATTGCTTGCTAATCTCTTTATTTTTGTTTCCTAATTTTTGTGTTATTGCATTTATTATATTGAAAACCAAGTTCTCATTTGAAGAATCCACATAAAATGTTATTTCTTGTTTATTATTAGTGTCATCTACAACTAGATTAGGCGGGAATATTATGCACGCGTGTAAACTTGTTTCTTTGACTGCATTTACACAATCAACTTCAGCATTTAATTTAGTAATTATGTAGTTCTCGGCTTCTAGTGCTTCAATAAATTCATTACTTGTTTCGCTATATGCATCAGAATAAACGCCTATGTTTAATGCATATTCGTTTGAATTATTGAATGCAAATCCTAATAAGGTGATAACTAGCAAAGGACCTAACAGAATAATCAATGACGATGTCTTCGATCTAAGCAATTGCTTAAAGTTCTTTCCAATTAGTGTAAATAACACCAAATTCTATCACCTTCTTTTTTTAATTAAATTGTGTAATATATTAATTGTTTGCTTCGAGACTTTCAAACACTTCTTTTAGTGAAGGTTTATTGAGTTCTAAGCTAAGTAAATGATCTTGACCTTTATTTAATATTTTAATCAACTCTTTAAGTAATTTAGCTGACTTTTTTGAATATACATATATTTTGCCCAATTCAATCTTATATGTTATATTTCTATCTATCTTTTTCAGATGCGTTAGTATATTCTTGTAATCTCCTGAAATAGTATCAAAACTTATAACATCCGCTTTGGCATAATTTTCTTTAAGATGCATAGGGCTTCCTTGACTTGCAATCTTTCCATTATGGATTACAGCAACTTTATCGCATAACAATTCCAGTTCTTCTATAAAATGTGATGAAATTATTATTGTAGTACCTTGTGAATTTATCTTTTTAATCAGGTCCCATACGTGACTTCGTGAAATTGGATCAAGATTTGATGTTGGTTCGTCTAATATCAATACTTTTGGTTGATGTATTATAGAGCATGCAATATCAAGTCTTTTAAGCATTCCACCTGATAATTCTTTTGCGAGCAATTTTTTGTAATCCTCAAGTTTTGTAAACTTAAGCAATATTTCGCTGTGTTCTTTAATTTGTTTTCTGTTAAGTTTTTGCAATCTTCCAAAGTATTTTAGATTCTCTTCGATTGTAAGCTCAGGATAAACTGATGCATTTTGGCTTGCAAAACCAAAATTCTGTTTGACTTTTTTGGTGATATTCTTTAGATTAAGGTAGTTCTCTTTTGATTTATTGTCTTTAATGGCGTCTTTATGTATCAGTATCTTGCCATCATCAATATCTAAGAATCCAATAATAAGATTCAGTAATGTTGTTTTACCACCACCTGACATTCCAATAATACCTGAAATTTTATTTGCAGGAATAGAAAGATTAATGTTGTTTAGTACAAGATTATTTCCAAATGATTTGTATATGTCTTTAATTTCGATGATTGATTTTGAATCTGGTTTTATTTGAGGTTCATCATCTTCATCTGTCTTTTGAGAAAATCTCTTTTTTTTCACAACTCTTTTTTGTTTTTTTGTTTTTTTCACGTTGTTTATGCATATATTTAGATTTATAAATGTTTCTAGTATTAAAAAAAGTGTTGTTCTTTTTGTTATCACACAGACAAAAATGGCGAAAATAGTTAAGTTTATAAATAATGCTTCGTTACTATTTATATAAATTTAGAAAAAAAAGAGGTGTAAGTGTTGGCATATCTTGAAGACGTAATTACGTATCTTGACAAAATTGGATTTTTCACGGTTTTACTTCCATTTATTCTTATATTTAGTGTTGTCTTTGCAATACTAGAAAAAACAAAAATATTTGGTACTGAAAACATTGGTGGTACTGATTTTCCAAGAAGAAATGTTAACTTGATCGTTTCTTTTTCAATTTCACTTTTTGCTGTGGCAAGTGCAACAGTTATTGACGTATTAACAAAAGCACTAGGTCCGATTATAATCTTAATATTCGTTGCAGTGTTTAGCATTGTTTTTATAGGCGTGTTTGGTCAAGAAGCAGATTGGAAAACAAACAAAGCAGTGAAATATTATGCTGGTGCTTTAGTAATAGGAGTATTAGCAATATTTTTATGGGCTCTTGATTGGTTAGATGAGGTTAAAGACTATTTTGAATCACATACTAATCTATCAAATCTAATAGGTGTTATAATTTTATTTGGTGTGATTGCTTTGTCAATATTATGGATCACACAGCCCGGTTCATCAGATTCAAAAGGGAAAGATAAGGAGAAAAAAGATTAATTTTATGAGGTAGTTCAAAAATGGCCGATATATATTCATTAGTGCAATACTTGTTCAATACAGGTTTTATAGAACTTTTTGTTCCATTTATACTAATATTTGCATTAGTGTACTCTGCTTTTGTGATGAGTGGAGTTTTCAAAGATGACAAAGTAGGTAAAAACATAAAAACTGTTATTGCAGCTGCAATAGCATTTTTAGCAATCAGTCCGCATTTTTTTGCAACAGGATCAAGATATGATATTGTTGCAGTAATGCTTCAGGTTTTACCAGATATAGGATTATTGTTTGTGGCTGTTATTGCAGTATTGATGCTTATTAGTTTAACTGGCTTTGATGTAGGCGAAAGTCTGGCATCATGGTTTACTATTGGTGCAGTTGTATTTATAGTATATCTGTTCCTTGTGGCTTCTGATATATTGCAGCCACTATCTTGGTTAGATAATGATATAATTTCTGCACTTATTGCGTTGGTTGTCTTTTTCCTTGTTGTATCTTATATAACAGGTGAAAAAAAGGAAAAACCCAAAGAATATTGGAAAGAGTTAGGTATAATTAAAGAAAGAACATAAAATGGACCTATACAATCTATTAAACTATTTGCAATCAACAGGATTTGTTGAGTTTTTTTTACCTTTTATCTTATTATTTTCGCTAATGTATATGGCACTTAGTCTAATCGAGTTTGGTCCTTCAGATAAAAAAGAACATCTACCAAATAATCTTAGAACAATAATTGCTGCGGCATTTGCTATATTGATGCTTACACCACATGTAACTATGCCAGGATCACGATTTGATATTGTTCCTATGATGGTCTTTTTTTTATCTGATGTTGCTTTATTGATAGTAGGTATATTGTCTGTATTACTATTGATGGGATTAGCAGGTAAAGATGTAACAGAAGAATATGGTACTTATTTTACAATTGCTGCAATTGTGTTTGTTATTTACTTATTTTTGACATATCTGGAGATGATTCCGCCATTATCTAGTATTTCACAAGATACGATTTCAGCGGCAATAAGCTTGATAATATTTGTATTGATAGTAAAATTCGTTACTGGTGGAGAACCAGATAAAAAGAAAAAGAATAAGAAAAAAGAGGGTTAGGTGAGAAGTTAAATGTTACCATCATTAACATATTTTAATTCAATATTTGCTTTTGTGATAGTCTTTGCAATATCTTTTGGTGTTCTGATAAAGATAAAGCTGTTTGGAGAGAGAAGTACAAATGCTATAATTGCAGCAATATTTGGAGTTATAGCATCATTTCATACTCCTTTCTTATCCATAATAAGTGATATTATTCCATTGATAGTAATATTTTTGCTGTTTATCTTTGTACTGATATTGTTTTTCTTATTCTTTGGTGTTAAAGATACAGATATTTCATCTGTGATAAAACAAGAAAATAATGCGACAATGCTTGTAGCTATTGTAGCTATCATATTTGTTTTTGTTCTTATTAAGCAATTTGGACCTAGTATACTAGAAGCATCAGTATGGTCTAATAAATACTTGCTTGGTGTAATCATATTCTTTGTTATTGCAGGCATGACTGTTAAGTTGCTTGCATATGAACAGTTTGTTCCAAAGAAATAAGGATAAGAAAATAAGTGAAATTAAATAATTTTTTTATTTATGAATTTTTTTTGCAGCCATATTTAGTTCAGATATTGTTTCTTTCATCTGAGGTACAAAATTCTTAAAGACTTTGTCCATCGCTCTAATTTCACTGCCAAATTCTTGTATGTTTGAATCATATTCTTTTATTTTTCCTAATATGCCTTGCTGAAGATTATTTATGTTTTGATTCAACGAATCTATCTTTGCATTTAACTCTGAAATATTGGATTCTACCTTCACTTTCCAGTTAAATATCTGCATAACCTCGTTGTATAGTGCATGCCATTTTTCTTCTATGATTTTTTCAGCTATTTCTTGCATAAGTTCAACAGTACCCGGTGGCATATTAAAATCACCCATTGGTTGTTGCATAGGCATATCGTAATCTTGTTGCATCTGTTGTTCTTGTAGAGGTTCTGTGTATTGTTGTTGTGGAACATTTTCAATTGTCCCTCCTGTTCTATTTTGTTGCAGATTTGCTTGATTAATAGCTTCGATAATTTGAGTAGGCATGTAGCCTTCTTGTTCTAAAGTTTGAACGATTTGGTTGTCCATCATCTTTTGATTTCTCAATTCAACAACTCTATTCACTGGAATGTCATTATTCATTATGATCACCTTCTATGTTTTGATTATTATCTGGATATGTTTGCATATCCTTTATTATTCTTTTTACTTCTTGTTCCGTCACATATTTGATTGGATTAAAATACTCCACATATTTTTCAAGTATTTTCAAGTCTGATTCTTTAGCTCTTAGTTTTAGTTCTTCAATCGCTAGATTCAAAGTGCTTTTCATATGGCTCATATCTTTTCTTATTTCAGTAAGTTGTTGATTTAGGCCATTTATTTCAGTCTGTAATGATTTAGATTGATCTATGAAGTTGTTTTCCAGTATAAGAAATTTACTACGCATATTATCTTGTTTTGTCTCCAATAGTTGCAGACGTCTACTGATAGTTATTATCTGATTGGTTGCTGCAATTGCTTGTGCTGGTTGTTCTTTATTTTCTTTTTTCTTGATTTCTATAAGTTTTTCAGCCATCTTAACCTCTTTTTTTATATGAAAAGATACTCTATTTTAAATAATTTTTTAAATAACAAAGCTATTTAATATATAAAATTTATTATATTTATATAATCTGTGATATTAAATGGTAGATCTGAAATATGATGTTTTAAGAGAGGGTCCATTCAAAGTACTTAAGATTGACTATGAGAATGTGCCTGAAGCTCCTAGCTTAGAAGATAGTTCTTTTTGTATGGAACAAACTGTGAATATCCTTGTTAAGGCGGGGTTTGTCAACAAGATAGTCTATTCGCAGAAATGCGAGTTTGAGTATGACGAAACTTCTGCTCGGTTATTGAATGAATTAAGAGACTTTTTTGTTGATTTATTGTCTAAGGATTCTATGCTTAATTATACTATTTTGCTTAACTATCTTAAACAAAATAATGTAAACATATCAACTTCAAAACATATCATAGATAAATTTTTCTTTGAGCTACAAACCTTGACTAATACTTTGCTCAAATCTGATCCTATTGCTTATTATGTGAAACTTAAGCGTAATATAAGACAAGAGCAAGTAAAGATAGACCTTGCTCAAGATACTAATGAAGTTAATGCAAGGAGAGCATTTATGCACATACTTAAGAAAATAACCAATAGTATGGAAGAACTAAACATGATAAAACAGGTTCAATCTCAAATAGCGGGTTTGCAGTTAGGTGATAGAACAATTTATTCTGAAATATTCAAGCCTTTAATAAAACCAAACTTCATGTACACTAAGTTGATGTCTTATTATCCTGAAAAAGGCATGGCTATTGATTCTTATAATATTGGTGTTACTGAAGTTACAGTATTTCAATTCGATGATAATGTAAAACAACTATATCATGTAATGCCACCAGAATCTAAACTGTTTGAAGATGAATATGATATTCTTGATAATGCAAGATCTATTCTTGCTGAACACAAGCCATCGCAAGAAGAATTCACAGATCCTCTTAGATTAAGAGAGGTATTCAACAATATCGGTAAAGACCTTGTCAATGATCTAGCAAAATACAAGAACGTAAATCTTGCAGAAGATAGAGTTGAATTGTTATCAAGAATATTGATAAGATATACAATAGGTTTTGGTATGATTGAATTATTGCTTGATGATGAGAAAGTACAAGACATAAATATAAATAGTCCTTATGGTTCAACACCTGTATTTATTGTTCATCAGGATTACGGTTATTGTGAAACAAATATATATCTTACTATGACTGATGCTCAATCATTTGCATCAAAGCTAAGAATAATATCTGGTAGACCTTTAGATGAATCTAATCAAATCCTGGATACTGAACTAGTGTTGCCAGGAGCAACAGCAAGAGTTTCAGTTATTTCGTCTCCGCTAGATCCAACTGGTTTAGCATATTCTTTTAGAAGACATAGAGCAAAGCCTTGGACACTAGCATTATTTGCTAAGGTTGGTATGATTAACTCAATGGCTGCTGGTTTATTATCTTTTTTAATTGATGGTTCTAGAGCTTTTATGATTGCAGGTACAAGATCATCAGGTAAAACATCCTTGTTGGGTTCTGTCATTGTAGAAATAATGCGTAAATATCGTATAATTACAATAGAAGATACTTTAGAGTTGCCTGCTCCTCAGTTGATTAATTTAGGCTACAATCTTCAGCAGATGAAGGTCGCAGCAGCACTTACTAGAGGTTCGACAGAGATGCCTGCAACAGAAGGTATAAGAGCAACACTAAGACTAGGAGACAGCGCATTGATTATAGGTGAAGTAAGAAGTGAAGAAGCTATTTCTATTTATGAAGCTATGCGTGTAGGTGCAGCTGCAAATGTTGTTGCGGGTACAATACATGCCGATTCACCGTATGGTGTATTTGATAGGGTCGTAAATGATATCGGTGTTCCTAAAACATCATTTAAAGCAACAGACATAATTGTTATTGCTGCGCCTGTAAAATCTGCAGACGGACTAAAGAGTTTTAGACGGGTTGTAAGGATTACTGAAGTAAGAAAGGATTGGAGTGACGATCCTTTGCTTGAACGAGCTTTTGTTGATCTTATGGTATATGATGTTGAATCGGATCAACTTAAACCAACTGACGCATTGATTAATGGAGATTCAGACATACTTAAGCTTATAGGTAGTAATGTGAGAGAATATGCTGGTAATTGGGATGCTATCTGGCAAAATATATTATTAAGAGCAGAATTGAAGCAAAAACTTATTGATGCATCAAATAAGATGAGCAGACCTGAATTGCTTGAAGCCGAGTTTGTTATCAAAGCAAATGAAAAGATGCACCTTTTGTTATCTGAACTAAAATCAAAATTTAAAAATCTAGACATACTAGAAATATATGAAAAACTTAAAGCTGAATGGACTCAGTGGTTGCATGATGAAATGTTGAACAATGAACGATAAAACAGACAAGACAAAAAAAAGTGAAGACGATCCAAGAATAGATACTCTTAAACAGAAATATCTTGATCAATTGAAAAAGGAATACACTGCTAAAGTCAAGAAGGATATAAAACAATTGAAAAAACAAAGATACGATACTGATAGTTTTACTGAGCAATCTGTTGATTATCAGAGGTTCAAGGAAGAGCTTATGCCTAGGCCTATCTCAATATATGAAAAGTTATGTAAGCTATTCACATTAGTTGAGATTCAACCTGATGAAAACACTAAGCAAAAATTACAAGACTCTATAGACATATCTCATCTAGATATAACGCCTGTGCAAGCATTTAGTTTTGCTATTAATTTTCCTTTGATAATGATGCTCGTGCTTATCTTTTCTTCGTTAGCATATTCTTTGCTGACCGGAACTGGAATAAGCTTGTTTATTATTTCGTTTATAATAATCATTTCATTGCTTTCAATGTATTTGTTGTATGTTATACCTAATTATTTTGCAAATACTTGGAGGATGAAATCTACGAATCAAATGATCCTTGCAATATTTTATCTTGTTACTTATATGAGGCATACATCTAATCTTGAAAGAGCAATATATTTTGCATCAAGATATATTACGCCACCACTAGCATTAGATCTTAAGAAAGTTTTATGGGATGTGGAAATTGGTAGATATTCCACAATAAAAGAATCAGTTGATTCTTATTTAATATCTTGGCAAAGATTTAATTCTGAGTTTGTTGATGCATTTCATCTTATAGAATCATCTCTATATGAGCCTACTGATGATAGAAGAATTGCGTTGTTGGATAAAGCTTTGGATGTTATTTTAGAAGGTACTTTTGATAATATGTTGCATTTTGCAAATGGATTAAAATCACCAATCACAATTTTGCATATGCTTGGTATAATAATGCCTATTTTGGGATTAGTCATATTGCCTTTAGTTGTTAGCTTTTTACCTGAAGTGAGATGGTATCATATTGCGTCGATATACAATGTTTTATTACCTATTGTTGTATTTTTCTTTGGCAAAAATATTTTATCCAATAGGCCTACTGGTTATGGTAGTGTAGATATTACTGAAGTAAATCCAAAACTAAAGAAATATCAGATGCTTGAGCTTAATATCGGTGTGACAAAACTAAAAATAAGTCCTTTGTTCATGAGTATATTGATATTTGTAGCATTCTTTTTTTTAGGTATATCGCCTTTACTTATCCATGCAATCAGCCCTACAACATCATTGATGATAGGAAATATTGATTTGTTAGATTATAGATGTGCTAATAATGCATTGTCTTGTCCTGTTGAGGATATGATAGGCCCTTTTGGTCTAGGTGCTGTTGTTATGAGTATTTTTGTTACTTTGTCTTTTGCATTGAGTATAGGTTATTATAATTGGTATAAAACACGAAGATTGATAACAATAAGAAATGAATTGACCAAAATGGATACTGAGTTTTCAACAGCATTATTCCAGCTAGGCAATAGACTAGGTGATGGTGTGCCTGCAGAGGTTGCTTTTGGTAAGGTTTCTTCTATGATGTCAGAGACAAGATCAGGAAAATTCTTTAGGAAAGTTAGCGAGAATATAACTAATTTAGGTATGAGTGTCAAGCAATCCTTGTTTGATAATAAGGTTGGTGCAATTGTATCCTATCCTTCACCTTTAGTATCATCATCAATGCAAGTCTTAGTTGAGTCAGTAACAAAAGGTCCTAGGATAGCTGCAAATGCTTTGGCTAGTATTGCAAGATATGTTAAAGAGATTCATAGGGTTAATGAAAGACTTAAAGATTTACTATCTGATGTTGTTTCTTCAATGGAATCCCAAATAAAGTTCTTAACACCTGCAATCGCAGGTATTGTTGTTGGTATAACTAGTATGATGACTTTCATAATAGGTACAATAAATAAATTATTTGGTCAAATTGGTAGTGGTGTTGCTGCAGAAGCATCGCAATCAGCAATTGGCAATTTAGCTGGTGTGATACAGGGTTCAGGCATACCTTCATATCATTTTCAGGTAATTATCGGTGTTTATGTAACACAGATAATTTATATACTTGCTTATCTATTAAGCAATGTACGAGATGGTAATGATCCTATAATCCAGAAGAATACAATTGGTAATAGTCTTATCAAGAGCTTGATTTTGTATGCTGTTATATCTTTGGTTGTTGTGATATTGTTCAATGTACTTGCTGCAGGAATAATACAAAGTGTTACTGGATTTAGTACTGTTTAAGAATCTATTTTTTTTCTAATAGATATATGAGTCTGTTCAAGCTCTTATGCACATACATCCTTGTAATTAATTCAACATTATAATTTTCTATGGTTTTGATCAGTTTTGTACAGTCATATCTTTTATCAGAAAACTCAGGTAGCATGATGACTATTCTTTTTGCTTTGCTATTGTCTAAAACTTTCAGTAATTCATTGTAAAATTTCTTAGCATCAAAAACTTTTTTAGTATTTTTTGAATAAGGCGGATCTGTAACAACACAATAGTTTTTTTCTTTTATTTTTTTTATATATTCTATTGCATCACCTTGTTCAATATTTATTTTTGTATTGCATGCTTGCTTTATGTTCTGGTTGGATGCTTCAATCATTCTTTCATCAATGTCATTACCTTGCGCTTTTATATACATAAGGCAAGCTTCAATCAAGATTCCGCCTGTACCACAAAAAGGGTCAATAACTCGATATTTCTTATTTGTCGAACCAATATTCACCAATGCTCTTGCAAGCTTTGGTTTTAGAGAAATTGGAAGAAAGATTTTTCTCTTATGTGGATAACGTTCTTTGTAATCCTCTTTGTTAGTCCATATGTTGTATGTGAGATAAAACTTCTTATCAAAGTAAAACAACTCAAAAAGTGTTCTTGGATTTGTCAGATTGACATTGATTTTTGTCTTTGATATTTCATTGATCCTTAATCCAATGCATTCTGCGAGTTCGACTTCTGTACTTTTTAGTATGTTGTCATCAATATGCTTCCTGAATGCGAAATTGTCTTTGTATAAATTAGGCACATCATTATTTTCTGCAATTTTTTTAATTAGTTCATCTTCATTATCTGCAGCGATCAGAATTTGGCCTATTTTTTTAGTAAAGCTAAGCCTATCTGCGATCTTTAAATCAATCTTTTGTTCAATTAAAGCATAACCTTTTCCAGTATACTTAATATCATTGAACAATGCTTTTAGTTCAGTTAGTGCAATATCAGGATAGTCCTTTAAACATATGCATAAATAGGTCATTTTAGATATTTCATAATAAAAAACTATATAAACTTAATTATCCTTCTTTATATAATATGGTAGCAAAAAAAGAGGCTGTATTCAATCCTTGGGAAGTTAAGGGAAATGTTAATTATGATAAGTTAGTTAAACAATTTGGTCTGTCAAAAATAAATGAATTACCAAAAGAGTTTAATGATAATGTTCTTTTCAGAAGAAAATTGATCTATGCTCATCGCGATTTGCCAAAGATATTGTCCTGTATTAAAGAGAAAAAAAATTTTGCTATGATGACTGGTCTTATGCCTACGGGCAAATTTCATATAGGGCATATGATGGTTGCTCAACAGATGATATTCTGGCAAAATCTTGGTGCCAAGATTTATATTGCTGTTGCAGACGTTGAATCATATAACGCTCGAAATCTTCCTTTGAAAGAAGCAAGAGAAACAGCAATAAACGAATACATAAAGAACTATATTGCACTTGGTTTAAAGCCAAAGAATTGTTATATTTATTTCCAGAGCAATAGGTCTAAAGATGGTAACAAAGCTTCTGCTTATTATGGATTACAAAATTTATTAGCAAGACATGGTACTTTTAATGAATTCAAAGCAGTATATGGTACAATATCACCAGGAAAGATGGTTGCTAGTCTTTTGCAAGCATCAGATATGTTACATCCTCAGTTACCTGAATTTGAAAATGGCTGTCCTGTAATTGTTCCTGTGGGTATTGATCAGGATCCTCATCTAAGATTGACTAGGGATTTAAGCAAAAGAATAAAAGAATATAAGTTTAACACACTAGCATCAACGTATCACATGTTTATGCCAGGTTTAGGTGGAGGTAAGATGAGTGCATCTGATCCTAGTTCATATATTGCACTTACCGATTCACCAAAAGAAGCTGCACGAAAAATAAGCAAATATGCCTTTTCAGGCGGTCAAGCAACACTAGAAGAACATAGAAAGAAAGGCGGCAATCCTGATATTGATGTATCTTTTCAATATCTTAAGTATTATTTTGAACAGGATGATCACGAGTTACAAAATATTTATGACGATTATAAATCTGGAAAACTATTATCCGGAGAACTAAAGAAGATTTTAATCGATAAGCTAAAAGTTTTCCTAGAAAAACATCAAGAAAAATATAACAAGGTTGATGTTAATAAGTTTATAGAAAATTAAAAGAGGTGGATTTTAAATGGCCAAAAAATCCAAGAAAAAGACAACAAAGAAAAAAGTTGCTAAGAAAACAGTGAAGAAAAAAGCACCAAAGAAAGCAGCTAAAAAAACAGTAAAGAAATCAGCAAAAAAGAAAGAAACAAAACCAAAAGTATCCAGAAGTAAACCTAAGACTTTAGCACCAAATCCTGTGACATCACGTCGATTGAAAAAACAGGAAAAGAATGTTGATGACATGCTTAAACAACTAGAGTCTGTAAAACCATCTGGTAAAAAGCAAAAGAAGAACATGAGACCTATGTCTGCAACAGTGACTTTATTAAGCATAATAGGTATTATTGTCAGTGGTTATGCAATATATCCTAAGAATCATCAATGGGGTATAGCATTCTTGGTTGTGTTCTTTATATTGTTGATTGCGTCAATGTATTCATTGACACTAGAGTAAACTATTTTTTTATTTTTATTCTTTATTTTTTAAATTATATATATTATAGGATATAATTCTATTTAAACTGAGTTTGATTTCTTAAACTTAATAAAAAGGTGATGATATGTGAGTTTTGAAAAAAGAGTTACAAAACAATTTACTCAAAAAGAGGAAAATCTATTGAGAAGATATATTTTTACTAATCCTTATGGTGATATTTCTTTTATCTATCCCGATCATCCTTTGCTTGCAGGCGAAGAACTTTCATCTTTATTAGCAGCTTATTCTAGAACTCATATACCTATGCAAGATAGAACATTAATGTTTTTAGCAGAGAAGAAGTATCATGAATCTAAAGAGGCATTAGAATTTATCAGGCATCACATGGGCGTATTTCGAAATCTTGATGGTTCTTTGAAGGTATCTAAAAAAGCACGTAATTTTACAAATAGATGGATTTTAAAACATGGTCATAACTCAATAAAAGAAATCACTAGTCTTTTTGGTATGATGGAAAATTATTCAGGAATTGTTTTAGATTATTTAAGAGGTCATCCTTTAGCAAAACCTCAAGTAAAATCAACTAGATATCTTGATTTTGCAACAGAACTTAATCTTAGTTTAGAAGATGAAGATTTAGCGGTTCTTCCTGGCACTCTTAGAGATGAATGCATTAACCACATAAAATACATGAATTCTCAATATCTTAAATTCACAGAATTCTTATGCGAAAAAATAAGAAATCATTTTTGGACAAAAGAAGCTATAGATTACGAATTAAATCAAGGGAAAAATGATGATTTTGATAAAGAAGAATGGATTGAAAATAGTATTAAACAATTTGTTCTTGATAGATCTAGAATGTATTTGCTACCTATTGTTAGAAATTCTCAAGGTTTTCATATTGATGGCAGAACAATTGAAGATGTTATTAATAGTATGATCTCATCATCAAGTCAAGAAGCTGTTGTTGCTGGTAATAAACTATGGGATGAAGCAAAAAAAATCGCGCCGGTTCTACTAGGTGAAAGAAGTCATATAAAACCAAATGAATGGGAGAAATATAAGCACTCTGACTTCAGAGATTTTGTAGAATCTAGCTATGCTAAAGATATTTTCACAACTTCTGAAAATAATGGAAACATTCATATTATTACACCAAAAGAAATAGCAAAATATGGACTTGATACCCTTAATGCTGCTCAAGCAATATTTCCTCATCTTGATTCTTCTTTCTTAGAATGTGTAGATTTGATTTCTGATGAGAGCAAAGCTAAAGAAATTATAGATAAAATCCATGAACATAGAACTAAGTTCGATGGTCTTGATCAAAATATGGCACATCTTTATCCTTTAACCGAAATCTTGATGCCAATACATGCATATAGAGACATATATCGACATAGAAAGGGTTCAAGATCAATGCAACTTTATTCTACAAGAAATGGTTTTGAAGTTCCTAAAATATTCAAAGAGTTTAATCTAGAAGAAGAATATGTACATGATATGCAAGAAGCTGCAAAACTTTATGAAAAAGTTAGAGCTGTTGACCCTAATCTTGCTGAAAAATTTGTACCTTGGAGTTTTAATGTAAGAGCGATACATTCCTGGGATGCACATCAACAAGAATATATTGCAAATCTAAGAACAGATATTGCTAAAGGTAATGTTACTTATGTTAATCTCATTCGAAAGATGGTTGATAAATTAAGTGAAGTTATGCCTCTAACAGTAGAACACTTCAGACATAAAACTGATGAATACCCTGAACATTTGTGGAAGGCAGGTTATAATTGGTGGAATGATGTAGGTAAAGATAAATATGCTGCTTAACCTTTAATCACGCCTAAAGGAATTAGTCTAGCGACTTTCTTACCTATGCCTGCTTTATCAGAAACTTCAATAACTTCATCAATATCTTTGTATGCTGCACTTGCCTCTTCAGCAATACCTTTCCATGAAGTTCCTTTTACTTCAATTCCTTTTTCATGAAGCTCTTTTGCAATTGTTTCTCCTCGAAATTCTTTTAGAGCAGCATGTCTTGACATAACTCTACCTGCACCATGCGCTGTAGATGAAAAGCTCAATTCTTCTGATTCATTTGTTCCAACAAGAACATATGATGCAGTACCCATACTGCCTGGAATTATAATCGGCTGTCCCACTTTTTGATAGTCTTCAGGTATTTCTTTATTACCTGGACCAAATGCTCGTGTTGCACCTTTTCTATGCATGTACACTTTGGTTTTTTTGCCATCTATATTATGTTCTTCAATCTTACATATATTATGTGCAACATCATATACTGTTTTAACTTCAGCATCTTTGAATGTTTCTGTGAATGCTTTTCTTGTTTGATGTCCTAATATGTGTCGATTGCACCACGCATAGTTTGCAGCTGCAGCCATTGCCTTAAGGTATTGTTCTGCTAACTCACTCCCTGCAGGAGCATATATTAATTCTCTATCAGGTAGTTTTGCAATAATGTCGGGATATGTTTTTTCCATCTTCCTTAGATAATCTGAGCATACTTGATGTCCTAGTCCTCTTGAACCACAATGAATCATGATTGTTATTTGTCCTGGTTCAGTTATGCCAAATACTTTTGCAATTTCTTTATCATATATTTGATCAACATATTGTATTTCAAGAAAATGATTGCCTGAACCTAGTGTTGCTACTTGTTTTTTTCCTCGTTTCATTGCTGCTTCAGAAACTGTGTTAGCATCAGCTTGTTTCATGCTTCCATTTTCTTCACAATGTTCAAGATCATCTTCATTACCATAATCATTATCAACAGCCCATTTTGCACCTTTGTTCAATATCTCTTTTAGTTGATCATTTTCAACTCTTATGTTACTCGATCCAACACCTGCAGGACAATATTCAAACAATTTCTGTAATATTTCGTTTATCTTTTCTTTGACTTGATCTTTTTTTAGGTTAGTTTGTAATAATCTAACTCCGCAATTAATATCATAACCAATTCCACCTGGAGATATTCCACCTTTTTTATAGTCTAATGCTGCAACACCACCTATTGGAAATCCATATCCTTCATGACCATCAGGCATGATACATGCATATTTATGTATGCCTGGAAGATGAGTCATATTTTTGCCTTGTTGTAGTGTTCTGTCTCGTTGCATCTTTTTTATCATTGATTCTGTTGCAAATACAATACAGGGTACTTTCATGTCTTTTTCTTTTGAGATTTCCCATACATAATCAGTTTTTTTTGTTATTTGTATTTTTTCTTTTGGTTGCATTTTAATATCCTCATAAATCAGGAATAACTTGGATAGTAACTTTATCTTTTTCTTTGATTATTTCCATTTCCTGATATGTTATCGCTTTTATATGAGTATCAATATCATAATCTGCTAACTCATTATCACCTATTACTTCAGCACTTAGTCTGTTTCCATTTATCTTTATATGTTCGACTTTTGCTAAAATAAATTCTTCGCTATCAAAAAGAACAAGAAAAGTCTCTAAAAAATCATAAAGCATTGATTTTTCGTCTTGTGCATCAACTTTGATATGCCTTCTGAGTTTTTTCTGAACTTTTGTGTTATCAGTCATGATATTTGTTAGAGCATAAGCTGCATTTGTGAATGCTTCTTCAATATTTTTGCCATAAGCTCTAAATTTAATATCAGCTGTATGTTCAAGATATTCATATTTCATAGTGCTTTTAGAAGATTATATTTATTTAAATGTTTTTATTGTCCGCCTATATTTGTGCTTTCAGTCATATAACTAAATTGTGATTTATCTAGAATTGCAAGTGGATCAATATAATCTCCATTTACCTTGACACCCAAATGCAGATGAACACCCGTTGTTCTTCCTGTATTTCCTGTAACTCCTAAGATATCGCCTTCTTTGACTTTTTGTCCTTTTTTCACCATCAGTTTTCCAAGATGAAAGTATTCTACTTTAATCTCATCACTGCCTTGTTTGAATTGTATTGTTACATTCTTTCCTTTGATAGAGTCTTTTTTATTTGCTTCAATCACAGTAGCATCAGCAATCGCATAAGTATAGACTCTAGGTGCAGCAAGATCAATACCATTGTGATCTGATTTTATGTTTGAAATAGGATGTATTCTTGGACCAAAAGGTGATGTGATTAAATTATATTCATTATCAACAGGACTTCTATAGACTATTTTAGTTTCAGTTGTTATCTGTTCAAGTGCTTTCGCTTCTTGTGTTTGATATAGTTGCGATTCAGCTGTTATTTGTTCTAATTCTTTTGTTGAAACTAATGTGATTTTGGATGTATTTTTATTTACAATAGAATCAAGATTAATTATTTCGGGTGGTTCTTTAATTTCTTTTTTTTTAGAAATTTCATCAAACATCTTTTCAGTTTCTTCTATCCTTTTGGCATCTTCAGCATTAATCGTTGAAGGATGTTCTTTGTCATTTTCTTTTATGTTATTATTAATATCTTTTGAATATATTTGAAATCCTGTAAGAGCTGTATATGTGATAAAATAAGCTATCATTATCTTTTCAGCTATACTATTCATAATCCTCAAGGGCATGTCGTCATTCATAAATATACCTCTATAAAATACACTTTTAACTATTATTATAATACAATATATATTTATAAGAAGTTAATATCGAGCTCAAATGCATCATAAGTAGGATATTCTGTAACTATAGCAGGTAATAGACCTAAATCTTTGATAAATTCAATATTTTTGTCTTTCTTAAAATATTTAATATGTGTGATTAACCTGAATTTCTTAGTATCAATTTCAGTTTTTATATTTTTGAGTTTTTCTTTTACTTGTTCAAGCTTCTTTATTGTTTTTTCTTTATCTAATTCAATTAGTTGTTTCTTTGTATATGGTTGTTCTAAGTATATTATTGCTCTTGTTATGGTGCCATCATCATTAATAGTTTCATAATATCTTGCTATGCTCTTTGCTCTAAGAATAAGCCTGTTTTTCATCTGAACAGCATCTTTTAATCTTGCTGTACAATAATGAACTTTTATTTTTTCATTATCAAGATGTTTTAATAGTTCTTCTGCTAATTCTTCACTACCTTTAATTCCATAACTAATATCATCTTTTGTGCAATAATCTAATTCACCTAGCTTTGATGCATTATTGTCGCTGATTTCAAGTTCATTTAGATTGATGAAATTAACTTTATCTTTGAAATAATTTAGTAGTTTGATTGTCTCTCTTTTTTTCTTTGGAATTACTGGAATTTCTATGCCTATATCCCAATCAAATTGTTTTACTATTTCTATTTTGTTCCATTGCTTATCATCTTCAATATCCGGATGGAATCTAATTTCATCTAATTTTGCATCATACAATTGTTTTAGAGTATCTTTTGTGACGAGATCAAATGATGTATATAGATGAATATGAAAGTGTTCACCAAATTCTTTTTTTAATGCCTTGATATATGATATTGTTCTTTCTAGTTTTGATAATGGATCACCGCCTGTGATTCCTGCGCCTTTTGCCTGATTTGTTTTTGCTTCTTGAATTATTGCTTTAATCTGTTTGTCTTCATTTTCATTTAGGTCAACAGGTGTTTCATTTGCATAAACAACATCTTTGTGATATTTTTTATCGCTAAGAGGACAATAATAACATGATCGTGGACATATACCTGTTACAAATAAAACTAGCTTTCTGCCTTGCACGCATAATTTGCAACCTTTTGCAATATCATTTATACATTTTGAATAATATTTAGTGTCTTTTATCATAAAATTTCTTTGATTTTAATGACTTATAATCTTTATTACTTTCAATATAGAAATATAATTGCAAAAGAAAAGGACTATCTAGTCCTTTTATGAATAATAAAAATCTTGAAGATTATGAGAACTGCTATTGTTGCAATGATTCTGATTACATTTTGTGGGGCAAGCCAGATTAGAGATACTAAAACTATTGCTATTAATAGTTCCATAGCTTCTAGCTCAACTACTTGTTCTATGATTAAGATAAAAAGATCATAGAAAAGTGCTCCTACAAACGCAAATACTATTCTGATTACTTTTATTGTGGTTTTTAGCATATCATATATATTCCAGCAAAACAGTTCCCAGTACAAAAAGCCTCGAATGATTTGATCACGTTTTGTCATCAGTCCTCCATTGGTTCCCAGCTGATGACTTTCATATCACTCAGGCATTCATGACATGGTTGACTCATACTTTCTATATTATCTTCGTGTACAAGCAATGGCATTGCCTTTACAGCTTTGCATCTTTGATTTGTGCACTGAAAGATCACCCTGTGTTTTTTTCGCAAGTCAATGCCTTGGTTTTCCAGATTGATCCTTGCCAGTGTTGTTGCTGCTTTGAATCTTTCGTGTGATTCCATAGTTTCTCCTTACCAATCACCTGTTGTACCCCAGTGATATACTTCATCGGCCCTGGCGTATTTTTCTTCTTTTATCTGAGGAAACCACAGGCATATTTCGTTTCTCGCTTCTTCAGCACTAGCAGATGCATGAATAAGATTCATCACTGTTGTGTCTGTTTTTCTAGAGTATTTCTTGGAGATGTGACAATAATCTCCACGAAAAGTTCCTGGTGTTGCTTCGTTAGGGTATGTTGATCCAATGAGCTTTCTGATGACATTGCAGGCATCTATACCGACAAATACCATTGCAACAACAGGCCCGCTTGTAAGGAATTCAACAACCTCATTAAAGATCTTTTCGCTGTACTTTTCGCGAAGTTCAGCGTAGTGTTTTTGAGCAAGTTCTTTTGATGCTGTACGCATATCCATCTTGATGATCTTAAGTCCTGCTCTTTCTAGCTTTGTAATTGCCTCACCAATAAGGCCTCTGGCAACACAATCAGGCTTAAGAACAACCAAGCAACACTCTCGTTCAACTTGTCTGAGCTGGTCACTCATGATTTCCTCCTGTTCTTTACATCTTGTTCAACAGCCCATTTGTTCATGAAGATTCCAGGTCCGTCATGTTCTGCTTCCATGGGAGTATTGCATTTTGGGCATATGCGAACTCTCATCTTTGTTTTTTCCCCTTTGATTTCCACCTCAATCTCTTTTTGTTTGAGTTTGTCAGGTGTTGTGGAGACTTCAAAACACTTAGGACAGGTTAGTGTAACTTCTTTTGTTGGCATTTTACCCTCCTTTTGCTAACATAGAAATATCTATTCAAAACTCAATGAAAATATTGAATTTTCAATGAAAATTACATAAAACTACAGATTTCAACTCTTTCCAGGATTAAGAAAAAATATATTTATTTTAAAAGATATCTATTTTCAAGAATATATTAAAGAAATAACTTTTGGTAATTCATATAGATGATATTTTTTGTTTCTTCAACTGTTAAACCTTTGAGTTCAGCAATCTTTTCAACAGAATAAACAACATTATATGGATAATTAGTCTCTTTTGGATTTGGAGCAAGACATGGACTATCAGTTTCTGTCATTATTCTACTAATGTCAAGTAATTCAACAAGCTTTTGTACTTTTTTGCTACGAACAACATTTGTAGGAATAGTAAAATAATAACCTGCATCAATCATTTTCTGTGCAATTTCTAAAGGTCCGCCATAGCAATGTATAACAACCTTTTTTGCATTCTTAGCTTGCAAGATATCAAAGACTTGTTGTTCTGCATTTCTACAATGTACAACAATAGGTAAATCTAACTCTAAAGTCAATTCGATCATTCTCTCAAAAACATATTTCTGAAATCTCAGTGACTCTGTCCAATATAAATCTAGTCCAACTTCACCAATTGCAACAATCTTGTCTTTGTTCTGTCTTATAAAATCTATTTCCTTTGCAATTAATGACATGAATCTTTTTTCAAACTCAAGCTCGATTTGTTTTTCTGTTAATGCATTAACGCCATATTCTTGAAGAAATTGTTTTTTTGCGTCATAGCCTTCTTTTTGTATTGCTTCAATTGGATATATTCCTAGTGCTGCTTTGACTATGCTGTACTTTTTTGCTATCTTAAGAGCATCACGATTAGATTTAGGTGAAGTTCCTGCTGTTATCACTGCAACAACTTCTTTGTCTTTGCATTCAAAAATAATTCTGTCTAAGTCTTTAGCTAGAATTTCTTCATCCAGATGACAATGAACATCTACATACATTTTCTTATGGTTTTGATACAAGCATTGTTCTTGGGAATGCTATTGCATCTTTAATTGTGTCTAATCCACAGATCCATGCAATGATTCGTTCAACTCCCATTCCAAATCCGCCATGCGGAACAGATCCATATTTTCTTAGATCCAGATAGAATGAATAATCTTTTGGATCTTCGCCTTGATCAATAAGTCTTTCTTTAATCTTTTCAAGATCTTCTTCTCTTTGTGATCCGCCTATGATTTCACCATAACCTTCAGGCGCTAAGAAATCACAACCTTGAACAACATCAGGATTTCCGGGAACTTCTTTCATATAGAATGCCTTAACTTGTTTAGGATAGTTTATTACAACAATAGGAACATTGTATAATTTTGTTAGTTTTTCTTCTTCAATTGTTCTTAGGTCTTTACCCCACTTAACTTTCATATTGCACTTTTCAGCAAGTATCTTTAATGCATCATCATAAGTCATCTTGATAAAATCATTATCAACAGTCGCTTTCAGTGTTTTAGTATCTCTTTTCAAAATTTCTAATTCAGGCATATTAGTATCAAGAACTTTTTTGACAACGTGTTTCAGTAATTTTGTACCATGATCTATAATGTCATCAAACTCGCACCATGCTTGCTCCATCTCGCACATCCATAATTCTGTAAGATGTCTATTTGTTTTTGATTTTTCTGCTCTGAAACAAGGTGATATAGTATAGATATTCTCTAGACTAAAAATTGCCGCTTCAGCATACAATTGCCATGTTTGTGAAAGATATATTGGTTTTCCAAAATAATCTACCTTGAACAAAGTAGAACCGCCTTCTGCTTGCATACCTTGAAAAATAGGTGAATGATATTCATAGAATTTATTCTTTCTGAAGTAATCATGTATTGCTCCAAATATTGTTGATCTTATTTTCAGAATTGCATTCATCTTTCTTGATCTTAACCAAAGATGCCGTACAGACATCAAGAATTCTGGCGAAAAATCTTTTGCAATAGGAAAGTTATCGCATCTTCCGATGATATTAACTTTTGTTACGTCTATTTCATAACTATTTGGAGCTTTTGCTTCTTTTCTTAGTTTTCCAAAAATCTCCATTGATGTTTCAATTCTTAAATTTTTGACAAGATCAAATAATTCGGGAGTTTTTGCTTTATCTATGATGCATTGAATATGGTTTGATGAATCTCTAAGTACTATGAATTTAAGATCGGATATATTTCTTTCACGCCAAATCCAGCCATGTATTGCTACTTCTTGTTTTTTAGCAATAGATTTATCGGCATTGTTTATGATGTCTTGGATTTGCTTGAATTTCATATGATTCACCTCATAACTTAGTATTATAATTATCTTTTAAATATATGGCAAAAGTTTATAAATTCTTTTGTTTTTGGTTATTTTTATTAATATTGCCAGTCTAGAGGTATATAAAATGGATAAAGAAACAAAAAGTAAATTTATTAGTGTTGATATATTAGAACAATTTGATAAGATGCAACAATATTTTTCTCAGTATGATGACTTAAGAGAAAATATGATTAAGCTATCAAGAGACGTTCTTAAACTAAGCAAACAGATAATCTATAATGTGCAATCAAAAAAATTAAGCAACATAGATGACAAGATTGCAAGAATCAAAGAAATTCATAAAAACATGATTGAATTAAGTGAAAAAAATAAATTTCTGTTAAATGAAGGTTCTTTTAACATAGCTGAGCAAGAACTTGTAGAGGCCTTGTTATTCAAGTCATTAATAGTTGATCAAAAATTACTCACTTCAGACGAACTTAATGTGAAGAATGAAAATTATGTTACTGGTTTAGCCGATTTATCTGGCGAACTAGTTAGAATAGCTGTTATTTCTGCAACAGAGCAAAACTATGATTTAGTACATCATATAAAAGATTTTATTGATGAAATATACTATCTGTTGCTTAATCTGAATCTAAGATCTTCAGAATTCAGACGAAAGTTTGATTCTGTAAAGTATGCATTGAAAAAATTGGATGAAATATGTTATGATATTTCAAGACAAAGGTGATTATAATGATGCGAACTCATACTTGTGGTGAACTAAATGAAAAACATGATGGACTTAGTGTTTCGTTGTGTGGTTGGGTAGATTCAATAAGAACTCATGGCGGTGTAAATTTTATCAATCTACGAGATAGATTTGGAATAACTCAGATTGTTTTTGATGATGATTCATTCAAAGATTTAAGAAATGAATATGTTGTTCAAGTAAATGGTAAGGTAAGATTAAGACCATCACCTAATAAAAATATTCCTACAGGTATGATTGAAGTTGTTAAATCTGATCTAGAAATAATAAATACTGCTGAGCCATTGCCTTTGGACATTTCGGGTAAAATTGAAAGTAGTGATGAAACAAGATTGAAATACAGATATTTAGATTTGAGAAATCCAGTTAAGAATAATTATCTTGTTTATAGGCACAAGATTGTTCAAGCAGTAAGATCTTATTTGAATCAAAATAATTTTATTGAGATTGAAACACCTATATTAGTAAAATCAACACCTGAAGGCGCAAGAGATTATCTTGTTCCGAGTAGAGTCAATCAAGGTAAATTTTATGCATTACCTCAATCGCCGCAATTATACAAGCAAATTCTTATGGTCGCAGGCATGGATAGATATTATCAGCTTGCAAGATGTTTGCGTGATGAAGATTTAAGAGCTGATAGACAGCCAGAACATACACAGATTGATTTAGAGATGAGTTTTGTTACATCTGATGATGTAAGAAATATGGTTGAGGGTTTAATAAAGCATGTTTTCAAAGAAGTAAAAGGCAAAGAACTCGATAGTTTTCCTGTTATGTCTTATGAAGATTCAATGAATAGATTTGGTTCAGACAAACCTGATATGAGATTTGGTCTTGAATTGCGAAATGTAACCAATATTGTAAAACAAAGTTCTTTCAATGTTTTCAAAGAAGCAGAACACATAGTCTGTATTGTTGTTGATAAAGATTTTTCACGTAAGCAAATAGATAAACTAACAGATGTTGCCAAAACATACAAAGCAAAAGGTTTAGCTTATGCAAAAATTGTTGATAATAAATTTGATGCAGGCATTTCAAAATTCTTAGAAGAAAATATACAAAAGCAATTGTTTGATGAACTTTGTTTGAAAGACAATCAAACAGTATTCTTTGTTGCTGATAAAAAGAAAGTCGCACTTACTGCTCTAGGTCAAGTAAGGTTAGCTTTAAGAGATCAATTTGAACTAGCTGATAAAAATGAATTTAAGTTTGCTTGGATAAAAGATTTTCCATTATTTGCTTATAATGACGAACTAAATAAATGGGAGCCTGAACATCATATGTTCTCAATGCCTAAGCAAGAGTTTGTTGATGATTTTGAAAAAAGACCTCGAGATGTATTGGGCGATCTTTGGGATCTAACATTAAATGGTATGGAGATGGCGTCTGGTTCTATAAGAGTTACAAATCCTAAAATTCAAGAAAGAATAATGAATTTTATAGGATTTTCTTTAGAAGAAGCGAATCAGAAATTTGGGTTCTTGCTAGAAGCATACAAATATGGCTCACCTGTGCATGGTGGTATGGGTATTGGTGTTGACAGATTGACCGCACTTATGCTTGGATTAAATGATATTAGAGAAGTTATTGCTTTCCCTAAAAACAAGAATGCTCAATGTCCTATGGATGGTTCTCCAAGTACAATAACGAAAGAACAATTAGAAGAATTAGGAATAAAATTAAAATAATTTATTTTTTCTTTTTTAGGGTTTGTTTAATAACAGGTATATTTTCTCTCACTTCATTAAGTCTTTTTGTATATTTATCCATTCTTATGTGATATATGAATCTTGATAGTTTATCTTGGTGGAATCTTTCTTTTTGGGTTTTCTTGATTAACTTAACCAGTGCTTTTTCTTCAGAATGAAGTTTTTTTAGTTCATTTTTCAACAATTTCCTTTTGTATCTTTTGAATAGTACTGATGATATTATAATACAGATAACAAGTAATATGACTACTTCTTTCCAATTTTTCTGAAAAAAACTTTTGCTTGATTTTACAAGAAGTCTGAATTTAGTCTGTTCTGCTTTCTTATCTTCAAGTATTGAATGTATTTCTTGAATATTGTCTTCAACTTCACTAAATCTTTCTTTGTCAAAATCTGATTTTGCTATTATTAATTTATCTTCGGCACTTGATGTATCAATATCTTGTTCTTTATATTCGGATATTTTTAGTTCAATAATCTTGAAAGAATCTATTATGCTTATTGCTTGTTTTTTCTTGTATGCTATTTCAATAGTATGATCTAATACATCATTGTAGCTAAACCCATTGTAGTCAAGACCTTCAAGGGCTACTTTTGCAATATCTGCGAGCTCACCTGTAGCATTGTTCTTAATCAGGTCAGCAAACTCGGCACGTTCAAATGCCTTTTGAGCTTCAGTAAGACTATCGTTGACAGAAACTACGGGTATATTCAACTCGATCATATCTTTTATATCTTGTTTTGCTATTGTTAATGCATCAATTGCTTCTTGTTTTGTAGCAGCAAAGCTAATGGATATCAATAGACAAAATACAATTATGGTAATTATTCTTCTGTTTTTCATCTTATAGTTTTTTTTGAATATGTAAAGTCATCTTTTCATCTTCAATTTCCGCAATACGTTCATTAAGAAGTTTACTGCTTTCTTTATAATCTTCTCTAGATATCTTTCCTTTTGCAAAATATAATTTTTGAACATTTTTCATACTCTTTTCGATATCTTTCATTTCATTGTAGAGTTCTTTAAGCACGTCATCAACTTTTAGTAATCTTATTCTTTTGTTTCTTAGTTTTATTCTTAGATTTTGAATGTCAGATAATTTTTGCTTTTTGTGTTTGTATGATTTTTCAAAAGTATCAGGTCCGATGCTTTTTTCTTTGAATCTTTTTCTTTGAAGTTCTGTCATGTGTTTTCTTACTATATCTTCTTCATTCTTCAAATCATTGATCTTATCGGATATTACTAATCTTGCATATTGTTTGTATCCTAATGTGCTGAATATGAAAAATAATATGCTTGAGACAAATAATGCACTCCAATTCTTAAGTACGAAAGATATAGGCGTTATTTCATTGCTTTCTAATGATATTGTCATTTCAGTATCTTCTAATCTGCTCAACGCAGTCGTATAGTCTCCTCTTTCAAAAGCAGCACGTGCAAGATCCAGCATAGTCCTTGATTCATATAGACCTGTATTTTGTGTTCCTGTAAATGCTCCTGTAAGAGAATCATATTCATTCACAATACTATTTTCATAGTCTTCTATTTTTTGTTCTATTTCTTTGATTGTTTTTTTAGCTTCAAATGCCTGCTCTTTTATCAAAGCAATTTCATCGCAGATGTTTTTTGTAGTTTCATAATCCTCATTTTTCAGGGCCTTTTTGGCTTCGTATAATAAGTGTGATACTTTTGTAGAACTAAATCCGTTTTCATCCATCTCTATTATATTTGAATTTGCAAGCTCTATGCTTATGTTGGCATCTTCTTTGCTAATAGTATGAACATTAAGCTCAAGATTGATTGTTTCTATGAAATTTTTTGTTTGTGTTAGCGAAACTTTTTTTGCTGTGATTGTCATCTTTAGATTATGTTTGCCTTTTTCAAGATATTCTGGCGATGTTATTGTTACATTGAATTCTTTTAATTCATTTGGACCAATTACTTCTATGATACTTGGTTCTATCTTAAGATATCTTGAATAAAAACCATCAATAGTTAGTTCGACATTTTTTAGTTCTGCTGTTGAATATATGTTTTCTACTTTAAGCATGAATGAATCAGTACTTCCTCTTACTATATCTATACTTTTTGATGATGATAGAATCTCTTTTTCAGAAATTGTTGATTCTATTTCGGATATTTCTCTCGAACTTGCACCACCTCCACCTTGGTTATATACAACAACCTCTTGATCACAATCTTCATCATTAAGATATGAACAACCTTGTCCACAAACATTATCATTATTATTGCACGATATTGTTGTATCTTTTGAATCTGAGCTTGATGCATTATTTGATGACTCAACGTAAATAGAAATAGTTTTTTCTCCAATTGGTGCTAAATAGTTTAACTCAAATGTGATATTGCTCCATTTTTTTTCACCTACTGAGATATTTCCGAGAGAAACATTAAAACTATATTCACTTGAACTTCCATTAGGCAAACTCCATACTAAATAAACATCTTCTGCAGTTTCATTGCCTAGGTTTATTACATAAGCACTAAGACTATTTCCTGATGAACTATGTGTTATTGTTTCAGGATGTGTGTATATCTTTGAATAAAGATAAGGGCCTGAAACATAAGATATCATTGTAAAATTACTTGTTGCTAAACTTGGTAAGGCACTTGAATTTAAGCAATCTATTGTGATTGAAATATAATCTGACCTTTGTGTATCTGAAGCACTTGCTGTAACATTGATGTATTTTACTTGTTTTGCATCTAGTGAAATCGGTTCTGATTCATTGTAATATAGTTTCTCCTCACCACTGGCAGTTTTCCAATCTGATGATAGATCGAAAGTCATAGCGTGATCTCCTGTATTATTGATAATTAATGTTCCTATTGTTGCGTTTGTATTTAATTGTGCACTTTTTGTTCCAAAGTCTATAGGAGAATAGGTCCATGACCAATCAGACTGTACTGATAGTTCAACAACATCACTATGACCTGAATTACCTAAAGTGTCATTGCTCCAAGTTCTATATTGCCATGTTCCATTGAATGTTGGTATAAATGAGGCATTAACAAACATGTTACTATCATAATCCATATAATCATTATTCCATTCTGTTTCATTAAAAGCTTTATATTGGAATATTACTGTATCGATAGCAACACTATCCGACATATTTATTGAGATATTTATCTGCGTATTTGCATCAATATCATCATCATTTCCGGGAGTTAAAGCATAATCGATTACTTCGGGTTTTGTTAGATCAATTACAAAATTTTGTTTTGGGCTTTCGCCTACATTGGATTCTTGATCAATACATGAAATACTCCAGTTATGTGTACCTTCACTTAATCCTATTGTACTTATTGTTGTATCTGTGCCATTGTTAACTGAATTATTTAAATCTATGAATTCAGAATCAATATACAATGAACAATTTAATGTTGTACTAGTTTCATCAACTGCATTAAAACTAAAATCTATATCCAATAATGTTGTGTTATAGTTATCTACAGGGTAATTTAGAGTTATACTAGGTCTATTTACATCATATGCAAGTTCACTTAATGCTATTACTTTAGGTTCATTAACCATATATTCTCTTATTTTGATATTTTTAAAATATACATTTGTTGCTTGACCACTATCAGCATCGTTTGCAAAAGTGATATAGTTAAAGCTTCCAGTATATTGATTATTAATATCTATCAGGAAATGTTGCCAATTGTTTGGAGTATATGTGTGATAAGTTTGAAGCCCCCATCCTTGTGTACCGAATAATTGGAAATTCCAGTTTTCACTAAAACCTAAATCAGTGTCTAGACCAATAGCATTGATTTCGCCTGTGCTACCATTACTTTTGAAATCTAATTCAATAATAGTGTTAGATCCAATTGTTATGCTTTTTGTAATGGCTTTCCAATTATTTCTCCACATATGTAAAGTATATCCGCCATCTAAATATTCGTAATATGCTGGATTAGCATCTTGACTTCCTTCGTAACTATTGATTGGATAATCATCAAAATCGACTAACATGCCAAGTTTACTAGGCGCATTTGCACTAGGGTTTGCATAATAGATATAATAATCTAGATTATTTTGTCCTGCATCTATATTTTCTTGTAGATTAAACCAAATCATACTATCTTCAGAATTGCAACCATTTTCAATATCTCTGCTCAATTCAATATTTTCTGTTCTGTTCCAATAAACCACGCGGATATCAAAACAATTAGCTAATGCTTTATTGTTTGAGTAGAGGTCAGCAGTGTCCAAACTAACATTGATTGAATAGTTTGCAACAATAGGATTTAAATTATCGGTATTTGTTATATTGATCTGTTGTCTATATGCATAGTCTGAATTCCACCAGTTGGCATTTGCATAAGCAGAATTTAGAAGAAGAACTAATGATAATAATAATATAATGATATTTCTAGTCTTTTTTTCTTGTAATATCCTCATTGTTATTTTTATTAGTCATAAGACACTTCTTTTTTTGGGTTTATTACCATGCCTTTTTTTGTAATTTCCATTGCGACAATCTTTTTAAGATGCTTTGCACCTCTCATCTTAAGAATTTCAATTGCATTTTGTCTTTTGTGTTTTTTTCTGAAATTATATAGTACGATAACGCCATCTGCTAAAAATTCTTCAACACCTGTTGCGGAAAAGATATCAGGTATCTGTTTAGTTTCAGTTATCAGAAATGCAGTTGCATCTATCTTTTCAAAAAATCTAAATAATTGCTCGATATAGATCCTGTATGAATCTTCTTTTCCGGAAAATGCTGAAGCAACTGCGGAAAGTGAATCTAGTACAATGAAATCTGGTGAAAATCCTTTAGGTAAAATTACAGGATCAAGATCTATCAATAGTTCGCCTTTTTCTTTTGCAAGCATTGCATCAACATTTCTTGTAATTTCAAAAGGATTAAATCTGGCTATCTTCAAAAGACCTGCTTTTTCATATTTGTCGACATCCCAACCAAAATCACGCATGTGCTGCTTAAGATTTGCTTCATTTTCTTCAAAACTCATATACAAGCATCTGTCACCATGCTTTGCGTGATGTGCTAATGTTTGTAAGCTCATTATTGTTTTTCCAGTGCCTGCACCACCTGAAATAAGAACAGCCGCACCTTTAGGAATTCCATGCTCAAATAGTTTGTTGAATCCCGGTATTGCACTTGTAAAGAAATGTCTATTATTGATTTTTTTAATGTGCTTTTTTTTAAAATCCGAACTATTTACTTTCATGATCTACCCCTCTTATTAATATATTAATAGTATTACTTTTATATTTATAAATGTTATGTTCATTTATCATAAAATGATTATATGAATTAAAGAAATGCGATGGCCGGGATTCGAACCCGAGCCAACAGCTTGGAAGGCTGTGATTCTACCACTAAACTACCATCGCAGATAAATCTAATATCAATAACAAAATTAAGAACTTTTTATAAAATTTACCTATATTATCTATTGACTTCTTTCTTTTGTATTTGCTTGGATTCAAACTTCTTAGTTAGTATATCAAAAGCAAGCACTGCATCGCCTTCGCTACCACAGGTAAATACATCAACTGCAACCATTGAACGTTCAGGCCACGTATGTACACTAATATGCGATTCTGCCAGTAAAATTACACCTGTTGCACCAAAAGGTTCAAATTGATGATAAGTTTCTCCAACCTTAGTAAGTTTTGCTTCAACAACAACTTCATTTAGAATTTTTTGTATACTTTTTGTATCTTTGAGAAGATCTGCATTGCACTCAAATAAATTGCCTAAAACATGTTTTCCGACGCTGGTCATTTTCCACCTCCGCACTTGGACTTCGTTTTTTATGCGTATTATAGTAAAATTTCAACCATAAATATTTCACAATATTTATAAAGATATCTAATAAATTATATACTATGGTAAAGATATTCAAAAAGACAAAAGGAAAACCAGTTTTACCTTCACTGAAAGAGAAAAAAAGATATATCTTATTCAGATCAACAAAGGATGATTTTTCCAAAGTTTTTAAGACGATTGTAGAATACATTGGTGTTGAAAATACAGCTAAAGCTGGATTGATGCATCTGAAAGAATTTGATTTCAAAAAAAGCAACAAATTCTTTTTTGTTCTGAAATCCAATCCCAAATTCATCAGCAATATTAATGCAGCAATAGTCTTTAATAGATTTGATTTTGATCTTGATATTGTAAAAGTTTTTGGCAATGTCAAGAAGTTAAAGGAGTTTGATTTACCGTATGTAAAAAAGAATAATTTTGATATTGTTGAGACCAAACAGAACAAGTTTGATTTTGAAAATATCTATGTGATGAACAAGGATATTCATTTTGTTGAAGATCTAGAATCATTCAAACCTAAAGATGTTGACTATGCGTTTAGACTTAAAAGTTATGATGATATTGATCTTATCAAAACCTATCAATCATTGAAGTTCAAGCCTTTTGCAATCTTTGCATTAGAGACAAACAGAAAATCGGACTTCCTTAGATTTAGAAACTCCAATCTCAATCAAGTGATTGCCAAATTCATGGCTGACAAAAAGATATTTTATGGATTGGATTTAGCTATGATTCAAAATGAAAACAAAAGAAAACACATTATCTTAGGTAGAGTATTTCAAAATCTTGGGCTTTGCAAAAAATACGGAATTCCTATTGTGATTGCATCACTTGATGGCGAACAAAAAAATCCGCATAATGTCCTTACAGCGCTTGAGAGCTTCAAAATCAGCAATCTCCTAGTGAAAAGTATATTTTGAGATTTATAAATTGAAGATTATGTTTTTCTACTTTTTATATTAAATATAATAAAAAGATTTTTAAATGAGAATTTTTTAATCCCTTATTATAAGAATAAGAGATATTCAAGAGGTGAATATTAAAAATGGAAATGTCACATCAAATGATGGGCTATGATAGGGCTATTACAATGTTCAGTCCAGATGGCCGATTACTTCAAGTAGAATACGCAAGAAAAACAATTAAGCAAGGTAGCACAGCAATCGCTATGATATGTAAAGAAGGTGTTGTTTTTGTAGTCGATAAAAGAATTCTTGATTCTTTCGTGCTTCCTGAAACAATCGAGAAAATTTGGAAGATCGATAGTCACTTGGGTGCAACTGCTTCAGGTATTATCTCTGATGCAAGAGTTTTAGTTGAAAGAGCACAATTAGTTGCTCAACAACACAGAGTTACTTATGAATCGCCTATTGATGTATTGAGCATAGTCAAAGATATTAGTGATATCAATCAATCAACAACACAGAATGCAGGTCTAAGACCTTTTGGTGCTTCTATTTTGTTTGGAGGTATTGATGTTGACGGTCCTAAACTATATGAGGTTGATCCTGCAGGCATATTCTTTGGTTATCTTGTTAAGGTAATTGGAGAAGGTGACGGTGATGTGGAGAAAACATTGAGAAAAGGTTATTCTTATGATTTATCAGTTGATGATCTTATCAAACTAGGAATAACTGCATTGGTGAAAGTATTAGACAACAACTTTGATGCTAAAAGACTAGATTGTGCATATATCGGTACAAAAGATAAGAAATACACAAAACTATCTTTCCAAGAAATAGAAAAACTATACAAACAAGTCAAATAGAGGTAATGAACAATGCCAGGTGAACAAATATATCCAAAAACAGAAAAGAAAGAACATTTTAACTTAATAGTGTACGAAAAACATGGCAGACATTTTGAACTTGATGTTGATCCCGATAATGCAATCGCTTTTCGTGATGGTAAGATAACAGATCTTAAAGATGTTGTTAAATCTATGCATGTTTTTGCAGATGTGAAAAAAGGACTATTTGCTTCTGAGCAAGATCTTGAAACTGTTTTTGAAACAAAAGACGTAGAGACAATAGCAAAAAAGATGTTAAAGGAAGGCGATATTCAGCTATCTCAAGACTATAGAGAAAAAAGACGAGCTTCTTTGTTCAATAGGATTGTCAATGATATCCATAGACTTGCTATTGATGCAAGAACTGAGAGTCCTTTACCATTGCAAAGAATACAGAATGGTTTAGAAGAAACTAAATTTAAGATAAAAGAAACTCAGAGTTATGATAAATTATTGAAAGAGGCTATTGGTGGTCTTAAGGTTGTTATGCCTATTAAGATTACAAATGCTCAGTATGAACTTTATTTTGATTTCAAATATGCTGATGCAATATTAAGATATCTTGAAAATTTAGGTAACATACTGAAGAAACAACCTGTGCAAGACAAGATGCAGGTAATAATTGAAATCCCTTCAGGATTGAAAGGAGAATTCTTCACTAATGTTAATGACATAACTCATGGTACTGCGAGAATAGAATTGATTAAACAATAAAATATGGAGTGAATAAAATGGGAAGTTTATTAATTGAACCAAGAGAAATTGTTCTTCCTGGAGATATTGTAGCAGAAGGAATGGATTATATCCCAGGTAAAGGAACCTATAGAAAAGATGAAAAAGTACTTGCGATGCAAGTAGGATTATTGAGTACAGAGGGTAGAGTGTTAAAGGTAATACCTCTGGCAGGTAAGTATGCACCCAAAGTAGGTGATACAATAATAGGAAAAGTTACAAATATTTTAATGAGTGGATGGGTTATTGATACTAATTCTGTGTATCATGGTCTATTGAGTTTGAAAGACGGAACAGATACTTTTGTACCTAAAGGTGCTAACTTAACAAAGTACTATAATATCGGTGACTATGTTGTTTGTAAGATCATAAACATAACATCTCAGATGTTGATCGATCTATCTACTAAAGGTTCTAATATAAAGAAGCTAAGTGAAGGTAGAATAACAAATGTAACATCAACAAAAGTACCAAGAATAATCGGTAAATCCGGTTCAATGATTAATCTGATCAAAGATAAGACTGGATCAAAAATAATTGTTGGTCAAAATGGTGTTGTATGGTTGAAGAATCAAGACCCTGTACTAGAGGTATTGACTGTTAAAGCATTGCAATTTATAGAAGACAATGCGCATGTACGAGGTTTAACTGATGTAGTAGCTAAGTACTTAGACGAACAAATTTCACAATTAAACAAGTAAAGGTGTATTAAAATGACGTATGAAAATAGATTTGACGGACGAAAGTTCGATGAGACAAGGCCTATTGAAGCTGAAGTTGGCGTAATAAAGAATGCAATAGGTAGTGCAAGATTTAAGATAGGTAAGACTGAGGCAATTGCAGCAGTGTATGGTCCTAAAGAAGTTTTTCCTAGAATGTTGAAAAATCCCGAAACAGGTATTCTTAGATGTTATTATAATATGTTGCCTTTTGCAGGTTTTGGCGGTAGAGTCAGACCTGGAGGCAGTAGAAGATCAAAAGAGATATCTATGGTTACAGAAGCAGCATTGAATCCAGTTCTGGACTTAAGTGATTATCCTAATTCTGCTGTTGAGGTTTATATTGAACTACCTCAAACAGATGCAGGTTCAAGATGCGCGGGTATATGTGCAGCATCAATGGCATTAGCAGATGCAGGCTTTAGGATGAAAGACTTAGTTTCGGCAATAGCTATAGGTTATGTTGGTGATAAAGTTGTAGTGGATCTTGATTATATGGAAGAGCATTATAATGAATTCAAAGATGAAAGTGCTCCGGAAGGTGGAGAGACTGATTTGCCATATGCTTATATCCCTGCTGAAGATAAATTTAGTCTGATGCAGATGGATGGTGAAATAAGTCCAGAAGATCTTAAACAGACAATGGATATGGCTAAAAAAGCATGCTTGCATATTTACGAGAAACAAAAACAAGCATTAAGAGAAAAGTTCAAGAAAATAGAAGAATAAAGGTGTATTAAAATGACAAGTATTAATATGAATCATATGTTGAAATCATTGGAAGGTAATGTTAGATTTGACGGACGAAAGTTGACTGATCTTAGACAACCTATCGATGTTGAACTAAATGTATCAGAAACTGCAGAAGGCAGTGTGAAGCTTACACTAGGTAACACAACAGTTTTAGTTGGTGTAAAAATGGAACTATCAACTCCATTCCCTGACACACCTAAAAAAGGTGGCTTGATGGTGAATGCAGAACTTATTCCATTATCTCATACAGACTATGAACCTGGTCCGCCAGGAATCAAAGCAATTGAGATAAGTAGAGTTATCGACAGAGCTCTAAGAGAAGGCAAAGCTGTTGATTTTGAAAAGCTTTGTGTTGTTGAAGGCGAAAAAGTATGGAATATTCTTGTTGATATAATTCCATTGAATGATGATGGTAACCTTATCGATGCTGGTGCTTTAGCGGCACTTATAGCAATTAAAAATACTAAATTGCCGACTGTTCAAGATGATGGCGTTGTTGATTACAAAACAAAGACTGATCAAGGTCTACCTTTGGTTGCAGAACCATTGCCTGTTACAGTACATAAGATAGGTGATCATTTTGTTGTTGATGTAACTTATGAAGAAGAGCAGTACTCATCTTCAAGACTTACTGTAGCAATCAAAGGAAATGGTTGTCCATGTGCGATACAAAAGGGCGGAGATGAACCTTTGTCAGCTGAACAGATCTCTGAGATGGTAGATATAGCAATTCAAAAAAGCAAAGAATATCGTGAAGTTTTGAATAAATTTAGTTAGGTGGAATTAAATGGTTAAAAAAACTGAAGCTAAGAAAAAATATACAAAATATGAAATTGCTCGTCTAGTTGGGGCAAGAGCTCTTCAAATATCTCAGGGTGCACCATTGAAGATTAAGTTGACTAAGAAGAAATTAGAAGAACTTAATTATAATGCACTTGAAATAGCTAAGCTTGAATTTGAAGAAGGTCTTCTTCCTATAGATGTAGTTGAAGAAGAATAAATTTTCTTCTTTTCTTTTTTATTTAAAATGGTAGAATTACTAGCACCTATAAACAATTTTGAAACATTGCAAGCGGCAATTGATAATGGTTGTAATAGTGTATACTTTGGTTTACAACAACTAAATATGCGACAATCAGCAAATAATTTTGAGCTTAATCAATTACCTAAGGTTGTTTCTTTGTGTCATTCTAATAATGTCCGAGCTTATTTGACTTTGAATTCAATTGTTTTTGATGATGAACTTTCAATGGTTGAGAAAATAGTTTGTGCTGCTAAAGAATCAGGTGTTGATGCTATTATCTGTTGGGATATGGGTGTTGCTCAGATCTGTAGAAAATATGATATTGAGATTCATTTAAGTACTCAGGCATCAGTTGCTAATTTTTCGGCATTAAAATTTTATTATGATCAAGGGTTCAAAAGATTTGTTCTTGCTCGTGAGTTGTCAATTGAACAGATAAAAAGTATAATTGATAAAATTCATTTACATAAGATGGATGCTGAAGTTGAATGCTTTGTTCATGGTGCAATGTGTGTTTCTGTTTCAGGCAGATGTTTTATTTCACATATGTTGTTTAATCAAAGTGCGAATCGTGGAAAATGCTTACAGCCTTGTAGAAGAGAGTATCTTGTAAAAGATAAAGAAACAGGCGATGAACTTGTTATTGGTAATAACTATATACTATCACCAAAAGATCTGTGTGCTTTGTCATTGATTCCTGAACTAAAGGAAATTGGTGTTCATGCATTTAAGATCGAAGGCAGGATGAAGCAAGCAGACTATGTTGCTAAGGTTGTTAAAGTTTATAAAGAAGCAATTGATTTTTATGATAAATTCAAAGATGATTCAAATTTTACTAAATTATATGATTATTTTATTGATGAAAAGATGAATGTTTTAAAAGAAGTTTTTAATCGTGATTTCCATACTGGTTTTTATGAAAAAGTTCCTTCTTGTGAAATAACAGACAAATATGGTAGTGTTGCTTCATTAAAGAAAGTATTTATTGGTAATGTGAAGAATTTCTATAAAAAAATAAATGTTGCTGAACTTACAATCTTAACAAATGAAGAGCTTAAAGTAGGAGATAGAATCTGCGTTATTGGTAATACGACAGGCTACAAAGAACAGATCTTAAAAGAGATGCAACACAATGGTAATCATGTTGATATTGCTCATCAGAATGACCGAGTTGGTATTAAATTAGAGTTTGAAGTAAGACCTAATGACAAAGTGTTTGTTCTTAGATAATATATATTGTAATCAACAACAGAAATTTTTTTAAACTATAGTCTACTAATAAATCCTATGATTGATCAAATAATCATTATTCTGTATCTTCTTGTAATGCTAGGTATAGGACTATTTTTTGCAAGAAAACAAAAGAGTGAAGAAGTATTTTTTCTGGCAGGAAAAGACTTGGGTACTTTTCATGTTGTTTCAACAATATTTTCAACTGTTGCAGGTGCAGGAAGCTTATTTATGGTTGCAAGCTTAGGATATACTTATGGTATATCTGTGATTTGGTTCTTTATTTCAGCATTTGTGGGATTTATTATTTTTTCATTTGCAGTTCCTAAGATAAAAAGGATTGCAGATGAAAATGATTGCGTAACTTTACCCGAATTATTAAGAGCAAGATTAGATAAAAGATCAATGATAGTATCATCTATAGCAACAATAGCAATATTTAGTGGTCTTGTTGCAGTAAATTTCTTAGCCGCAGGAAATATCTTAAAAATACTTTTTGATATTCCTTTAGTTCCAATTGTTATAGGATTTGCAATTATAGTAACAATCTATAGTTTATTAGGTGGTTTCAAAGCAGTTGTTTGGACTGATATTGTTCAGATGTTTATTATAATTATAGGTGTACTAATAGCATTATACCTATTACTCAATTCAGTTGGTGGGTTATCAAGCTTTAGTCAATTGCCTGCAACACATAAAGACCCAGTAGGTATGGGTTGGTCCTTAATTATTGGTCTATTTGTTAGTACTATTTTATGTTATTTTTCATCTCAAGATATCATGCAAAGAATCTTTGCTGCAAAGAATGAAAAAGTAGCAAAAACTTCTGCTATTTGGATGGGTGTAGTTCTTATAGTGGTTGGTTCTTTAGTTGCTTTGCTAGGTATTTATGGTAAATTATTGTTCCCTGACGCTATTGCTGGAGAAATAATTCCCTTGATTACAAGAACTGTTGTGCCTTTGGGTTTTTCAGGTATTGTACTGGCTGCTTATTTGTCGATGGCAAACTCAACAGCAGATAGTGAATTGTTAACTGTAACATCTAATGTGATGCGTGATTTTTATGGTCCTAGTAAATTCCTTACTCCTAAGCAAGAAGTTAGAGCAAGCAGATTAGTATTGGTTATTGTTGCATTGATCGCACTTGTATTAGCATTAACAATAAAGAATATTACAGATATAGTATTGGCTATGTATACATGGTTTGGTATTTTAGGTATGAATGTGATTGCAACATTATTTTGGAAAAGAACATCCTCGTCCGCAGTATTCTGGTCACTTACAATAGGTTACTTGTCTGCAATCGTTTATGCATTATTTACTGGAGATTTTGAAACATCAATGATTATAGGATTGATTCCCGCATTTTTGATTCTAATTACTATATCTTTTTTTAATAAGAAAAATTATCTATGACCATACCAGAATTCTAAGTTCTTTTTGTTGTCTAACTTGCAGAAAGCAAACCTTTCAAACTGAACGATTTCGTCTTGCTTTATTTTGGAAACAGAGGGTTCTGCAATTGCCTTGATCCACTTAGCATTTTCATCCAAAATCTTGATATCAATATTTGATTTATCATTTGGTAAAAAATGTAAGATTATGCCTCTGTTCTTTGCATTCTTATAATCTTCATAATCTTGACTGTGGAAAACAAACTTGTCTTTTTCAACAATGAAATTACAGCAATCCATAAGTCTATGGACTTTTGTTTTGTTCTTCATGATATTATCATAGTCTGATTTTTCAATATAAAATGAATCTTTTGTAACAAACTTTCTACCGCCTTTATGTGCATCAGGATGTAAATCAAGTTCAATCTTTCGCTCAGGCGCATTTTTTATCTTGATTGCTTTCTTGTTTGTTATTATGAATAATCTTTTTGCAATCGGATCAATTATTTCTTTGTTAAATGCATTTAACATCTTAAAGAAATCATCACCTTTGATTGTTTTATCAACAGGAGAGAGTCCTGTTAACTTTGTGCATTTCATGAATGCTTCAGGTTGATAGCCTCTTCTTCTTAATGCTCTTAAGAATGGAACTCTTATATCATCCCAGCCCGAAAATTCACCTTTTTCTATTCTTGCTTTTGTTTTACTGCATGAAATTTCTAGACCTTCAAAATTCCATCTGCCTAAGAAATAAGTTTCAGGGAATTTTTTAATACCTAAAGCATCATACATCATCTTTTGTCGTTTAGCATTGTCTGCATGGTCTTTTGCTCTGATTATGTGGGTCATCTTTGCTTCAATATCGTCAACAGTAACGCAAAGATTCATCAAAGGCCAGACTCTATACTTATAGTTCTGTCTTGGATGTTTGTTGTCATTTATTCTTACTAAAGGAAAATCACGCATTGCAGGATTAGGGTCTTGCATATTTGCTTTGAACCTTACAACAGCCTCGCCTTCTTTGAAGCCTTTTTTCTTATCAAACATCTTTTGCCATAGCTCTAGGTTTTGTTTGATTGTGTTTTTTCTGCAAGGACAATCTTTCATGGATTCAGAATATTTTTTGAATTGTTCTTGCGAACATGTACATATGTATACTTTATCTAGATTTATTAATTTTTCAGCATAATCATAATATATTTGCAGTCTGTCTGATTGGATCCATACATCAGTAACATTACCGAATACCCAGTCAGCATCTTCAGGCAATAACTTATATGCAGGAGTATAGATATTATCACTATTTGTGTCTTCAATCCTTAATATGAACTTACCGCCATATTTTTTTACGTATAATGATGTCAGGCCTCCGGTAATTGCATGACCTATGTGCATTGGACCTGAAGGTGATGGAGCTAATCTCATGATAACTCCTTTTTTCTTATCAACATTATCTAAATCTTTCATATTCTCTTTTTGTTCTTCTTGCTCTTGTTTCTTTTGTTCTTGCTTTTGCTCAAAATCTTCTTTGAACTTATCTTCATAGAGTTTATTTTGATCATTTGCTGATAGTTTGTTTACTTCTGATGTTAGTTTGTTAATTTTAATAGAAATATTTTTCATATCTTTTTTAGAATCAGGAAATTCTGCAATAATCTTGCCTATAATTGCTTTAGGATTCGCTTGATTATTATGCTGGACTGCATTTATTATTGCATGCTTGATTATTGCTTTTTCTAGTTTGTCTTTGTTTTTTAGTAAATCCATGTGTTTTAGTAATTAATTATTGTTTATAAAGGTTATAGAATTACTAATGAAAACGCCAGAAATTGCAATACTTTGTATAGCAATTCCAACCATTTTCATCTGCATTAAAATTTCAAATGAAATTTTAATCAAGTGGCAGTAGCAATTCTATTTTTTAAGTAAGTTTTATAAACCAAAACCTATTACTTTAAGCTAGTATTTTAATAAATAAAGAGGTAATGATAAGATGAAAGATGAACACAAAGTATTATTTATCACATTTTTATTCGCAATTTCCTTAATTTTCGTTGCAAATTCAATCAATTCTGTTGATTCTCATGGTTTAACTGGTTATGCTACTACTATTTCAACTTTAGGTTCAAGCAGTTCAAGTAGTGGATTACAATCTGGATTTGTAAATTTATTCAAACCAGTTCAAGACCTTGCGTATGCAATTAAGGATGTTTTAGGTGTTGATGTTAAAAATGGCGGATTTATAATATTTACATTTGTGTTCACTATGATGTTCTATTTATTGTTGCGATATTCTCCTCCATTATCTAGCTTTTTCGCAGAAAAAGGTCGAGAAAAATTTGCGTGGCTTATTTCAATTACTATCGCTTTGATGATTACTTTGTTTTTAGGTGATCAAGTTAATGGTTTAATAAACTTATTTGGACCATTCATATATTATATCTCTTTAGGTGTTTTATACTTCTTGTTTTTTAGTGGTATATATGGTCTTTTCAAAAGTGACAAACTTAATGTTTTGGGAAGATCTGTTAGTATTGCTGTTTTTGCAACACTTGCTTTAACATTTCGAGAGTTTATAACTAGTGTTTTTAAAGATGTCTTGCCCTCATCCATACCTTACATAATTGTTCAGCTTACAGGAGTATTAGATGCTGTTCTAGGTGCAATTGCAGCAATATCTTTGATTTGGATTGCTGTTGAAATATTTTTAGCTGGTAGAGATATACAATATTACAGAAGATCTGTGGAAGATGCCAAGGATTTAGAATCACGTATTAAGAATTATAATGAAATTCAAACAAAATTAGCTGATGCAAAAGATGCAAGAGAATCAGAAAAATTGAAGAAACAACTTGATAAAACAATTAAAAATATAAAAACTGTTCACGGAAATCTTTCAACTAGAGCGGAAAATGCTCTTACTAAAGCTAATAAAGCAGAAGGTCATTTCTCAAACTACAAAACAAATCTTCCAAGATTGACAAAAGTGCTTCAAGATATTGACAAAAATTACGTCAATAACTCTGCATATGGTAACATGTTCAATAGGTTTGATCCTGTTAGACATGCAAATGCTCTTAACTCTCCAATATCTAAAATTGATAAGCTTTTTGCCTCATTATTGACAGATATAAGAAGGTCGAAATCAGAAATAGATTCTTTTGATCCATCGGTTATGACAACATATTCAAAAGATCAATTGAATGATGTAAATAAAGCTATTGAAAAGTGGGAGCTTGCAATGAATGATTTAAACTCCTTATTGGATGAACTTGTTGAACTTCAAAAAGCTTTAGATGATGTAAGTACTAATTTTACTGAAGCAATTCCAACTAATATGAATGATAAGCCAAATAAAGGTGATGGGAAAAAAGCTTTCAAATATTATTCCAGTTGGTTCGTAGATTATGCTACAAAAACATTGAATAGAAAAGATATCAAAGAGTCTTTAGATAATTTGCGAGATATACATAAATCTAAAGTGTGGATGAAAATCTAAATTTTTTTATTATATATTTTTTTTACTTTATTCTCTTTAAATGGTAAACTTCCAGAATCTTCTCTTTGCATAAGATCGTGAGCACCATAATAAGGTAATATCCAACCAACATTACCAGTAAGTAAAGCACCAGCTGCACTTGCAGCATAGACAAAGTTTTCTCCTAGTTTGTTCATTGCATGAGCAAATCTATTTGGATAGTGTTTTCTTTTCTTAAAACCAGTATTTTCTGCTTTATCATTACCTTGGTTCATTGTTCTTCTGATTATTTCATTTGTACCATATATGCCTAGAGTCAGGCCTGCAGTCATTAATGCTTTTTCTAGATCTTGTGAGCTAGCATAAGCAACTCCGCCATTAACAAAAGGCGCCCATTTGTATAGGTTACTTATGCTTGCGTCATAGAATCTTCTAAATGGTGACTTTTGTTCATCATAAGTTCTATCAACATTGGGTAATTCTTTAGTATGATTTTCGGATATGCTTTGGATTTCAGATTCACTATTTGTACTTCTAACTTTGTCAAATACTGAAAACTCATCACTATGTTTCAAACCTTGTTTTAATTGTTCTAGTTTACTATACAAAGTATAATCTAGTGTTCTTTTACCTAATCCTTTGTAACCTTTGAAACTACCTAAATATTCATCATCTTTTGAAACAATAAGCTTAACTTTACCATTTTCAACACCTTGTCTATTTGCTCTACCAGTAATCTGTTCAAGTTCGTTAAGATGATTTAAGCTGATTATTATTACATCTAAAGGTTTATCTTTACTTTCTGCACTGATATCAGCACCTCTGCCTGCAACACCTGTTGCAAGGGTTGTTTTTCCAATATTGCCTGCTTCACCAATGACTTTAGCATAATCTTTATAGTTTTCGTGACTTAGCATATTTGCATTAATTCCATTAGCTTGAAGATAAACATTAAGTTCTTTTAGTTCATCAACATGACCAACAACAAGTTTTGGATTGTCATCTTCTTGTATTGCATTAACTGTTTTTTCGTATTTGTTGTCTCTATCTTCAACAATTTCAAATGAGAATCTTGAATCAGTATTACTGAATACATCATCAATACCTGGTTTTACATAAGTAGGACTATATTGATGTACAGGAATTTCTACTGTATTTAAATCATATATTTCTTTTGTGATGTGATCGACAATACCATTTGAGCCTGATAATCCAATTAGTTTTTGGAATTGTTTTAGATATTCTGGAGCAGTACAACTACATTTTATCATTGCTCTATTGTCTTTGGATTCTGATTTTATTTCTCCAAAATGTATTAATTCTAGTGTTTCTTGTAATAGATCAGAGTATTGACTATTTTCTTTAGGTTCTTTTGTGTTTTTATCTAGTAGTTCAACTTTATCTCCTTTGATAAAATAGTCTCTGTCTTTTTCAAGGTGTATTGCTTTGTTTATGGTTGTTATGATTTCCGATATATCTTCTATTTTTTTGATAGCACGTTTATTTGGTAAAACAAATGTATCGTCTTTGTTTTCCATCTTTATGAATTTAGCAAGTTTTAGTTTTTGTCTGTAACTAAAATTTGCTTCTCTATTAGGATTTTTGTTCTTTGATTTAACTATTTCATATATGATGTCTGAAAATTGATTAACTTTTCTTTTTACTTTTTCAATATCGAGTATTGTATTAATCCAAGGATCATAATTTTTCAAAGCATCATTTATGGTATCATCAGTAATTATTTCTTTAACGTATGCTCTTACACCTTTTCTATTAATTGCGTGTTGTTCGTCTTTTTGAGATATTCTGTATAATAGTCTAGTAACAAGATTTTTTGTTAAGAAGTTATTTGGTCCAACAACATATTCGTCTGCTTTTAATTCATCTAATTTATTTGTATTCGTAAGTCTTGTTAATATGGTTGTTAAGAATTCTTTTTTATTTCTATCTTGATCATATATTGATTCTTCTTTTACATGTTCAGTATAATCATTAATAACGTGATTATCAGTTGAAAAAGCAGATGAATCGAACTCGTCAACAATTGCCGTATCAAAATCTCTACCAAATCTCATATTTTCATCATCACCTAACAACTGTCTTTCATAATCAAATACTGCTTGTGATAATGTTGATACCATTGTAGGTTTTAGATATGCTCTTTTATTGCTATTTAGAATTCCTGTTTGTAAAAGATCCTCTAGACTATCAGCAATATATTCTCGGATTATTTTACCTCTTTCATTTATGCTTTCTCCAATCCAATAACGTATGTTAAAATTCCAATTCATATCTAATGAGTCATATAGGGTTGAACCTAAGGCCTCAGCTACATCTTTTTCAATCATTTTAGCTACATGATATGTTGAACCAACAATGTAACTTTCAAGTTCATTATCAATAGTATTTAAGTTGTTTCTGTTATTTGCCTTATCCAAATCTAAAAGATCTTGGAGTTGCGGGTCAGAATTTTGTAAAAGGACTTTTAGTTCATTGATATGATTATTCAGTTCTGTATTTTTTCCAGACATTTTTTCAATTTTTTTTCTAAAATAATTGAATTTTTGTTTAAGTTCTTCTTTTAACTGATTTGTAGGTAATTTGCTCTCTTTATCAATAAAATCAACAACAGAAAGCATCATGTCTTCAGATATTTCTTTTAAACTAACTATTGTCATAATATCATTGTATTTAGGTCTTAAATCTCTAATTAGATGATAGTCCACATTTTTTTTGATTGTATTCTTGATCTGTGCTTCATTATCTTTTAGTCTATCAACAGCCTTATCAGGATCAATAACAACACCAATGTCTAATCCAAGATCTTTGTAGAATAAATAGTCTCTCAATGCTAATTCAAAATTAGTTGTATAGATATCAACTTTTTTTCCAGACTCATTAAGCAATTTAGCAGTAAGTCCTGATATTAGTGTTTTACCTTCGCCTGTTTTTACATCTAGAGCAACACCTTTCTCAGAATAATATGCTGCCATAGCGGCCATCAATTGCTCTTGGTGTATTTCAGCATCAGGCTCATTTATGATAGCTTTGAAATTATCTTGAATATATTGAACAACAGGTTCAGAAGCAAAAATAGGTCTATTTAGATTTAGTTCAGCAATTACTTTGGCATTGCTTTTCTTTCTCTTTTTCCTAGAATTGCTCCATTTTTGCTCAGATAGAGCTTTTCTTACTGAATCTTCCAAACTCATATAGAATACTATATACTTTATTATTTATAAAGCTTACTAAATGTTGTTACTTAAAAGTGGTTAAAAAGTCCCCACCGCCAAACATAAACCAAAGGTTAAGTCCCTACACAAAACCTTTATATATGAGTTATATCCATGAAATATCATGCCAATATGTAATTATGAAGAAGAAAAGAATAAGGATGTTGAAAACCTGTTTGAAAACCCACATATTTCGCAAAAGAATAAGGGGTATTTAAAGCAGTTCTTAACACAATATGATGTTAAACCAGCCACAATTTCAATATTCTGCAAACATATAGCTTTATTCTTGAGCAAAACAGATGATATTAAGCAAGATCTAAACAATAGGGATAAGATTAATTCTATTTTCAAAGAGATAAGAGATGATATCAGTATCACATATTACAGCTTTGTAGTTAAATCAGCTCTTAGATTTGTTAGATGGTTAAATGATGGAGATAAACCAATTGGCTTTAAGGATGTTAAGCAAATATCTAAGAATAAGCAAAGAAGAAAACTATCCCCTGAAGATATGATTACAATGGATGATGTTAAGAAAATGATTGCTAAAACTCCATCTATTCAGATGAAAGCTTTGCTTATGGTTTTGCTTGATGGTGGTTTTAGATCATCAGAATTAATTGATTTGAATTATAATGATATCAAAAAAGAAGGAAACTATCTTATCGTTAAAGTGAAAGATGGTAAAACAGGTTACAGGGATGTAATACTATGGCAAAGTGTTCCTTATCTGCAAAGATGGTTACAACTACATCCAACAAAAAAAGCCAATGATCCTTTATGGATTATGGAATATCCTAAAAAATCAAGCAAACCAATTAAAAAAACTTTGAGATATACTTATGCAGCTATCAGAAAAAGATTAAAATGTTTAGGTGTGGATATAAACAAACCATTATTTATTTACAATTTTAGGCATAGTTCTGCTTATAATAAAAAGATGGAGAACATGCCACCTGATTTAGGATCAAAATTATTAGGGCATAGCTTAAAGTATTATGATGAAGTATATGGTAGATTAGGAACAAAGGATATTGCTGAAAGACTAAACAAGCATCATGGTTTAGCTAAAGAAGAAGAAACTGAAAAGCATAATCCTATAACTTGTATTGTTTGTAATTTTACAAATGTTCCTGAAGCTGAATTCTGTGAGCAATGCGGTAACCCTTTGAATTTGAAAACTGCTTTGGATGTTGAGAAAGCAAAGAATGAAAAGATTGACAACATGCAAAAAGAGATAAATGATCTTAGAAGTAATTTTGATAAGTTGTCAGAAACAATTTATGTTAGGGCATTAAAAGAGATGAATCAAAAATTATTGTCTTCTAAAAAATAAGTATTTAAAAATAAACCCCAAGCTATTTAAATAAGTGGTATTTATTTTTCGTTAGTTTAATTGTAGTTGTTTTTGGCGCAGTAAAAGAGAGGTGAGTAACTACACATTAAATGTTAGGAGGTCAAAGAGTTTGGAAGACTTTTGGCAAATATAACTCAGAACATTTATGGAGGTGTTACTCACATGACAAGAGCAGTATCAAGTGATTCACTTGTAAAAGTTTATTCTCTACTAAGAGAAAGCAAAGGAGCTTTATTTTCTAAAAAAGATATTTCAAAACAAGTAAATTTAAACCATTATTCTGTTATTATTTGTTTGAAAACTCTAAGACTATTAGGTTTAGTTGAAATGATGAGCAATGAGAATTCTAATGTTAGTTTATATAAGGCAAAGGTGATGCCTGATGACTAAAATTTATTTGACTTTGGAAGATGTGCAAGAGTTACTCAGAACTAATTTCTCTTTACTTTCTGAAGATACTCAAAAAGAGTTACTAGAAACAGGGGTGTTTACAGATGCAGAAACTAAGTGATGACTTGTTAGGAAAAGATTTGAGAGTTTGTCTTTTTGTAGATGGAAAGAATTACTTTGTATCAGGCAAAGTTTTAGATGAAGACAAAGAATACTTGCTCCTTTTTGATAAACATGAGGGGGCTATTTGTGTGAGAAAGAAGTTAATTGCATTCTTTCGTGAGGGTGTTTACTATGGAAAATCTAAACAAAGAGTTTGATTCTAAAAGTAATACAAATGCCCTTGCTTTGTTTCTTATTGAAAAGGGGGTAGCTCAAAAAGAAGCTATTGAGCAAGTAAACAATTTATGCTATGAAAAACATGATACTAGTTTTGAAGATCTAAGCGAGGTACAAAAAAAAGAGATGTTGAGGTTGGTTTCTAAAAAATATAACTTTGAAATATCTTTTGAGGAATTTCATATAAAATATGAATTGAAATTACCACAACTCTATGATCCTGCTTTGTTGAAACATATCCATGAAGAAATTGATAAATATCACAAAAAGGATGAACGAGAAAAATTAACTACTTTTCTTATTTGTTTAACATCATATCTTAATGATGCACGAGAGCATTGTTCTTGTGCATTAAAAGGAGATAGTTCAGTAGGAAAAGACAGCATAATCCAGTCAAATTTAAGACTTATACCTGAAAAGGATTGGTTTATACTTACAAGAGCAACAACTTCAGCACTTGAAGATTCTGTTGATGATAAAAGGATTATTGCTTTTTCAGAGATAAATAAACATAGAGACAAAGGTGCAAATTCTGAAATTACCGAAACATTCAAACAATTAGCCGAAGGCGGTGTTAATGTTATTAAAAAAGATCCTGCAACAGGGTATCGGAAAACTATCAATATAAAAACAGAACAAAAAACTTTGATCTATGGAACTACTGAAACCGAGAAGGATGAAGAATTAGAGACTAGATACTTAATAATCGGTGTTAAAGGCTATCCTGCTAAGAGTCAAATTATTATAGAAGATTGGTGTGATAAGAAAGCAAATGCAGTAAAAAGATATAAGGACAGAAATTTATCTTCTTGGGTTGTTAAAGCAATTGAAACACTTGAAAAAAATGCCATAATTGAAATACCTTATGCAACGGAATTATCTAAAATAATTGACGGAAAAACCATATTTGATTTATCTAAACCCCGAATTATTAGAGATATTAAAAGACTTCTGTCCATTACTTCTGCAATAGCTTTTCTTTATCAATTTCAAAGAAAAAGAGCAATTGACAAAAATTTAGGAATGACAATAATATATTCTGAGCCAACCGATTTAATAAGTGCTTTGGAAATAACAAAAGGGTTTTTTACACAAACATATTCAGGAATAGATCATAGACTAAAAGAAGTTCTGGATAAAATAATAGAACTTGAAGGAAAGCATGATGAATATATAAAAGAAGCAGGATATGTCAAAAAAGAGGGGTGGGTATTTAGACATTTATTAGCTGAAGAAATGGCTATATCATCTACAAATACAATCAAAAAAAGAATCAAAGCCTTAAAGTCAGAATCACTAATAGAAACTCATTTTGATCCAAGTATCCCAAAAGGCTATTTAGTAAAAGGGTATCAACAGGGTATCAACAGGGTGTCACAGGGTATCATGCATACCCCCATTGATACCCTATTGACAGGCTGGTTGACAAGCAAAAAAGAAGAAATATATAATAATAAACAAATATTTCCTATAATTTTACCTAATCTTGATGATTCTGTGTATATATCTGAAAAATTGACACCCTCAAATTTGACACCCTCAAATAGCAAAAACATATACACAGAATTCTTAAAACCTTTAAGCGAAAAAGGGAGTTGCACACAAGAAGAACTTTATAACAATTTGAAAAAGGTTGATCCTAATTACAAAGATAATTATGACAAGCTTGTTGAAAAGGCATTAAAAGATGGTGATATATTTGAAAATATTGATGATAATGGTGTTCCTGTGTATAGAAAAGTTATATCTTAGTAACTTTAAACTGATTTAACTCCACAAATACGAAATTACGGTGGGACAACTCGTTTAAGACAAAACACCACCCCTTGATGTGTGACAGCTCAGCCAAGCACACAAGGTATTAATCAATTGTATAATAGGTAATGATATGACAACAAAGAAGATTCCAATTAGCTTTAATGAAACAGATCAGGCAAACATCAAACAATTAATTGATTTATTAGGTATATCAAATACTTATGGTGATGTTCCTAAAGCAATTAAGTTTGGTATAAGCTTAGCTCTTTCAGTGATCAAGAATCCTGAAAAAGTATACACTAATCTAAATGATAGTGAATTGGATTTGTTCTTTCTGTCGGTTAAACGATTTGAGATTATGCAAAGAGCAGAACAAAAAGCAAAAAGTATTATTGAAAATGCTCAAAAGGTATAACTTTGTTTGTGCAAAAAGTATAACTTGTTTATACTAAACCATTTTTTTAATGTGTTTTTTTCTGTGAATGTGGATTAATAGAAAATAAGATTTGTTCTATAATTAAGTATTGAGTATTCTGAGTATAAGGGCATTAATTCCAATGAATAATATAAATAATTAGTCGTTAAAATTTCAATGTTATAACAGATCAGCTTATGCATAAGCACAAAAAAGATAATACATGAGGTAAATTCCAATGGTTTCATGGAACGATATCTTGCCAATTGTAATTACTATTGCAGTAATAGGTATAGCAGTAGGTTATTCAGTTGACATACAATCTGACATCTATGATGATGTGACATCTACGGATGGTTTAACAGCAATTAACAACACTATTGATGCAAGTGGACAAGTAGCTGAAAAGTTACCAACAGCAGTTGTAGTAACAATGGCAGCATTTGTTATAGGTAGCTTGTTCTTGCTGTATGGACGGAGATAGGTGATTTGAATGGTATCATGGGGCGATATTCTACCAATTGTTATTTCCATTGCAGTAATAGGTATTGCTATTGGTTATTCAATTGATATACAAGACGACATCTACGACGATTTAACACACAACACATCACTACAATCAATCAATTATTCTATTGATGCGAGTGGTGAAGTGGCTGACAAGATGCCAACAGCAGTTGTTGTTACTATGGCAGCTTTCGTTATAGGCAGTTTGTTCTTGCTATATAATAGAGGTTAGGTGATCTAAAATCGTTCAATTGTATGAATTGCTACCAATTGTTATTACTATTGCAGTAATAGGTATTGCAATTGGTTACACAATTGACATACAAGATGACATCAAGCAAGATCTGGCATGTCCATCAGGTTACTCTTTTAACGAATCGGCAACAACATTGAAAGCTTGTTATTTGACTACGAATTCAAGTATTCAATTAGCACAATCAAATCAAGCTGATTCTTTAGATGAAACTATTGATGCGAGTGGCGGTGTTGCAGATAAAGTTCCAATGGTTATTGTTGTAACTTTGGCTGCATTTGTGATTGGTTGTCTTGCTTTCCTTTATGGAGAAAGAGTGTTTTAGATCTTAATTTTTTTTGTTTTTTTCCTTTTTTATGCTTTGCAAATTCCAGCAAACCACAAAAAATATAATTGCCTGTGCAGTTCTCATTTTCTGCACAGGTTTTATTTTTTCTTGATCAAAACAACAATAACCAACAGAATTAACAGAATAAGGGTATATCTCACAAATTCTTTAGATACAAGCTCCAAAGCTGATATATATGCCATCTCAAAGAAAATAAGGTAAAAACCCCCTTAAAATAGGGGATTTAACCTTTTATAGCATCCCCACCGCCGGACTTGAACCAGCAACCTCCCGGTAACGGCTGATTTCTACTCATTCTAGGCATCCTGCCACTGTCGTAGAAATTCTCTACAGCCGAGCGCTCTAGCCATTGAGCTAGGTGGGGAATATCAGCTAAAAACCTGTAACAATTTATAAATATTACTCATGAAAGCTCTTGGAGGGAGTTGAACCCTCGATCTACGCTTTACGAGAGCGTCGCTATAGCCACTAAGCCACAAGAGCAAGCAGTTCTTCTTTTGTTTTATTTCCTTGGCAATCAGAACATACTAGATGTTTTTTGCCTTTTGAATCTTTGACAAAAGTACCTTCATATTTATCAAGAATACCTTGTTTTACTTCTTTTTTACATATTGAACATTTCATAATAACAGAATATTGCCTTAACTTTAAAAAACTTTTCAGAACAAATCTTTTCTCCTGGAATTTTTATCAAGATCAATAAGATCCATATTATGTAATTCTTCGGAAAGTTTCATAAATAGTTCCCTTACTTTTTTCAGTTCATATTCTGTTTCCCAAGGAAGGATGCCATTGTTTTTTTGTTCAAGAACCTTCTCATTTAGAGAGTTTGCCAGATGCTCAAGAAAGCCTAAATGATCCCTGATCTGAGATTTTTTCCTGTACTCTTTACCTAATAGCATTCTTTCTATTAGTTTTAGAGAGACAGCTTGGTAATACTCCATCCTAAATATATAAGGGTTTCTGCGTATATAAATATTTCTGCTCAAAATTATATATTATCCTCTTGAAAATCCAAGACTATATAAAGGAAAAGTTATTTTTCAAGCACTATGAGAATTGCAGTTATAGACAAAGATAAATGTAAAGCAGGTGTTGATTGTCCCTATATATGTATGTCTGCATGTCCTGTTAATAGAACTCATAAAGAATGTATAAGAAAGACAGAAGATAAAATAGCTATAGATGAACAGCTATGTATTGGTTGTAATATCTGTGTAAAAAAATGTCCTTTTGATGCGATTTCTATAATTAATTTACCTTCACAATTAAATGAAGATCCTTTACACAAATATGGTGAAAATGGTTTTAGGATTTTTGGATTACCTACACCAAGATTTGGAAAAGTTGTAGGTATTTTAGGTAAGAATGGTATGGGTAAATCAACTGCGCTAAAGATTCTTTCAGGATTAACAATACCTAACTTTGGTCAAGACAATGAAGATAAAGATAAAGTGATCTCTTATTTTAAGGGTCATGAAGCAATGAACTATTTTAGAAATCTGTATAATGATAGTATCAAAGTTGTATACAAAGTTCAAGACATAAGTGCAATTGCTTCTGCATACAAAGGAAAAACAGTGCGAGAGTTATTAGAGCATGTCGATGAAAAACAGATGTTTGACTATGTTGTTGAGGAACTCGAACTAAAAAATTTACTGAATAATGATGTTAGTAAAATATCGGGCGGAGAGTTGCAAAGACTGGCTATTGCAGCCACTTTTATGAAAAAAGCTGATGTTTATTTTATTGATGAACCTTCATCTTATCTTGACATCAAGCAAAGACTAAAGGTTGCACGATTCATTCAAAGTTTAGTTAATGAAAAAGTTGCAGTTATGGTTGTTGAACATGATCTAATTATGTTGGATTTTATGTCTGATTTAGTTTATCTGTTGTACGGCGAGCCTGCAAAATATGGTATAACATCATTATTAAAATCAACAAAACAAGGCATGAATGAATATGTTGAAGGTTTTTTAAGAGAGGAAAACATGCGTATCAGAGATAAGCCTTTAGTATTTGACAAGCTAAGCTTTAACAAAAAACCTCATACTGAAATATTATTAGAACATACACCTTTGAAAAAAGAGTTTGAGCATTTCACCTTAACAACAGATCATGGTAAGATCCATAAAAAACATGTTGTTGGTATCATAGGTGAAAATGGTATAGGTAAAACAACTTTTGTTAAAATGCTAGCTAAATCCGAAAAACCTGAAGATGGTGTAATAAAACTTTATTCTGATAGAGAAGATATCTCATATAAACCTCAGTATCTTGAAATAAACGACGATCAAGTCGTTCTTCAATTTTTAGAGTCTGCTTTGAAGCATAATGAACTGATAAGATCATTACAATTAGATAAATTATATGATAAAAAACTATCTGAACTTAGTGGAGGCGAACTGCAAAAGGTCATGATTGTTCATGCGCTGGCAAAAGAAGCAGCAATATATCTATTGGATGAACCCTCGGCTTATCTTGATGTTGAACAAAGATTGATAATTGCAAGAGCTATTAGAGATTATATTGATATTTATGGAAAAACTGTGATGGTTGTAGATCACGATCTTTTATTTATTGATTATCTTTGTGACGATATTATTGTGTTTGATGGTGTGCCGGCAAAAGCAGGTTATGCAAATGCTCCGCTTGAGATGGCTAAGGGTATGAACTCTTTCTTGAAACGACTCAACATAACTATGCGTAGGGATCATGATTCAAATCGTCCTAGGATAAATAAACAGGATTCTGTTAAGGACAAGGAGCAGAAATCTAAAAATATGTATTATGAATAAGATAGTAAAAAGCACAAATCTTTTTAAATTAGTTCTATTGGAGTATTTATATGAAATCAAAGCTATTTTGTCTGACTGATATAAACTATAGGATAATAGATACTGTCAAAGGTAAAGCAACAGAGCTATTGCTATTTGGCAAGTTTGATAATAATGAGCGTACTGTTCTTATCACTGATATTGTCAAGCCTTATTTTCTTGTAGAGTTAAAAGATAGTTTAGATGATTTTAAGGCATTTTGTGAATCAATATCAACACCTGAATTTAATGTCCAAGATATACATAAGATAACAAAAAAAACGTTTACTGATGAAAAAGATCTTTTCAAGGTAATTGTAAACACACCAAAAGCAGTACCTTTTTTCAGAGATTATTTTAGACAACGAAATATTTCTTGCTATGAAGCAGATATACCTTTTGTTGAAAGAGTTATGTATGATTATAGTTTAGCAATGTTCAAATGGTATAATGTCAATGTCCAAGAAAATATAAAAGCGAATTTTAGAGTAAACGCCTATACAACAGATATGCAATTTTCTTTGCAAAGCGATGCTTCGCTTGATCAATTCAGGATTGTTGCTTTTGATATAGAAAATTATATAACTGACATAGATAAAATAATGGATTTCAACAATCCTATTGTATCAATATCTGTATTAACTAAACTTAATGACGAGTTTTATAACAGAGTATTTACATGGAAACAACCAAAGATAGATAATCACATAGATGATTTTGATCCTAACAATATTATTGTCTGTAATGACGAAGCTGATATGCTAAATCATTTTAGGAGAGAGTTGATAAAGCTAGTGCCTGATTTTATTGTAGGCTATAATTCTGATGGTTATGATATGCCTTTTATCATCAACAGATCAAAAAAGTTTGGTATTGACCTTAATTTTGCTCTTGATTTATCTCAACCCAATCCAACAAGAGATGGTGTTTTTATTACAGGTATAAGTCATATTGATATATATAGATATGTATATAATATCATGTCACAATCCTTATCAACAAATAAATATTCTCTTAACTTAGTTGCAAAAGAACTGTTAGGTGAATCAAAAGCAGATTTTGATCCTTTGACTATTGTTGATATTTGGGATAATCATAAGGATAAAGAACTATACGATATGTTCTATTATAATTATATTGATACAAAGATAACATACCAACTTGCTGAAATAATCTTAGTCGAATTATTCGAACTTACTAAAATTGTAAATTCACCAATACTGAAGCTATCAAGATCATCACCTATCCGAATTCTTGAGTTCTTGCTTTTCATGATATCTGTCGATAATAATTTTTTGATTCCTAATCTGCCATCAAGTTATGAGGTGGATGAACGAAAAACTAAGATGGCTGGCGGTGGCTTTGTTCAAGAGCCTTTAATTGGAAAGCATGAAGATATTCATGTCTTTGATTTTCAGTCATTATATCCTTCCATTATTGTAACAAAAAATGTCTCATTAGAGACTGTTAATTGCGAATGTTGCAAAGACAATAAAGTTCCAGGTAAAGATATTTGGTTTTGTAAGAACAAAGAAGGATTTTTATCGGGTTTAGTTACTGGATTATTAGAGCGGAGAAGTGTTGTTAAGCAATTACTTAAATCTGAGGATCTTGATCAACGAACAAGGATAATTTTGAATTCTCGTTCTAATATCTTGAAGATGCTAACTAGCACGATTCATGGTTATCTTAATTATGCAAATGCACGATGGTATAGTTTTGAATGCGCAGATGCAATAACTGCTTTTGCACGTAATCTTATCAAAAAGGTTATGTCAACAGCACTATCTTATGGTCTCACTGTGATATATGGTGATACTGATTCCGTTTTTTTAACAGGTGATAAATTGATCATAGATAAATTTAGCTTAGATGTTAATGATTTTCTAACAAAACCAATGTATCTTGATTATCAAGGTCATTATCCTGCAGGCATATTTACTGGTGCTAAGAAAAGATATGCTTTGCTTGATGACAAGGATAATCTCGTTATCAAAGGCTTTGAGTTTGTAAGAAGAAATGTATCTAAGATTGCAAAAGCAGTTCAATATCAAGCAATTGAACTTATGCTGAAAGAAGATGAGAATACAGCGCTTGACTTTGTTAAGGACGTTGTTTTTAAACTAAAGAATGAGATTCAATGTTTTGACAAAAAAGATTTTGCAATCAATGTAAGAATATCCCGAGAACTAAAGAGCTATTCAAGTAATGCGCCACATATTGTTCTTGCGAGAAAATTATCTGAGCATGAAAAAGTAACTCCTGGTACTATTATCAGCTATGCTGTTCTCAAAAGACCGGGTACTAACATCAATGAAAGAGTTGAGCTTATTGATGATGTTAATATTGCTGAGATTGATGTGGATTACTATATCGATAATCAAATAATTCCTGCTGTTGAACGAATATTTGCAGTTTTTGATATTTCGGGCGATGAACTAAAAGGCAAATCAAGACAGACTTCTTTAAGTGGGTTTTTTGGTTAGAACTTATATTTCCAGCTTTTACCTATTCCTATATTACCATTTTGAAAAATAACATCTAGACCTTTTAGATTTCCAGTAAGTTTTTTTGCATCAAAATCATATTTTATTTTAATCTCATTACTTAGATTACCTACAATACTTAGACCTTCTTTTTTCAAATAAAATCCTTTGCCTAGATCTAACTCTTTGCCAGATGCTAGTTTGACAAAAGGATTATTTTTTATCGCATTAATTTTTCTCATATCTTTGTAGAACTCTAAAATGCCATTAAAACCCTTAGGCATATAAAATCTATTGAATATGTATTTGCCTAATTCATCTTTCATTATATCATAAGCAAGCTCTTTTGGGTTTGGTTGAAAATCAAAAATAGAGCTTTGAGAGTAATGGCCATCTAATTGTATATCTTCAATATTGAGTTCTGGCTTAGAAAACGTATAACTAGGGGCTAAATCTTTAGCTTCTGCAACTATTGTAATCAAAGTTACAAGTCCTAATGCTGTCATTTTCCTAGTCATGTAACTACTTAGTGGTAACTTATTTATAAATATTTCTTAATATATCAAAAGTTTTTTAATATGTAAGAATAAGGCATTTACTATGGCAAAGAAAATCATATTTCAAAAGAAAGTTAAGGAAATTGAAGGCAGAGAGCATACTGTTATTAAGCCAATGACTTATGGTGCAGATGGCACAAAAGATATTGATACAAAATATGGCAAAATAACTAAAGATCAATTGCAACAAACTGGTAAGATAAAAACCTCTTTGGATAAAGATGCTTATGTGATTGAAGAAAGCTTTATTGATAAGTATAGAAATATGCCTAGACTTGCTCAGACAATACCTTTGAAAGATATTGGATTTATTATTACATCTGCAGGATTAAACAAAGATTCTATTGTTGGTGAATCAGGTTGTGGTTCTGGTGGTGTTTCATGTTTCTTAGCAAACATAGTCAAAGAAATAAAATCTTATGATATTAATGATAAACACATTGATATAACTAAACAGAACTTAAAATCTTTGAATATCAACAATGTTTATGTAACAAAAGCGTCAGTTTACGAATCATTAGATATAGAAGATGGATATTTTGATGTTTTTATCTTGGATGTGCCTGAACCAAAGAAAGCAATGAATGTTTTTGATAAGATTAAGATCGGTGGTTTTGTTGTTTCTTATAGTCCAAGCATTTCGCAGAACCTCGAGTTTGTCAATTCATTACCTGAGAATATGCAATTGATAAAAACAATTGAGGTTCTGAATAGAAAATGGAAATTGCATAATGATATTGTCAAACCCGAAGAGCTTGAAATCAATCATAGCGGTTTTATGACTTTGATAAGAAGACTTTCATAAAATATCAATTATTAGTTTGAGTATTGTTTTAGCAATTTTTTCGGAATCATGTCGTATTAAATGAGATTCATTAATCAAATCTGATCGAATAATTTTTGTGTTTGTGTTTTTTAGATTTTCGTCATCAATAAGTACAGGATAAGTAAGTTCGTCAGCATATCTTTTCAATACGTCTTGGTTGTTGATTTTCTTATCATTGACAAGCATATAATCGATTTGAGTCTTAGAATATTTTGATATTTCATTTAGGTATTCTGATGCTTGATATTTATGAGTTTCACTATGTTTGCTCATTACATTACAGATATATATTTTTGTAGCTTTTGTATTATTCAATGCTTCAGATATGCCTTTTGTTATCAGGTTGGGTATTAAGCTAGTGTAAAGATCTCCCGGTCCAATAATTACAAAATCTGCTTGTTCAATTGCTTTGATACTTTCATCATAAGCAAAAGCATCAGGTTGCAATGATAATCTTTTTATCTTTACAAAACCTTTATCATGTTTAGGGATATCAATATTGGTTTCGCCTGTTATGATTGTGTTGTCTTCTAGTTCAGCAACAAGATTGGAGTTTTGTCTTGAAACCGGTAATACTTTACCAGTGATATTCAGAATTTTAGAAACATGTTTTATTGCTTCAACTTCGTTACCTGAAATATCAGTTAGTGCTGTTATTAATAAATTGCCAAAACTATGTCCTGACAATCCTGAACCTTTTTCAAATCTATAGCTTAACAATTCTCTAAAGATGTGGTTAGAATCTTCTGCACTCAATGCAAGTAATGCTCTTCTTATATCGCCGGGCGGTAGATATCCAAACTCATCTCTTAGTATGCCTGAGCTACCTCCAGAATCGAACATAGTAACAATTGCAGAAATATCTTTGAAATAGTGTTTTAAACCTTTGAGAACTGTATATGATCCAGTACCTCCTCCAATAACTACAAATTTAAGTTCATTTAGTTGTTTTGTCATCTTTCAACTTTTTTCTTATTCTTGCGATTGTTTTGTTTTCAGAATATTTTAGTGGTACTGCTCTTAGTGTTAGTGCATCGTCAAAAGGGCATTTTTCTCTCATAGAATATTTGTTGCACTTAGGGCACTTATGAATCTTGTTCATTTTTTATCTGTTCTTTCAAACTCAAAATGCGCTTTCAATTTTTTAGAATTGTTATCTAGTTTTTCTAGTATGTCTTTGAGCATAGATTCTGCAACCTTATAGTTGTTTGCAGTTACGCTCAGCTTGTATTTGCCTGCACCTTCATAGATAAGACTAGTGTCTTCAAGGCTTTCTATTGGCTTAAGTATCTTTTTTATTATGTCAAGACCATTTTCTTCTTTGCTGTATAAAGTCATCTCGCCTCTGATTGTGACTGAAGGTGGTTTTATCCTTTGCTCAACTATTGGTCTAAGCTCTTTAAGGATATTTTCATCCTTGATATAATCAGACATCTTTATTTCTTCAGTAACATAATCAATAAAGAATGGATGTAGTAAATCATAATCTTCTTCAATATATTTCATTAATTTATCAAATAGATCTTTAGGTTCTAGCTTAAGTTTTTGTGCAAGATCAGTAATCATCTTTTCTATTTTTTGTTCTTGCTTAATTTCGTCAACCTTTTTTCTACGTTGATTATCATTGACTCTTCTGAAGCTAAGATCAACATGTCCTCGTTTTTGGTCCACTTTAAGGACTTTGCATACTACTTTTTTACCTTCTTGCACATAGTCACGTATGTTTCTTATTCTACCTGGTGCGATTTCAGAAATATGGATCATACCTGATTTCTTATCGTATTCGTCTATCTCAACAAAAATAGAATTGTGATAAATCTTTGTTACAGTACATAGTAATAGTTCGCCTTCTTCAGGCAGGCCTTGTCTTTTAAGAAGCATTTTATTCTAATATCTCTAAAATTTTAGCTCTTATCTTGGTTTTGCCACCTGTTGGCTCACCAATCAAATTATTGCATACTAAGCATCTTATCTTTGTTGATGCTTTACCGAATATGATCTGTTCATTTTTACACTTAGGACATCTTACTTTAACAAATCTGCTTGTTGGTTCTTTGTATTCCATCTTATACCATCTCTACCTTCTTAGCTCTTCTACTATCTTGTTCAACAGTAGATTTTTTGCAAACATTGCAAGTATATCTAATATCAGTCTTTTTTGTCTGTTTCTTTCCTGTCATCTTTCTTTTATTTACTGGAGGTCTTGAGAATCTGCCGTGATTACCAAAGCCAATATCAATACCTCTGTGCTTAGCTTTCTGTCTTACTTTAGAACCATAGGATTGTGTATGAACACTACCTGGTGATTTTCTTTTTGCTTGAGCTATCTTTTGTTCAGTGTGCTTTTTGCAAAATTTACAAAATTTCTTAATAGTTTTAGGAATCTTCATTCTGTTGAGCAAAAAATTGAGTTAATTTATAAAGCTTTTGCTTGGATAATTTATATGTTGCACAAGTTTTATAAAAGTGATTTCATTTTTTCTGAGCAATAAGGAATTAGGGGGAAACCCTGTGATTATGCGAAATTCATCGATTTTGCGTTTTTACCGAGGGTAAAATCATAGGTTTTCCTATATTCCTTCTTGAGTTCTAGCAATAACCACTTCTGGTTATTTGTAAAACACATCGTTCCTTTTGGCGATTAATTATCTTTAGTCGCCATTCTTTTGGCAACATCTCCTCAAGGGAGTTGGTGTTTCTTGAAAAGCGCACCTCCTTTTTTCAGAATGAGCATAGGCATATGAAGTGGTCATCAGAGACAAAGTTCGGCAGTTAATAAGGCTCTGTGGTTTAAGCGCTTTTACACAGAGTCAGGCGTTACGAGACCTTCTGAAAAATATTCTTCTAAGGAAGGTCTCTTTTCCTATTAGGGAGTCCTGTATAGTCATCAACCATTTGTGACTCCTTGTGAATGAGAGGTCTTCAAAGGTCTAATCCCTTTAAGGCCTCCCCACCAAAGGCTTCCCTCCTTTCAAAAAGTTTGGCCCACACTAAACTTACGAGAGGAATTGTTGCATGGAGAGTCCTTTTTTTTTACGAAGAAGGCTCTCTGAAAACAACAGCTCAGCTTTGTGAGCTGATGATTATAAGGCTTAAGTTTTTTCACTGTGAGAGAGGTTTTAAAGTTTATCCTCTCTCTGCAAATAACTCTACGGAGTTAAGATACGTAGCGTAGTGTTTTGAGGGCGACACTACAAGCGGTTTATGAGGCTCTCGCAACTTACTATTCTGGTGAGGCTAGGCATTGATTGAGGTTATGTGATCTTTTAAGGTTTTGGTGATAATGACTAGTCTCTTGTTCGTTATCTTTTTGGGAGAGGCTTTTCGGAATAGCTCCTGCCAATTGACTATCATGGCCTCTCCCTACGCAAACAACCCTGGAAGAGCAGGTTGGTTGTCCATAGCTCAGGATAATCTTTATTGTCCTGAGCTCCCTGATGATCAAAGCCATAGGCTTTTGATTGTATATTGTTACCCAAACGGTTTAAGGAGAGTACAAGCATGTATTCTCCCTTTTTTTAGTTATTATTTTCAATATAGAATAATACTATCAGATAAATTTATAAATGCATGATTTCCTCCTTATATCAACAAGGTGATTAATAATGTCATACAGAAAAGGTAAACCAATTTTACTAAGTAGAGGAAGGTCAAGGATTAAAAGACCAAAAACATTCACATCTGAAGACTCAGCAAGACAATATGCTGAAAAACAAGGCTTAAGCAGCTATAAAATTGTTAATATGAGAATTAGTGATGGTGCAAAGCCTAAGTTCAAAATAGTCTCAAAATAAGGCTTATATGCGCCCGTGGCTCAGCCTGGATAGAGCAGCAGCCTTCTATTTCCAAAAGGAGTAAGCTGAAGGTCGAGGGTTCAAATCCTTCCGGGCGCGTTCATTAACTAACGAGGTATATAAAATGGAAATCATTGTTATTGAAAAATCAAAGAACAAAATCATATTCGAACTAAAAGGAGAGGATCATACTTTTTCTAATGCTTTGAAAGATGCATTGATGAAGACAAAGCATGTTGAAATAGCAACATATGATGTTGAGCATCCTCTTGTTTCAAGTCCAAGATTCATTGTAGAGACAGATGGTGCAGATCCTGTTAAATGTTTACAGGATGCAGCTAAGACTTTACAGAAAGAGATTGGTTCTTTAAGAGATTCTGTTAAGAAATTAAAATAAATTCTTTTTTTTATTGACCCTTAGGTCTATATATTTCTTTGATTTGTTCTGTTAATTCGTTAGGCGCTAAATAATTTTCTGTGTTTAGTTTATCATAGAAAGAATTATATTGTTCTTTTAGAAAATTAATAGTTTTTATTGGCATATTCAATTTCTCTGCTCTTTCAATATCTTTGTCAAAAGACTCTAATTCACAGGTAACAGCAAACAATTTTGCATCAAAGACTATTCTTTTCTGATTGTGGTCTATTGTAAAAAAATCCATTGTTTTTATTCTGTCTAGACCTTGATATATTATCTTGGCCATATTGAGTTCATGATATAGGCCTACTTTAAGACCTTCTTCATCGCTAAAAATGTCAAATGCTTTTGGTAGGATTATAGTTTGAGAATGCAAAATTTTTGCTCCTATACTGGACCAAGGAAATATTTTCTTTATTGGTGCTGTAGCCATCAGACTATCTGAGTTAGAATAGATGTGTTCATCTAAAGTTGATTTAGGATTTTCACTGATGTATATCCTTTTATCTAGATATTCAGGTAATCCTAGTCTTTCATTTAGTTGTTGTATGTATTCTGCTCTTTTCTCAGGATTTAATCTTGCGTCAGTGTACGATATTTGAGCTTCATCTTTTTGCTCGATGTGATTTGGTATAGTCGTTTCAATAGACTGTGCAGATATATCTGTGCTCAATAAAACTGTTGCAGCTATTGGGACAGCTATACTTGCTAAAATCCTGGTTAGAGTATTTTTTGTGTCCATAGTACTTCTTTTAGTTTTAGCATATATAAATCTTTGTTTTGTTACCACTATTAAATGAAAATATTTAAATATGATTATTTTAAATTGCTATTTCATGTTCAAGAATGCAAGATGGTGTGCTGATTGGTATTACCATGAAATAAAACGTAGAATTAAGGGTGTCAAATATAGTAACCGAAAGAACAGACTGGAAGGTTTTGGATACACTAATAATCAGTTTTATAATGATCTTGAAAATTATCTGAAGGCGGAATTGCCGTCCGCAAGTTACAGAGATATTTTTAATATTATTAGCGAAGCATTTGAACCTTATCAAAATCCATTGGATGGGACTTATAGACATGAAAAACGGGAAATATTATTTACAGCGAGGAGATTAGCTAATGACTATAAGCAGACTGAATCAATTTTGAGGGGTAATGCTTAATCTCACTTTATTACAACAATTCTTATAAATTCTTAATATACGGGAATATACTGGAAACTCACTCATTTTGTATTTACAGCTAAAATACGGCTGTTTAAGATATTTTCTTGATAATTATATTTATAGGAGGTTGAAATGAAGTCTGTTGTTGTTTTCTCTGCAATATGTCATATCGTAGCTGTACTTTCACTTGCTGTTGCTGAACCTAATAGTTTCATGTCAGAATTCTTAGACCGGAAATATTACAAACAAACAAAGCTAAACGAGGCAGATGTTTCTCTCATACTTTGTACGATTCCTGAATGCTTTGGGACAACAGAGGTACAAGGAATGAAAAATATCCTTTTGAAAACAGATCTACAAGACCAAGCAACAAACAGGACTGTAACTGCTTTGTTCAAGAAGCAGACGGGGTCTTGGTTAATAATGGGCGTATTCTGGGCCGCTGCAGCTGGCGCAATAATAACACTAATCCCTATCGTACTGGAATTATAGTGGCTTAAACTCACTTTTCGTGAGTTTTATTATAAATAAAGCCTATAAAGGAGGTTTTATGGACAAATTTCCCCTGGATAAGATTCTATCAGTCTCGCTTGAAGAGTATATTGATTATCACAGCATCAGTGATATAGCTGACTACAATGTGTTTGCTGTTCACGCATCTGGTGGTGATGGACACATACAGTCAGCTATTGAAAATTTGCAAATCCCTGAAGACGCCGAGATAGTTGTAAGTTTAGAAATCTATCCTGCCCGATACCCTGGGCAAAGTGCATATGTTTGTGGCATTGCACTAATACCTATCAAAAATTAAACCCAATTCTTAGGTGTTGAAAAACACCTTTTTTCTACTATTAACATTCAATATAGAAAGAAATACGCAAAAATAAACAAAATCAAATAAAATTAAACTAAAACAAAAACATTTTGTCATTCTCATTCCCATTATTAACAAATTCTCAACAAATTTTTATGAAAATACAAAACATACGGAAACTATCAAATTTATGTGTTTCCGCCTTATTCTCATTCTCATTCTCAAATTCTCATGAGAATAAACTGAGAATGATGCACCTAAAACCTTTAATTTTTGTGCAGAACATAACACTATCTCACAAATCAAATTTCAAAGAAAATTAATTGAAAGAATAAACAAATTCTTTGTCAATTTTAGAAGTATTGATTTCTTGTTTGGA